>Ga0115002_10007744_pt1 | contig 12029 bp, 10 predicted proteins | sample ArcticOcean_MG_C_8_FD_89576 | JGI IMG/M metagenome (GOLD analysis project Ga0115002, IMG submission 89576) | Marine microbial communities from western Arctic Ocean - ArcticOcean_MG_CB11_86 | ecosystem: Environmental > Aquatic > Marine > Oceanic | place: Arctic Ocean: Canada Basin | collected...
AAAGGAAGGAATCGAACTGTCTGTATTATGGACTGTGGTGCCGACATTTTATTTTTACAATCACTGTGATTTCCAAGCGATAAGAAAACAAATGTCTGTCTACTTGTGTCATAAAAGAGATGCTTTCGCATTTACTGACTATGGTTATGAGATTGTAAGTTATAACCCTCATTCTCGAGATTACTTGGATCAAATTATTTCCATGCATGAAAAAGATGATTACAGAACAGAACGTGATGAGGATACCTACAAAGGATATTTTTCTCTACCTAAGATGACAACTTGGGTTGCGTTAGATCAAGGTAAGCCCGCTGGGTATCTCATTGCCAGTTTAGCATCGAATAAACCTGGGATTATAGAAGCTGGTGGAGAGGAAGAAGCAGTTGAGACTTTAATCAGGCATGCATTATTGGAATGGTCAGAGGTTGAAGAACCGATTCGATCCTATGGATACTTTCTTCCCTCAAAACTTGGGTCGGTTATGGAGAAAAATCTTCCTGAGCGACGAGAGCCATGGTCAAGTAATATGATGATAAGAATAAACTTACCGAGAAAATTTTTTGCGCGTATCGCTCCCCAGCTCATGTGGAAGAACAAGGGAAAGAAACACGCATTTTCTCTAGAAATAGTAGATATAAATGAAATAATTTCTTTTGAATTTTCACCTGATGGGCTTCAACTGGGTGATAAAAAACTGCAAGAACATCTAATACTTACGCGGCGACAATTATCTTCAGCGGTGTTCGGTTATCACCAGCAAGTTACAGAGAAAAATTACCCTGAATTATCAGGGCTGTTCCCCTTTTATTTTCCTCTTTGGATTCTCGATCACAGTTAAGCGGATGTGTAACCTTTGATTACCTTTTCGGTGTTATCGTCGATCCAATCCCAATCCAATTCGATTCCAAGTCCGGGCTTTTGGGGTAGCCGTTGATAGCCATCCTCGTCAACTTCAAGGGGGTTGTCTTTAATAGCGAAGCGGAAAATAGGGTGGTGCGCTTCAACGAATCGACTGAGCTCTGATGCGCAGGCAACATGTAAATTAGCCACATCAATAATGGGAGAGGCAGCGGTATGGATTTCTAGCTCATAGCCCATGAGCTCACACATCGCGAGTGCTTTGCACAACCCTGTTATCCCGCCTTTCAAATGAACATCACCGCGTGCTATATCCAATGCCCCTTGGATTAAGTATTGTGGCAGCTCATGTAATCTAACCGTTTCGGCCGCAAGCACAGGAGTTTCGATATCGTCTGCTAGTTTTTTTAGCTGATTAATTTGGCGATCGGGAATGGGTTCTTCAAACCAGAGATATTTTAATGTATCCAGCTCTCTACCAATAGCCAAAGCCTCAACAAAGGTCAGCTCTGCTGATGAATCGATCATGAGGGGGAAATCCGGTCCGACGATTTCACGTGCCAGATGGAGGCGTGGGATGACACTGGCTGGACCACCCAAAGGTTGTAATTTTATTCCAGAATAGCCTGCTGCTTTCTTTGCCTTTACTGATTTCTCCAGCGCTTCTGGTGTTTCAATCAAATGGGGGGGAAGGCTTGCATAAAGCGGTACCTTATCCCTTACTTTACCAAGTAAAGTGGCTATGGGTAGACCTGCGACTTTTCCTTTAATGTCCCAAAGGGCCACATCGAGTTCAGCCTGAATTGTATCGGTAATGCCATAAAGATGCCTGTTTAAGCGTCTTATATTCTGCCAAATCGCTTCATGGCAGAGGGGGTCGTGACCGACGACGTGATGATAATAAACATCGTGGATGAGACTGGCATTAGCATGTCCACATCCAACTACACCATAACCCATACTATAGCCTTCAATGCCTTCGTCGGTGGAAAGGCAAATGAGTGGATAGTACCAGAATCTGGGTTCTGTATCGGGCTTTGGCCGATCTTCATACCAGGCTGTAAAATCCAGCTTTATCATATGGGTTGTTATTTCAGTTACCTTCATGTGCAATTATTAATTAAACAGTTAATTAACGCTCAAAATTCATCTCCTCTTCCCTGAATAAGTAGAAGTTTCCTTATATATTGTTCTTAGATAGGGTTTAACAATTCGGTTTTGAGACTTCCAATGCAGGGTAGGTTGCGATAACGTTCCGCATAGTCGAGACCATAACCGACAACGAATTTGTCGGGAATCTTAAATCCAATAAAGTCAGCTTTAAAGGGTACGGCACGGGGGCGATCCTTATCGAGTAAAATACAGGTTAGCAATGATGAGGGGTGGCGTTGTTTTAAATGATTGTAGACGAGCGAGATTGTATGTCCCGTATCGAGGATATCATCAATGAGAAGAACATGCCGGTCTTTCAGATCAAGGCGGATAGTATCGATTATTTCAGGTTTCTTATCGGGCTGTGATTTATTGCGATAGCTCGATACCCGTATGCAATCCAGGCGAATTGGAATATTAATATTTCTCAGGATGTCTACGGTAAAATAAAGCGCTCCATTAATTATAGAGATAACGGTGACTTCATCATAGTCCTTATAGGCCTCAGTTATCTCCTCGCCCAACTCAGAGACACGTAAGTTGATGTCTGATTCAGTATAATATATATTGTCCAGTTCTTCCTGCATTGTGAATCAATAGATTAACGAAGCGTACTTTTCTCAATCTCAAACTTCAATAGCTTCAAAAATTTTTCACTATTTATTTATTTATAATCCTTTTATTTTGACAGAAAGTGAAGTGGAGGTCAGATAAGGTGCTATGATTTCGGTGTCTGTCCGAAAACTAGTAAAAAAATTCGACACTACGATTGCACTTGAGGGTGTTGATCTTTCCATTGAACCCGGTGAACTGTTTTTTCTACTCGGTCCAAGTGGTTGTGGTAAAACGACTTTACTCAGAACAATTGCCGGGTTTTACATTCCGGATGAAGGCCAGATTTTCTTTGGCGATAAGGATGTAACCCACCAGGAACCCTATAAAAGAAATGCGGGTATGGTCTTTCAAAGTTATGCCTTATGGCCGCATATGACGGTTGCTCAAAATATTAGTTTTGGACTCGAGCAGCGTAAATTAAATAAAGTGGAAATAAAGAAGCGGGTCATAGAAGCTTTGGGTGCCGTAGAAATGCAAAACTATGCCGAACGTAAGCCCAATCAACTTTCAGGTGGGCAACAGCAACGCATTGCCTTGGCGCGTGCACTGGTTATTCGCCCCCAATGTTTACTCCTCGATGAACCGCTCTCTAATCTCGATGCCAAGTTGCGTCTTGAGATGCGGATGGAAATCCGACGTGTCTGCAAAGAACACAACCTTACAACAATCTATGTTACTCATGATCAAAAAGAAGCTTTATCCATTGCCGATCGTATAGCGATCCTGCACGAAGGAAAAGTTTTACAGACTGGTAGTCCACAAGATGTTTATAAGCGTCCGCAAAATTCATTTGTCGCGGATTTCATCGGGGAAACAAATTTTATAAAAGGAACAATTTTAAGCAGCGAAGGGAATCAGGTTCTAATAAAAACTTCCTTGGGTAATATTCAGGGTGTACTGCCGCACATTAAAACTGATCCTGTTGAGGGGGCAAAAGTAACGCTTTCTGTTAGACCAGAATCTATTCGTATCGAAAAACATGCATCTGATAGCAACAGTTTTGAAGGGACTATAAATGAAAGCGTATATTATGGTGAAATTGGTCAGTATAATTTTTCGAGTGGAAATATAACCCTGAAAATTTTTGAGCTAAACCCACAGTTTCTTGAAAAGTTAGCAAAAATGAAATTATACGCGTGCGTAGATGCAGAGGATGTAGTTGTTCTTCAGGATTAATTGATGAAGCAATATATTATTCTTTTCGGGTTAATTATACTGATTCTTGTCACTCCCTTTATCTTGCGCAAAGAAGAAGAAAAGTCAGGTGATCCGGACGAAGTACTAGTCATCATTTCACCACACCTGGGATCTATCCGATATGAGTTCACGCAAGGATTTAAGAAATGGTATAAAAAGACAACCGGCTTGAACGTGGAAATTGACTGGCGTACTCCGGGAGGGACGAGCGAAATAGTTCGTTTTATAAATTCTGAATACACGAATTCGTTTCGCAATTATTGGGAGAAAGAGCTGAATCAAAAGTGGAGTTTAGAAGTACAGGAGAATTTCACCAACTACCACTTGGATCTAGAAAAATCACCCGATGGAGATTCGCTTGCTGAATTCGCTCGCCGCTCTTTCCTTGAATCAAGCGTAAGTTGTGGGATTGATATATTATTTGGCGGGGGGAGTTATGATTTCATTCAGCAATCTCGCTCAGGGCGATTAATCGACTGTGGCTTATTGAAGCGATATCCTGAATGGTTTGGTGATGAGGGAATTCCGCAAACATTTGCCGGCGAACCGTTTTGGGATAGTGAAGGACGGTGGATAGGTGCAGTCCTCGCGACTTTCGGGATTATATACAACCGAGACTCACACCAGCGTCTCGGTATTGATGATCTACCAATGGACTGGAGCGATCTTACCGATCCTCGCTATGCTGGAGAAATTGCATCAGCTGACCCGACAAAAAGTGGTTCAGTGAATAAAGCGTTTGAAATGATTTTGCAGCAGCAAATGCAATTACTCCACAGCAGATATATAGAAGAAGAGCCTCGTCTATCGGCAGATATAGAGAACCAGGCAATACATGATGGTTGGCTTAAGGGAATGCAATTGATTCAGCAAATAGCGGCAAATGCACGATATTTTACAGATTCAGCGACTAAAATTTCTATCGATGTATCAAATGGTGATTGTGCTGCAGGGATGAGTATTGATTTTTATGGCCGTTATCAAGCGGAACTCATCAGGAATCGTGGTCAGAGTGATAGATTCGGTTATAGAATGCCCCAAAATGGGTCCGCTGTATCTGCAGATCCGATCGGTATTTTTCGCGGTGCTAAAAATGCTGAACTAGCACGTGAATTTATAACTTATGTTTTATCCATAGAGGGCCAAAAACTCTGGAATTTTAAAGTGAATACCCCCGGAGGTCCAGAACAGTACGCGTTAAGGAGGACCCCTGTGCGAAAGGAGCTTTACGCTGATGATTTCAAAGCCTTTCGTTCGGACCCGGAAGTTAATCCCTATCTGGAAGCAGGAGATTTTGTTTACCAGGGGAAATGGACGGGGCCTTTATTTAATGAATTACGCTTTATCATAAAGGTGGCATTTATTGATGTCCATAAAGAGTTAAAAGAAGCCTGGGCAGCATTAATTGACAATAATTTCCCCGATGAAGCTTTTGCCTTGTTCAGCGATTTATCGGTTATTGATTACGAACAATCGAGAGGTTCAATTAAGAAAGCTGTCAGCTCTCGAAATCAAATTGAAGAAGTGGTTATGGCAAAAAAGCTTTCTAATCATTTCCGAAATAAATATAAAGAAACAGTAAGGCTTGCTTATGGTGATATTTGATTTCATCCCTATCCAAACTGCGATAGCTGATTTAAAATGGAGTATGATAATATGAAAAAGCAATTAATTTTAATATTCACATTGTATGTCGCCATTTTTTTGTTGGGAGATTGGAGGGTATTTATATTCTGGAGAATTTAGATAGTTCGAAACTTGCTCGAGATGAAGTGTATACATTTGCATTCTTCCTTGCCCCCTGAAACTGACAGGTGCTTCAGGATCTCCCGGTAATCCGATAGCTATAAATTGATGAACGATGAAAACAGTGATGTAATTGCGCCTCCACCGGCTTTAATCGCTAATAATCCACTTAAGTGGCTCAGGTACTTTGGACCGGGAGCGATAATAGCCTCCGCAACAATTGGGAGCGGAGAAACACTATTTGCCACCAGGGGAGGGAGTTTATTCGGATACAATATTTTGTGGATATTTGTCTATGTATCGCTTTTGAAATGGGTGCTTTGTTATTGCAGCATGAGGCACATGATTTTAAGTGGTGCTCATCCCTATCAACGTTGGAATTTTATTCCTGGGCCGAGGGGTTGGTTTCCCCTATTTATGTTTAGCATTCCACTCCTCTTATGGCCTGTTTGGTATGGTTTTCTTTCGGGAGTAATGGGGACCGCATTCATGTGGGTCTTCGGTGTTCAGGAAATATTTGCAGGAAATGATATTTATATTTGGGCCTCTCTATTCCTTGCCGTTGGAGTAATAATTTTATTTATCGGTAATTACACTTTCGTGGAAATAGGCCAGATTGTAATCATTGGTCTGATGACATTCTGTATGGTGATTGCAATAATCTACCTTGGTGCAGATTGGATGGCGGCGATCAAAGGGACAATAATACCGCACGCTGTTAGTTTTCCAGAATGGATTTATGAGGTGAAACCGGATATGATTAATCGTTCGGCGTGGTTAGAAGTCCTGGTATACACCGGCGTTATAGGCGGAGCTAGTTTCGACTATCTTGGTTATGTTTCTTTTTTGCGTGATAAAAAATGGGGTCGTAGCCATATGGATATAGCGACAAAAGAAGAGCTAAAGGTTATTGCCCAAGACAAGGATCATCCCGCACGCCGTTGGATAAGAGCAGCGTTGATCGATACAGTTTGTAGTTTTACGATGATCATTTTTCTTTCTGGCTGTTTTTCCATCCTTGGAACGATCGTTCTCAGCCCACAACATCAATTTCCGAGTGACGTAAATCTGTTAAACCTGCAGGGACAATTTTTTACCGCGCTCGCGCCCTGGTTACTACCTGTCTATAAAGTAGCAATTTTCTTTGCTTTTCTCTCCATCATATACGGCGGACCAGAATTAACAGCGAGGGTGTTCTTTGAGTATTTTAATTCATTGCCGCGATTCAGCGGTCGTGTGCCAAAGCGAAAAATTAGAATATTCATTATCTTTTGGTGTTTAATCGGAGGTATAATTCTCCTTTGGGTCAGTAAATTATTTCCGGATATAAGTCTCGTTGAATATATTTCACCCGCGAGTGTTATATCCGGCGTATTGTCCTGCGGATTGTATTGTTTTTTCAATCCATGGATGGATTGGAAATTTCTTCCGCCTGAGTTGAGAATGAATCGATTCCTTGTGGGATTAAATCTATTTGCGGGAGTAATTTTTTTAGCTACTGGAGTGAAAGCACTTTGGGATCATTGGGAATATAATATTTTGATCCTGGTAGGACATATTGTAATTTGCATGGTGCTAGCAAAAATACTTTTTTATAGATTTTTTTCTCGAAGAACAGACTGATAAATAAAGAGAAAAACTCGGGATAAAATATCTAAAATATAATACCAATTATAACTAATTGGACGCTCCAGCTCATTTGAAATCAAACAGAGCAATTTAGTTTACGCAGATTACATTTTTACACCTAATGCTGCTGAATAGCGCAAGAAATGATCGGTTAGCTCTTTGAGCCTTCTCTTTATTTCTGGATCTTGAATATTTTCGTCAATGAAAGCTTCAGGAGAGGCAAAGACAAAACGGGGTATAATAGTGCATCGAAAGTCAAGCATGAGAGAGTTGGCAAAAGGCATGACGGACATATAACTACCGTATCCTCCAGCCGCGCACATAAAACCTACGATCTTTTCACTCCAAGCATTTCCAGTTAACTCAAGAAGGTTTTTAGTAGCAGCACTGACATCATAGTTATAGATCGGGGTAGCTATGAGAATCCCTGAAGCTTTTTTAATCTTTTCACTTAAGACAATAACTTCCTCATTGTTGTAGTAGGAATTGCCATTGCAGAATGGAAGGTCCAAATCCAGAAGTACGACATGCTCTATATCATGTTTAGATTCTTTGAGTTGCTGATAGGCAAATTGCGCCATCGATGAACTGCGACTTTCGGAATTAAGGCTGCAACTTATTATAATCAGATTCATGAATGAGGTATTAATACTACTCAAAATATTCTAATTACAATCCTTTTGTACAACGAATGAGCATTAAAAAGGAATATTTGAATGCATCGTTCTAAGAAGCAATATATGCAGGTGGCGCTCTGTCTGAATGAAGGGTAGAAGCTCTTTCACAGGAAATCAGCTGGGAATTCCATGAGCAATAATTTCATCATAAATCCATTCATAAGTCTTTTTCATGCCTTCGCGGAGTGTGGTGCCAGGTTCCCAGTTTAAAACTTTACGGACAAGTGTATTATCACTGTTGCGGCCATTAACTGCCTTGGGTGCATCAAGATTGTAACGACGATTTAGCTTAGTCCCCGCATGTTCTTCAACAATGTTGGTTAACTCATTTATAGTTACCAACTCGTTGCTTCCAATATTTATGGGGTCATGAAAGTCGGATTCCATTAATAAATGTATACCCTCAAGACAGTCATCAATAAATGTAAAACTTCGGGTCTGTCTGCCATCACCCCAAATTTCAATTTCTTCTTTTCCACAAATCTTAGCCTCGGCAATTTTTCTAGCAATAGCTGCGGGCGCTTTTTCTCGACCGCCAAAATACGTTCCCAAAGGTCCATAAATGTTATGAAATCTCGCGATACGGACACCAAGACCGAAATCTTCATAAAAATGCCTGCACATCCTTTCGCTGAACAGTTTTTCCCAGCCGTACCCATCTTCGGGCATTGCGGGATAAGCATCTATTTCTTTTAAAGGGGCAACATCTGCCGTGCGTTGTTTTTCTTCAGCATAGACACAGGCTGAAGAAGCAAAAAAGAATTCTTTAATCTGATATTTTCGAGCGGCACAGAGTAGGTGGGTATTAATTAGTACATTTAACATGCATAAGGCTTTGTTTTTCTCAATGAAACCCATTCCCCCCATATCAGCTGCCAAATTAAAGATACAATTCATATCTTTTACAACTGCGTTGCACGCTTCCTCGGTTTTTAAATCAGTGACTAGAACATCAACATCGGGATCTATTTGGCACCATGTCTCTAATGGTTTAGAATCAACCCCTTTAATATATTTAAAGCCCTGTCTTTTTAAATAGGTAATGAGGTGACCGCCAATGAATCCACCCGCACCGCACACTAAAATCTTATCATTCTTTTCCATCTAATATAATCCCCGTATGCTTGTATTATGTTTCTAGGTATATTTTTTCAAGCCCGTTATTTGTGCGAGAAAACGCAAGATGAATAGGGGATTGTTTTTAAGATAACGTTTCCATAGATGAGCTGGATTATGGATGAGACGATACAACCACTCAAAACCAGATCTTTGAATCCAGTAGGGAGCTTGACGCTTGCTCCCTGAATGAAAATCAAATGCAGCGGCTACACCGATCATGAGTGTGGTGTTTAACTTTGAAAGATACTCTGCCATAAAATATTCTTGCTTAGGGTTACTTAATCCAACCCATATGATAGTCGGTGCTACTTTATCAATAGTTTGAATGAATGCAGTCTCTTCTTTTTTGTTCAATCTCCTGAAGGGCGGTGTATACATTCCGACTATGTTTAAATTTTGGAATTTTTCTCTTAAGCGAGAGCAAAGACGCTCCGCTACTCCAGGTGCTCCGCCATAGATAAAGTGTTTATAGGATGAATTCTCTGTTGCTTCACAAACTGACATCATAAGATCCGGACCATATACGCGATCGACGCACTTCCCCGCCATCCATTTCCCAATCCAAACAAGCGACATACCGTCAGGGGTAACGAGAAAGGCTTCATTATGTATTTTACGCAACTGAGGTTCATTTTGTGACTCACTTATTCCATGGACACCGGTGACACAAATATAACCTTTCTCATGATTGCTCAATGCGGTTAATATAGCCTCATTGGCTGATTTCATGTTTATCGCACTTACAGCAATGCCTTGTACATTAAATGTTCGAATAGCTGATAGTGGCGAGTTCACGAGTTCCAATCATGGATGTTACAATGGGCTAATTTCTTAACCAGATAAAATTTAAATTGCGATATTACAAGAATTACACATTCTTGCCACGAAATTATGCACATGCGCATTGCAGTTATTATCTTAGTAGGGGTCCTTTTAATTAGCTGCTCTTCTACAAGAGAAGATGATGATACTTATCGTATCGCAGTTATACCCAAAGGAACGACGCATGTCTTCTGGAAATCTATCCATGCCGGAGCAATTAAGGCGCAACGTGAATTAAATGCCTCAGGAATCCCGGTAGAAGTAATTTGGAAAGGACCGCTAAAAGAAGATGATCGATCAGCGCAGATCAATGTAGTTGAAAATTTTATCGGTCAAAAAGTTGACGGCATTGTGCTTGCGCCGTTAGACAGCAAAGCACTGGTGGCACCGGTAAAAAAGGCAGAACGGGCAGGTATTCCAACTGTGATTTTTGATTCTGGACTCGAATATGACGGCATCGTCAGCTTTGCAGCCACGGATAATTATAAGGGCGGACTCATGGCGGGTGAGCGCCTGGTTAAACTTCTCGGCGGAAAAGGTAAGGTAATCATGCTTCGATACATGGTTGGATCAGCAAGTTCAACCGCGCGCGAACAAGGTTTTCTCGATGTAATTTCTCGATTTTCTGAGATTCATCTTCTATCTGAAAACAAATATACGGGTGCTACTCGTGATACCGCGTATTCTGCTTCGCAAAATGTCCTTAATCGTTATGGGGATGAGGTGGATGGCATATTTATGCCAAATGAATCTTCAACTAATGGAATGTTATTAGCTTTACGCGCTCTCGGCCGAGCGGGGGGTGATGTCAAGTTTGTTGGTTTTGATGGAGGTGATCAAAATGTACAGGGAGTAGAATCTGGCGACCTTCAGGGAATCATAATTCAAGATCCGTTCAAAATGGGGTACACCGCGGTGAAATTAATGGTCAGCATCTGCAAGGTCAATCGGTGGAGAAACGCGTCGATACGGGTGCCACATTGGTAACACCAGATAATTTAAATGATGAGCAGATACAAAAGCTTCTCTTCCCGCCGCTCGATGAATATCTGTAAATGTCATATTCGAGATGATTGATTCTCGATTACTTAAAGTATTCATAAGCTTGAACCTGAGTTGTTATAGAGAGGACTGAGGTAATGGAGAATTCAGTGCGGTTACAAATGCGTGGTGTCTGTAAGCGTTTTGGTGCAACGCGTGCATTAAACAACGTGAATTTTGAAATTAAACCGGGTGAAGTCCATGCATTGATTGGGGAAAATGGCGCGGGAAAAAGCACCCTCATGAAAATACTCAGTGGTGCATATTCACCGGATGAGGGTGAAATTATGCTTGAGGGGAAACCCTTTGCTCCCGGCAATCCTTTACACTCGCGGAAATCTGGTATTGCAATGATTTACCAGGAATTAAACCTGACACCTCATCTAACTGCGGAGGAAAATATTTTGCTTGGTGAAGAACCTAGTAAGTTTGGATGGATAAATTCTTCGAAGCGACGAGAACTAGCACAGGAAGCGATTGATAAACTCAACCACTCTCATCTCCCACTTGACAAACCTGTCCATCTTCTATCCCTCGCTGAACAGCAGGTGATAGAAATTGCACGCGCTAGTATTGGGTCGGTAGAACTGCTGATTATGGATGAACCCACAAGTAGTCTGACTAAAATCGACGTTTCCAATCTCTTTTCCATAATAAAAAAGCTGCGTGATGAAGGCACCAGCATCATCTACATCAGTCATTTTTTAGAGGAATGCCAGGAAATCGCTGATCGGTATACTGTGTTACGTGACGGTGTCACGGTGGGAAGCGGGGCGATGGATGAAGTTACATTCAGCGATTTAATTCATCTCATGGTGGGAAGAGAGATCAATGAAATATATCCTGAAACGCCTCATGCTATAGGTGAGACAGTAATGGAAATCAGGAATCTTGCCGGTTCAAGAAAACCGCGCAGCGTAAATTTGAAATTACACAGTGGTGAAATCTTTGGGATTGCTGGACTCGTTGGGGCGGGTAGAACGGAAACCGTGCGTGCGTGCTTTGGTCTCGATGATGTTAAAAAGGGAAGTGTTTTTATTCACGGTAGTGACAAGACTCATTCATATCCTCAAAAGCGTTTGAATGAAGGGATGGGCTTATTAAGTGAGAACCGCAAAGAGGAAGGCCTCATGCTTAATCGAGATGCTGCTGAGAATTTGACTACAACTGACT
>Ga0115002_10007748_pt1 | contig 12026 bp, 9 predicted proteins | sample ArcticOcean_MG_C_8_FD_89576 | JGI IMG/M metagenome (GOLD analysis project Ga0115002, IMG submission 89576) | Marine microbial communities from western Arctic Ocean - ArcticOcean_MG_CB11_86 | ecosystem: Environmental > Aquatic > Marine > Oceanic | place: Arctic Ocean: Canada Basin | collected...
CGCTGCAGCCGCGGCCCTGGTCCTGTTCCGCCTGATTCGGCAGCCACCGATTCTTGGGTATCTTCTCGCGGGCGTGCTTGTTGGCCCGTTCGCGCTTCAAGGTCAATTCGTTTCCGACACCGAGACCGTGTCTCTGGTTGCGGAGGTAGGACTGGTCGTTCTGCTGTTCTCGATCGGGGTCGAGTTCGGGTGGGAGCGAATCCGCAAGATCGGGTTCCGGGTCGTAGTCATCGGAGCGGTTGAAGTCGCAACGATGATTTCACTTGGATACTTCCTTGGTCGGGCACTGGGCTGGTCAAGTACGACGTCGATTTACCTGGGTGCCGCTCTGGCGTTTTCTAGCTCTGCCGTGCTGGTGGGGATCTTGCGTGAGAACGGTCAACTGATGACTTTGCGGGGACAGCTTGTCGTTGGTGTGTTGGTTGTAGAAGACTTCGTTGCTGTTGTGCTGCTCGCGGTGTTTGCGGGCTATGCAAACCAGGAGGACGGTGGTGCCGTTCTTGTCTGGCCGATCGTAATAAAAATGACAATATTTGCGATTGGTGCTCTAGTGTTCGGGACGCTTCTTGCCCCACGCCTGATGGACCTGCTCGATTATTTGAAATCTCGCGAAACGCTGTTAATCGGGTCGCTTGGAATGTGCTTTGGTGTTGGATTACTGGCTCGTGAAATGGGCCTTTCCGCAGGGGCTGGTGCCTTCCTGATTGGGACCGTACTGGGCGATACGAGGCACAGAGATCAGATTGCGCGCTTGATTGCGCCAGTGCGTGACGTGTTTGCGGCTTTGTTCTTTGTTTCTATCGGGATGCTAGTGAACATGGGCGATGTGCCGGAGTATTTCGGCACAGCGTTGATTGTTACTGGAGTGCTGATTACCGGGAAGATACTCGCCGCGACTGTGGGTACTTTCCTGACTGGCCACGATGGTGAAACGTCGCTCCGTGTCGGCACTTCCATGCCGCAACCGGGTGAGTTCTCGTTGGCGATCGCCAGGGCTGGAAGCGAGCATGCGTCTGTCGGAGCGCAGTTGTATCCGATTGTGACGATTAGCACCCTCCTTTCGTCGTTTATCTACCCGCTGGTGTTCAGGTCTCCGGCAATTATCGGAGCAACCATTGGCTGGCTGCTGCCGACTCGTGCCAAAAACAAGGCTGCAGTATTTTCGGCAGGCATTGCTACGGCTCGCCGGGTTATGGCTCCGGCAAAACCGGCACAGCACGATCTGGTACAGGGAGTCAGGTCGGCGGCTGTTAGCTTTGGAATCATCGGACTGGTGATAGTTGCAGGGGTGTTGATTTCGAATGCTGGAAAAGGCATGGCGAATGGCTTTGGGATTTCATCCGACCTCATTGGCGTCGCAATTCTCTCGGCTGTGGTGACGTTGACGGTGCCAGCAAGCATAGTGCTGTGGCGTGTTCTGATTGATCTCACCACGATATTGATACGACGGGGATTCGTTCGAATTAACCTCAGTGTTAAAGCCGGTATTGCCCATATCGTGGGCACTGTGATCGTGAGCCTGGTTATGGTGATCGCCGGGGTCTGGCTGGTGACGCAGCTGCTCGAAATGATGCCTGTTACCGATCTAGCGTCCCCGGTGCCCGCCCTAGTGATGGTTCTCAGCGCTGCGCTTACAGCGACTGCATCGATGAAGATTCACTCGCAGATGGATAAAACTTTCAGGAGAACTCTGCTGGGTGATGTTCAGGGTTCGAACGCCCCGACGTTAGATGATTCAACGTCGGCGGGCGATTAACGGAACTGGATCGCTTATCGAGTTGACCGTTGGCTCGGTTGGAACCAGTACAGGGTGCTGTTTGCGGGTGTCACAGTTATGCGAAGTGCCCCATGTTGATATCAAGGTAGTAATTTGCTGTCAAAGCATTCAGATGGGTTTAAGCGGGATGCTAGCTTCGAGGTTTCTAAATGGCTGACGATCGATCGTTGATTCTTGAACTTGAAGAACGGTACGTGGCCGCCACGAACGCGTCCGACGTCATGGAGTTCGACGAACTTTTCGCTGAAGACGCGCTTCTGATGATGCCTGATCGTCCAATAGTTCAAGGTCGTGAAGCGATCGTTGCTCACTATCGCGAGTTCTTTCGATCCATCAAAGCACGTATAGCGTCTGTCGTTGCTGAAGTAGAAGTATTCGAAACTATTGTTTATGCCAGGAGTGCGTTTAACTACTCGATGGCCCCAAAGATGGGCGGCGAGGTGATAGTTATGAATGGCAAGTTCATCAATCTGTACAAGAAGGATGAGATGGATGAGTGGCGGATCTGCCGGAGCATCAACAACATCGATCACCCGCACGATTAGCGCGGATGGCTCGATCGGCTGTGTGCAGTGGGTGTCTAGACCGTTGGCAGGTGCTTCAGCACGTTTTGCGCCATGATTGCGTAGCCTTCGTTGTTGGGGTGAAGATCGTCTGGCAGCAGGTGGGCATTGTCGGCATCGAATATGTCGAGACCGTCTATGTAGGTGATGTTTTCGTCGCCGTTTCTGCGGAGCGTTTCTACTGAAACTGCAACCACTTCTCGCATTTTCTTCAGCGTGAAACCGACTTCGTTCGGTGTGTCTTCACGTCCCGGTGAGTAGATCGGCGAAAGCAGTGCGATAGGCGTGGTCGGGTGCTTTTCTCGGACGATTTTCACGAAACCGAGTATCCCGGGTCCAAACGTGCGATCACTGAGGCTTGCTGCTCCGTAGATATTGATTCCGAGTGAGAGTGAAATCAGATCGGCTTCACGATCTCTGATAACTCTGGCGATCATGGGATCGAGATGGCACTGACCTCCGAACCCAAGACATGTGAGATCGTAACCGCGAGTGCGGGCGGTGATTGCGGGCCAGGTTTGAGTTGGCGAATTGGCGGCCGAACATTGTGAAATCGAACTGCCGTAGGTGATCCATTTTTTGGCGTTCGAACCAGGGACTGCGGATATGTTTGCATCATTGTCGATTCCCAGACCACTGAGTCGGGTTTCTCCAAATTGCGGAAGCCATAGTTCGATGCTCTTGGTTCCGGTTGCGAGATTTTCGAATTGGAACGAAGTCTGGTTTGCAAGGTCGACGGAGGCCACTAATTCGCCGTCGACCACCAGATCAATTTGACCTCGTTCTTCGAATAAATTGCATGTTCCTTCGATAGTGGTCGCGTCGCTCTGGAACGTTACCCGCACTCCAGCAGCCATCGCCGCGCGGAGAGCAAGTTCACTGTCGTAGAGTTCTCTTTCTTCGTGCTCGATGCGCCATGGCATGACCCATTCGTCGGATACTTCGGTCGATATAGCTCCCGACCATGTGAGGCGTGGGTCGTTGGCTGCGATGTGTTGGGGCATGGTGATTCCTGAGTGAGGGAGGGATTGCGAATTGGCGAATCGTAGCAGGGGTGGTGAGCAGTGTGCCCTGACGGATCTGCTTTTCGTGCATGTTTAGCGCGCTTCACTGAGATTTGATCGGTGGGAGGAAGGGTATGATGCCGCCGGATGAAATGGCGTTCGGCATTAGAGGGCAATCGATGAAAGTCACGTTTACGGGAACGGGCGCAGGAACAGGTTACGATCATGACCGCGGTGGGGCGTCGGTGATGCTCGAAAACGACGGTGGCGTGATTCTTCTCGATTGTGGTCCAGGCGTGATGCGACGTGTGTATCAATCAGGCGTAAGAATTGGCGACATCAACGCCGTGTTCATCACCCATCTGTACTTTGACCATGCAGTCGACCTACCTGATCTATTCAACATGTTCGGACGGAGCCTGGCTGATCCTCCGCGAATATTCGGCCCCAGAGGCATCGTTGAGTATGTGGAGAACAGCAAAAAACGGATCGTCGTCAATGGCTTGAAAGAATTGACTGAGGGTCTTCAACAACTTCGTGGCGAAGAGATCGCACCCGGTGAGACTTACGAGGTTACAGGATTTACAGCAAGCGCGATTGAAGTACCCCACGATCCACTGGTTCAGGCTCTGGCATGGCGTTTTCGATCTGACGGTATGAATGTGGTCGTGTCGGGCGATCAGGCGACCGACGATACGCTGATGGTTCCGTTCTCTTCAGATGCTGATCTGCTGGTTCATGAGGCCCACACCAAAGAGGTGATTGAAAAGCAGGCCGCGAAAATGCCAAAAGCTGAAGTACGGGCGAAATTTATCAACTCGTTCTCCTACTCACATTCGGAAGTCTCGTCTGCCGCCAAGGTCGCTGAGCGAGCTGGTGTTAAGCGATTGGCGCTGACAGCCCTACTGCCACTTGAAGACGAAACAGTGCTGGTCAACTTGGCTAAAGATCATTACAACGGCGAAGTTTTCGTAGCTAATGCTGGGGAGTCGCTAGAAATCTAGCGTTCGGGATCGACAACTCCTGCCCTCGCAACACCGTTCCCGTTGGGTCGGACATATACTTCCGAATCTCGAAATAAAAGCACTTCACAGGGATCGGAATACCAGAGCACATGGCAACCCACGTATCGGACGCAATACTTGACCGCTTCCGGAAGGTAACTTCCGCAACTGCTTACAGCGCTGTGTGGCGTCTTGCTCCGCCAGACGGACAGGAGTGGTTTGCTTCAGCGAACTACCAGTTGTGCTTGATGCGGGGCGTGAAGGCTTATACGCCAGGCAAGACGCTGGTGGGACGGGCGCAGACGTTGCGGTTTATTCCTGCTCGACCCGACCTGCTTTCGGAAACCCGTAAGGGTGGCGAGTCACCCGAGTACATCGCAATGGGTAAGTGTGGACCAAACGATGTCCTCGTTGCCGAGGCGCACACGTTTGATGATTACTCCTGCATTCTCGGCAATATGAAAACCCGCCAGTTGTGGCACAACAAGGCGCAGGGTCTTGTTACGGACGGTGCGATTCGCGATCTTCAGATGATTGCCGACGATTACGATTTGGCAGTGTTTGCGAAGAACCGATCACCTGCGGGTAACTTGCCGTTCCTCGAGTCATATGAAGTCGATCAGCCGATCAACGTAGGCGGTGTGCTTGTCATGCCGGGCGATGTGATTGTTGGCGATGACGACGGTGTGGTGGTTGTGCCTTCCGATAGAGCTGAGGAAGTTATCGACTGGATCGAGGAGCAGGAAGAGGCTGAGGAGTTTGTTATCGGTCTCATCGACGCAGAGCAGGTTCCGCCCGGAACTTACTACCCGATTTCAGGCGAGACTAAAGAGCGGTTCAGGGAGTGGAAGGAAGCAAAGGGCAAGCAGGGATGATGTGGGTGCCGATCCCTTCTCCCGGGGGAGAAGGCTAGGATGAGGGTGGAAGTGTTCTCGCATTCACTCCGTTCAACTCCTGCAAAATCACCTCCGTCACGCCCTCCAGATTGGCAAGTACATCCAGATTTGTAAATCTTATGACGGTCAAACTGCGTCGTTCGAGAAATCTGGTGCGCCGTTCATCAGCTTCGACCTCGATAAAGTGCTGACTGCCGTCTATTTCGATGACCAGACGGGCTGAATGGCAATAGAAATCGACGACGTACGGCGGAAATGGGATCTGTCGTTTGAACTTTGTGTTCTCGAACTGGCGACTGCGAAGTACCCGCCAGAGTTTCTTCTCAGCGTCTGTTTGGTCTACGCGCAGTTGTCGGGCGAATCTGGTTAACTCGGGTGTTGATCTCTTCAACGGTTTCTCCCTCAACACTTCGACAAGCTCAGTACATGCCTAACCTTCTCCCTAATGGAGAAGGAATAAGTGGGTAGGACGGTAACGATTTGTGCGTTGGATATCCAAACGCATCTGGCAGGTAATGAAGCCCTCTCCATTTAGGGAGAGGGCTTGGGTGAGGGGGAATGCCGACGTTGGGCATCAGATCATCTGGGGTTCGAGGAGGATTCGCCCTCCAACTTCCGGTCTGAACGCATACACTTCGCCATCGAACATTAATGTTGATGGAGAATTTGCTTTTAAGGAGTGATGCGCTAATGCGAATAGGGATCATGGGTGCTGGCGGTATTGGTAGCGTTGTCGGCGGACTCCTGAGCGAGGGTGGACACGACATCACGTTGATCGACCAGTGGTGGGAGCACATCGAGAAGATCAAGGCTGACGGCCTGATTGTTGAGACTCAGTGGAAAGAGCACCTCACCCACCCGAAAGCGATTCACATTCACGAGCTCCAGCACGAAACCGTGCCGTTCGACGCCATTTTCATCGCGGTGAAGTCGTACGACACCGAGTGGGCAACCACATTAATGCTCAACTACGTCGATCCCGATCACGGTGTGTTTGTCGACTTCCAGAACGGAATCAACGACGAGCGTATGGCGAGAGTCGCAGGAGTCGAGCGCTCGATTGGCTGCATCATTACGATCGGCGCAGCAGCGTGGGAGCCGGGGCGTGGCATACGTACCGACAAATACGACTATGGCTTCAAGATAGCTGAGCACGATGGCTCCGATACCCAGAGAGCGCGCGATCTGGTAGAAGTGATGAACTCTGTCGCCGCTGCCGAGTTTTCAGACGATCTATGGGGCAATCGATGGTCCAAGCTGATGGTTAACTGCATGGCTAATGCACTATCGGGCGTGAGTGGATACGGGACATCTGAGGTTCGCGCTGAAGCCAACCCCCGGCGGGTCGGAATACAGCTTGGTGCCGAAGTCGCCCGAGTTGCAAAGGCGCATGGCATTAGCTTGTATCCAGTGCTTGGCCTATCCCCTGATGATGTGATCGACGCCTCAGAGGGCCGCAATGTTGAATTTGTTGAAAACATATTGCTTGAAAGCGCACGGAATGCAGGCCCCGGTGGTGTGCCGTCGTTTGGGCAGGACGTGAGAAAAGGCCGACGCAACGAGATCGACTACTTGAACGGGTATGTGTCGGACCTGGGCAAGAAATTGGGTGTGCCAACACCATTCAACGATAAGATCGTCGAGATCGTTCACGATCTGGGAATCGACTTCAAGGGCGAAGTCAAAAACATTCAGCCATTGGTCGACATGTTGCCGTAAGCATTCGTCCACCAGCTCCACCGAATCCCGAAAAAACAGAAAAAGAAGAATATGACATTTAAAATAGCGCTTGTTGGTTGTGGTGGAATGGGGCGCAGGCATGCCCACGGTTACATTGAACTTCGAAAGTATTTCGACACCGTGGAGATGGCCGCGGTCTGCGATGTGCATGAAGATGTTGCAGCGACTGTCGCCGACGAAATCAACGATGAAACCGGAGTACGCCCCGACATCTACACCGACTTCGACGAGATGCTCGCCCAGGCGGATATCGACGGTGTCGCAATCGTTACCAGCACGCCGATGCACCACCGTTTCGCCATTAAAGCGATGGAAGCGGGACTGCACGTTATTACAGAAAAGCCGATGGGCTTGACCCTCAAGGCGTGTCGCCAGATGCGAGAGGTGTCGAGTAAGACGGGCAAAGTGATGGCCATCGCTGAGAACTACCGACGCGATCCGATGAACCGCCTAACGCGTGCACTTATCGAGGCAGGTGCGATCGGCACACCGTATTTCACTCTTGATATCGGGGTAGGTAGTTCCAATGGGGCTGTGATGCACAGTACCGTGTGGCGCGCGAAGAAGGAACAGGCCGGAGGTGCTCCCCTCGACGCGGGTGTGCACAACGCCGACATGATGCTCTATCTGCTGGGTGGAGCCGATACCGTGTTCGCCGAGATCGCAATCAACGAAAAGCAGCGAACACTCCGACCTATGAGTGAGGTAGCTCCCGGTCTGGCAGCGATGTACAGCCACCGTAAGGAAGACGGGTATTCGACTGGCGACAAGGTCGAACAGACAGCTGCCGATACCGCTTTCGGTGTTATTAAGTTCAAGTCGGGCGCAATCGGTCAGCTTCTGATGACCGACACATCTCACGGGCAGTCACTCGGGGTGACGACGATCTCAGGAAGTACAGGAACGATGTACCGACCAAGGAGTCGATCAGGCGAATCGCCGCGAATTGTTCGCGGTGATGGGTCTGTGGTTACGGGTGACGAACTGTTGGATTTGGTTCCCGACTGGGAGCTGGACGACATCACTTCGATCCTGTGGGACGGTGCTCGCCGCATAAGCTCGTATGAGATGAAATTTAAAGCGATCGATTCGAAAATCCTGGCGTATGAGTACCTCGATATGGTGCAGGCCGCCGAAACTGGGGGTCAGCCCGAGGTTGGTCCCAAAGAGGGAATGGACGCGCTTGGACTCGCCTATGCGCTGATGGAGTCGGGAGCAAAGGGCGAACCCGTTACTGTCGAGGATGTCGTTGAAGGGCGAGAGTCGGCGTTCCAGGATGAAATCGACGCCGAGATGGGTATTTAAGAAACCTACAGCTACACCACCATGCGGTCGAATCAAACGATTGATTCGACCGTTGGTGAATCTTCCTCCCGGCCAGGACCCCCCAGGGGTCAAGGGAGGAAGATTATCTTGAGCTACTCGGTCTGTGGAGGAATCACGAGGACAGGTCGGTGAGCAGATCGAATCGCTTTATCGGTAACGCTTCCGATCATCCATCGCTTGATCCCACCCGCACCATGAGTTGCCATCACGATCACACTGCCGGGTGCTGTGGCTTCATCGACTATCTGAATTGACGGATTTCCAGTTCTTACTTTGGCTTGAGCTTTCAATCCTGCCGTTTCAGCGTTTTCAACGAATGTCGCCAGATACTTGGCAGCCTCTTCTTCTTACAATTCAGTGCTAAAAGCTTCGGTGTAGTGGACACTTCCGTATCCGAGTCCGCCCATTTCCACACCGTAGATTGGTATTCGAACTACCTCCGTGAAAACAAGCTCTGCACCTGTGACACGAGCAAGTACTACTGCTGGGGCAACAGCCTGCTCGGAGAGTGTAGATCCGTCCAGAGGAACAACGATGCGACGTATGAATCCAGTTCCGACACTATCGTCCCCGAGCTCTTCGGGTTGAAGAATCAGCAGGGGGTCGTTGTGGAATGCAGGACTCTATCGGTCACACTTCCGAGAATTTTCCGTGTTAACGCTGATTCTCTTTGTGTCTACATTGCGATCAGGTCTACATCGAGTTTCTTGGCTTCTGCGACTATGGATTCGGCCAGGGCGCCTTCGACGACGATCACGTCAACTGTCAGGCCAGCTGCTCGTAATGCCTCAGCTTCGGTTTCGAGTTCTGCTTTGCGCTTTTCTACGAACTCGGCGATCACCTCGGTTGGGGTGTCGGTCGTAAACGGTCCCATCGCGATCGCTTCGACTATCCGGAACTCCTCTGGATCGACTACCGACAAGAGGGTGACTTCCGCGTCGTTCGCCCGGGCAAGCCCGGCAGCCCATCGAACGATGGTGCGTGACTCTTCAGAGCCGTCGATTGGTACTAAAATCTTCTTGAACATTACGCTCTCCTTTCATGCGAGTGGAGTCACTCGCCAGCCTAGGTTGCTACCTATGTTGTCTTCAAAAATCGTGAGGAATAAGGGCTATAGAGACGCTGAATATGAGGAGTACGTGAATAAAATCACAATTGATGTGAAGATACTAATATTTGAGAAGTTACAACTGCCCTAAAGTCCTCTCCCAACGCGAGAGGGTTGGGAGAGGGAGAATCTGTCGATCAGCAACACATTTCACTGTGTTCGCCATAATTTGTGTCAGCGATGAGCAACCGGTTAGTCACCATTCCAGTAACATGCTGCGACCAACGTTAGGTCCGTTAGACGGCCCGACAACCGGCTCAGCATTTGACTCGATAGGAAACTAGCGATGGCAAGTAAGAAAATAACAAATCGCGTTCCATTTGCATCCGGCGTAGTGGGGAGTCTGCCGAGACCCACGGCCGTTCAGGACATCTTGCCCGAGCACCCCGGAGCCGAGTCATTGAATGCGTCACGTTCACAAGAGATGGACCGTGCCGTTGGGTACTCCGTCACCCTTCAGGAGATGGCCGGGTTGGACCTGGTTACTGACGGTGAGTGGAGACGTCATTCCTACACGAACATCATTGCAGATATAGCCGACGGCTTTAGTCCCGACCTTAGAGACGGAAGGTGGGGCATTACCGTCACTGAGCCGATGGAAGTGCGCAGCCCAGGTCTTGCCGCCGAGGAGGCTAGGCGGCTGCTCAAACTCACGGATCGAATGACCAAGGTTTGCTTGCCGTCGCCGTATCTGCTGGGCGAGCGGCTCTGGGATCCTGAGTTGTCGGCGAAGGCGTATCCGACCCGGGACGAGTTCATTGATGCGTTGGTGCCAATTCTCCACGAAGAGCTCGTGCAACTGAGCAAGACGGGTGTCGATGTGATTCAGATAGACGAACCTCACCTTTGTGTACTCGTCGACCCAGATGTACGTTCAACTTTTGAAGATCCCGAGTACGAAATGAGCCTGGCCGCCACCAAGATCAATGAGGTGATCCACGGAATCGAAGGCGTTCAGGTTGCACTTCACGTCTGTCGGCGAAATTGGGGACGCAAGGGATGGGGCGCCAAGGGCGGATATGAGCCGATACTCGACACCATGAAGCGCATATCGGTCGACCAGTACGTTATCGAGTTTGCCATTCCTGACGCGGGCGACGTAGCTGTTCTGAAGGAATTGCCAGAAGATGCACTGATCGGACTCGGGTCAGTCGAGTGCCGTCTGGAGCACATCGACACGCCAGAGGAAATCGTAGGCCGAGTCGATGAGGCGATTAAGTACGTGGATCCAGCGCGACTGAGTTTGAACCCAGACTGCGGATTTGCTCCGGGCAAGTCGTCAGAAATTCCGCTGGATGAAGCCTATCTCAAGCTCCGCAACGAGGCCGAAGCATCCCGAATATTGCGGGACAAATACGCCTGATAGGTTCGTTCAGGCAGGATTCGGGTCTCACCCTCTCCCGGGGGAGAGGGTGAGACTTAGAGGGCGGCGTCACTGTCGATGGCTACAGCTAGATTTCCCGAGTGCAACCGAGGGATCTGGGGCGGGGGTCGTGCTGTGCTGTGGGCTTTTATGTGGACGGATTCCTGCGAGATTTCTCCACTTCGCTTCGCTGCGGTCGAGAAATTGGGTGATAACTGTTGTGCTTGCTCCGCTACTTCGAGAGGTTAGACCCACCCTCTCGCTCCCTCCCTGCGAGGGAGTTAGAGGCGCTTAATCGATCGAGGCTGAGTCGCTGTAGGCCGTGACGAGCTTCTCGGATTCTTCGTCGGAAAGCGTGCCATCGAGGGCAGCAACGTTCTGTTCGAGATGAGCAATGCTTGACGTTCCAGAAATCACCGTGGTCACGGCTTCGGGCTCTGATGCGAACTGGTATCCCTTCCGGATTAGCGCTGATGGGGTGCCGCCTGAGAGCCAGTCGAGAGTGTTTCCGCCCTCAGATTCGCCCCACTCAGTCATCCGTTCATTCAGTTTCTCGGGTCGAGTCAGCGTGAGCCGAACCGGCGCCATGTTGAGGATGCCGGTTGATGTACTTGCTGCAAGAGGAAGCGAGTCCTTGGCAGCCCACTGATTCATGATTCCATACTTCAGCATCACCGAGTCCCAGACATCGGGATGTCGTTCCATTGAAATCGCCATTGCCGTGTGCTTCGGGTCCTGGGTAAGCATTTCTGTAATGCCAATAAACCGGGTTTTACCCTGATCCTTGAGTCGTTGCATCGTCGGAATGTAGTTTTCAGCAATGTGATCAATATCTTCGGGCATTACGCCGTGGATCTGGAAAATATCGATGTAGTCGGTTTCAAGCCGTTCAAGACTCTGCTCAAGCGAACGGGTAATTTCTTCTGGATCGGTCACCAGACCGTCATCTACTTTGTACGACCACTTTGTTGCTATGAGATACGAGTCTCTGGCGTGTCCCTTTATCGCTCGTCCGAGCATCGCCTCGGCTTCGCCATAGGCCTCCGCTGTGTCGAAAAGATTGACGCCCAATTCGAGAGCCCGAGTGATCAGCGCCGCACGGCCAGCATCGTCGAGGCCCGTACTCTGGCCGAACTTAGAAGGACCACCGGTCCCGTAGCTAAGGAGTGAAACGTCTACGCCGGTGTTGCCTAATTTTCTGTACTGCAATTTTTATGTGGTTCTCTTAGTACTCGAGGATTGCGC
>Ga0115002_10007749_pt1 | contig 12023 bp, 11 predicted proteins | sample ArcticOcean_MG_C_8_FD_89576 | JGI IMG/M metagenome (GOLD analysis project Ga0115002, IMG submission 89576) | Marine microbial communities from western Arctic Ocean - ArcticOcean_MG_CB11_86 | ecosystem: Environmental > Aquatic > Marine > Oceanic | place: Arctic Ocean: Canada Basin | collected...
CGATGGCACTGGTAAAGGGGCTGCTTGGCGCACAGCATGTTCTGCTTGCCGATCAAACGATGCGTTACCGCTCGATTTGATCACGCGCGCCTCGACCACCTCCCCACCCGGAATCATGCGTACGTACAACGTACAATTGAGACCACCCTCAAGGTCAGGGTAGACGAATACGCTCGTGACCCTGGTACGCACCGCCTCAATGTAGCGCGCGATTTCTGAATCATCGGCCCGCGCTTGAGATACGCTTGCCAATTCCTCTTCCTCATTCTCTAGTGCCCTGCGTAATGCTTCTGCTGCCTTTTCGGCCTCGACTCGCGCTTGTTCGTCTTCAAGCTTCTTCCGTTCTACTCCAAGACGTTGTTTTTCTTGTTCCGCTACGCGTTGTTGTTCCTTAATCCGTTCTCGCGCAGCGGCTTCCTTTTTCTTATTCTCGGCGAGTTCTTTATTGTGTTGCTGCAGTTTTTTCTTTTCCGCAGCGACGCGCTGCTTCTCCTCTTTCTTTTTCTTTTCTAGCTGCGCCCGCTCTCGCTTTAACGCCGCCACCTTCTTCTCTTCGTCACGGCGTTTTTTTTCTGCCTCGTGTTGTTTCTTTTTTTTAGCGTCCTTGAGTCGCTTTACTTCTTTGTCGATCGCTTTTTGGTCGACGACCCGAGCTTTGACGATCGGTACTTGGGCCGCGACTACCGGGGCCGAGTCCGACGTCATGTCGGTACTAATGAGTAATACGGCGACCACAACCACGTGCACGATGGCAGCGTAGATGAAGGCACGCGATTTTTTCGTGCGCCCCTTTGGTGCTCCGCGTTCCCGGACAGACATCGTTGGCCTGTTAACGCTCTGGTGGCTCAGTGATTAGGCCGACGTTATCGACACCAGCACCTTGCAGGAGCGCCATGACAGCGACTACACGGCCATAGGCAACATCGCGATCGCCCTTAACCAGTATTTGGATATCGGGGCGATATTTGAGCAAGGCCGCCACCCGCGTGACCAACACCTCCTCCTCGATCCCGGCCTTCGGCTTGTCGCCAAAATCTATATACACCTCGCCCGCTGCATCTACGGTGACAATCACAGGCTCCTGCTGGGACGACGGGATAACCTCTGATGGTGCCTGAGGCAAATCTATTTTTACGCCTTGCGTGATTAACGGCGCCGTGATCATGAAAATTATTAACAACACCAACATCACGTCGATATAGGGCACAACGTTGATCTCAGCCATCAGGCGTTGACGTGAACGACGCTGCCTCATCGATTCCTCATGGGTGCGCTTGGCGCTGCAATATTGCGGAGAACTCCTCCAGAAAAATATCGTAGCGCCCGTAGAGGCGATCGATTTCGCTAGAGAAGCGGTTGTAGGCGATCACGGCCGGTATTGCGGCGAACAGTCCCATTGCCGTTGCAACCAGCGCTTCAGAGATCCCGGGGGCGACCATCGCGAGCGTGGCTTGATGTACGTTACCGAGTGCCTGAAACGAGTTCATGATTCCCCATACGGTACCGAACAGACCGATATACGGGCTTACCGAACCAACCGTGGCTAGCGTTGGAAGATTGGCCTCTAAATCCTCCAGCTGTCTGCTCATGGCAATGCGCATCGCACGCTGCGTACCGTCGAGGACGGCGGCAGGGTCGATCGTTTCACGATTGTGCAACCGTGCGTATTCGTTAAAACCAGCCTCAAAGACCTTCTCAAGACCCTCACCGGGGATCCGCTTAGAAGATACTCGGTTGTACAGCGCAGTAAGGTCGTCCGCCGCGCGGAACTCGTCTTCAAAGCTGCGGGCTTCGCGTTTTGCTATGCGTAACTCGCGGCGTTTTGTGAAGATTAAGGTCCACGATGCCAGCGAGGCGAACAGCAGTACGAGCATGACCAATTTCACGAGCAAGCTGGCGCCGAGGATCAGACTCGCGATGGTCAGATCAGCTTGTAGCATTGTGTATCTCCGTGTAGATATCGTTCGGCATAGCTTGGGGCCGCAACGTAGCGGCGTCGATGCACCCAACCTTAACCCAACCTCGGGTTAATACGGCGTCTGCGGCGACGACATTCTGGGCGAACTCCAAACTCGCCCGGCCTAAGCGCAGCACGCTTGATGCGACCTTAAGTTCGTCGTTAAACCGTGCTGGTTTGATGTAATCGATATTGATTGTCCGCACCACAAATAAAATCCCGACCGACACTGCTAATTGATTTTGTTCGTAACCCATCTGGCGCAGCCATTCTGTACGAGCCCGCTCCATAAATTTTAAGTAATTAGCGTGATATACGATCCCGGCGGCATCGGTATCCTCGTAATAGATGCGTATCGGCCAGAAAAATTTCCTAGATTCGGCGCCGACGGTACTAATCAATCCGACGTACCTGGTTGGTCGAATAGATCTTGCACGCCTGGATTCGCGCTCGGAGGTTCCAGACCAAAATGGATCCAAGCCGCACGCGTGGCCATTCGCCCTCGGGGCGTACGCATCAAAAAACCTTGTTGAATGAGATAGGGTTCGAGAACGTCCTCTATGGTGCCGCGCTCTTCCCCGATAGCCGCCGAAATGCTGTCGACACCTACAGGGCCGCCATCAAATTTCTGGATCACGGCCAACAGTAATTTTCGATCCATCACATCAAAGCCATTGACATCAACGTTAAGCATGTCGAGCGCACGCGCGGCGACGTTCTCGGTCAGCTCCCCGTCGGCCTTTACTTCGGCATAGTCGCGCGCACGGCGTAGTAGTCGATTTGCGATCCGCGGCGTACCACGCGCCCGGCGTGCAATTTCTTTAGCACCTTCGGGGTCTATCGCGACATTAAGAATTTTTGCAGCACGTAGGGCAATCGTCGTGAGATCTTCGGTTGAATAAAACTCCAAACGTTGCACGATGCCAAAGCGATCACGTAGCGGGGACGTTAACAGACCCGCCCGGGTCGTCGCTCCTACGAGAGTAAAACGCGGTAGGTCGAGTTTGATCGCGCGCGCGGCCGGCCCTTCTCCGATCATGATGTCGAGTTGGTAGTCTTCCATCGCTGGATACAGGATCTCTTCAACAACAGGGCTTAGACGATGGATCTCGTCTATAAACAACACATCATGCGGTTCGAGGTTGGTTAGCATTGCCGCTAGGTCACCTGCACGTTCCAACACGGGGCCTGAGGTATGTCGGAGGTTGACCTGCAGCTCATTTGCAATGATGTGCGCTAGCGTTGTTTTTCCGAGCCCTGGCGGGCCGAATATTAAAACATGGTCGAGCGCCTCGCCGCGTTGACGTGCAGCGGCGATAAAGATCTCCATTTGCTCTCGTACAGCCGGTTGGCCGATGTACTCTTCGAGATTGCGAGGTCGGATCGCGTTTTCGACCGCGACGTCATCGCCGGCCGATTGCGCGTCGATCAATCTTTCGTCATCCATACGTGTAGTTTTGCCGCGCCTGTTGCTTCAACAGAGTATTTAAAGTGTTCACTTGTACATTCTGCTTGAACGTCGGGCCGGTCGGTTTCGACATTGTACCGAAGTCTATAACCGAGACGATGGTTGCGCGACAGTAACAACGTAACGCAGTGCTCTATTAGGCAGATCCCAGAAAGAGTAACCAAACAATATGGCGAAAGAGAGGCATCGCGCGGGCAATTTTGCCCCAATTGGTCGAGCGTTTATCGTCGTTTTGCTCATACCAAACGCTTCAATACCTCACGGATGATATCTTCGCTGGTTTTACCGGCAGAATCGAGTTCCAGCACTAACAGGCTAGCCTCTGGCGGTTTATAGCCAAGTGCGATCAGTCCGCTAATGGCGTCGCTGACGGCGTTTGCTGACGCCTTACCTGAAGGGGCCGGTACAAACGTAGTTGGCGGCGCCCAGTCACCGACACGATCACGCATTTCGATAATCAGTCGCTCGGCGGTTTTTTTTCCGATCCCCGGCAAAGCGGTCAATCTCGCGGTATTACTTTCGTGAACGCATTGGACAAACTCTTCAGTCTCAATGCCCGACAGAATCCCGAGCGCGACTTTAGCGCCAATTCCGCTAACTTTTATCAAACTACGAAATAGCTTGCGTTCGGACTCAGTCGCGAACCCGACGAGTAAATGGGCATCATCGCGCACGATCAGGTGCGTCAGCAGCATGACGGTCGTATTCAATTCAGGCAGGGTCCAGACCGTTGTCATTGGCACTTCGAGCTCATAGCCGACCCCGTGGCAATCGATCACCACCCACGGCGGACGTTTTTCGACCAAAATTCCTTGTAATCTACTGATCACCGTAGCCTGCCCCCGCGCGCAGAATTAGCGAGCTGGATCCCACGCAAACCGTATTGCGTATTGCCGTGACACAACGCGCAAGCCAAGGCATCTGCCTCGTCTGCCGCCGGTTTGGTTGGCAGGCACAGCAAAGCTTGGATCATATGCTGCACCTGTTTTTTGTCTGCATGCCCGCGCCCTACGATCGCTTGTTTTATTTGAGTCGCACTGTATTCGAATACGGGGAGTTCCATTTGCGCGCACGCAACGATCGCGGCACCGCGTGCCTGTCCCAGCTTAAGTGCCGAATCGGGATTTCGACTCATGAAGATTTTTTCAATTACCGCCTGGTCCGGTTCATGGGCCCGGACGACATTCGAAAGCTCATTGAAAATTTGCTTGAGGCGCGCCGGTACATCGAGTTCGGCAACGCGAATACAACCGCTATTGATATGAACGGCGCGCAGCCCATCCATTCGCACCACGCCGTATCCGGTAACGCGAGAACCCGGGTCGATTCCGAGTATGGTTATCTGCGGCAAAGACCGTACCTGCCCATCAAGGCTCTAGTTGTGCGAGCACTTCGTCGGAAATATCCGCATTAGAATAAACCTTCTGGGTATCGTCCAATTCTTCAAGCATATCCAACAAACGGATCATCTTCTCGGCATCTGCCACCGCGAGCGGCGTACTAGTCTCGGCACGCATGGTGACTTCGGCATTCTCTGGCGAGAAAAAAGCGGCCTCCATCGCACTTTTCACATCACTAAAACTGTCGGGATCGGTTAAGACATCTATTGTAGTGTCGTCATTGACGATGACATCAACCGCACCGGCGTCTAACGCGGCTTCCAATATGGCATCTTCGTCGCTATCCCCGGCAAAACTCATATGGCCGACTTTCGTAAATAGGTAAGCAACCGATCCGTCCGTCCCTAGATTTCCACCGCTTTTGCTAAACGCATGCCTTACCTCGGCTACGGTTCTATTCCGGTTATCGGTCATACAGTCGACCATTACCGCGATGCCGCAAGGCCCGTAACCTTCATAGCGAATTTCATCGTAATTTTCCCCATCGGTGTCACCCGCACCCTTACTTACCGCACGGCCAATGGTTTCCTTGGTCATGTTATTCGAAAGCGCGTTGTCGATTGCGGCCCGTAGGCGCGGGTTAGCAGCGGCATCGCCGCCCCCCATTCTTGCGGCAACGGTAATTTCGCGGATCAGGCGGGTAAAGATCTTACCTCGCTTGGCATCTTGGCGACCCTTGCGGTGCCGGATGTTTGCCCACTTACTATGCCCTGCCATCAATACTCTCGAGTTTTTCTAGGAACCGGATCATCATTTTCGCAGAAGTAGACCGGAGTTGCAGCGTAGTGGGCTGAAACTTATGCGTCGTTATTGCCGTATATCACCTGGCCCCACTCGGCCGCAAAGTTGAGAAGCCGATTGATTGGCCGACTCGCTCGATCGCACAATTCGCGAGATAGATGAACTTCCCCGCTGCCTGTACGCAAAGAATGTGCTAGGGGATCGAGTCGATTCATCGCCATCCAAGGACAGTGCGCGCAGCTTTTGCAGGTCGCCCCGCGACCACTGGTTGGCGCCTCTATCAGTGTCTTGTTGGCGGCGGCGGCGCGCATCTTATAAAAAATTCCAGTGTCGGTTGCGACAATAAATTTGTCTGCCTCGAGGCGTTTAACCGCCGCGATCAAGCCGCTGGTGGAGGCGACAACATCCGCTTGAGCGATCACCGATGGTGGCGACTCCGGATGTACCAACACTTTGGCGTCGGGATGCAGTGCCCGAAGTTGCTCGAGTTCAACACCTTTAAATTCCTCATGCACGATACAGGCGCTATTCCATAGCAGCATATCGGCATTCGTTTCGGTGCGGATGTAATCGCCGAGATATCGGTCCGGAGCCCATAAAATTTTCTCACCGCGTGCGTGGAGATAACGAACCACCTCTAGAGCGCTGCCCGAAGTCACCATCCAATCAGCGCGTGCCTTTACCGCAGCGCTTGTATTGGCATAGACGACGACTGTACGGTCTGGATGGAGGTCACAATATTGACTGAACTGTTCTGCAGGACAGCCGAGGTCAAGCGAGCAGGTTGCGCCCAGTTCCGGCATTAAAACGCGCTTTTCTGGGTTGAGGATTTTTGCCGTTTCACCCATAAAACGAACCCCGGCGACAACCAGGGTCTCGGCTGGGTGTTCGTGACCGAAACGGGCCATATCCAATGAATCGGAGACGTGTCCCCCAGTTTCATCAGCCAACGCCTGGATTGCTGCATCGGTGTAGTAATGCGCAATCAGGACCGCGTTGTGTTGTGCCAGTAGTTGTTTTATTTCCTGGCAGAGGGAGTTGGCTTCGGCGGCCGATAGCGAGTGTTCACGATGATCTGGTATGTCGAATTTTGGTAGCCCGACATCGATGATCCCTTCCGTTGGCATCGTCATAATGGCTCATGCTCCGAGGTGTTCTGGCGAGGGCGATGGACAAATTTGGCGCCATTCATACTTCTCAATATGGTCCTTCTGCGCGCAATTACTAGGGGGGGGTAAATGCGGACATCGCAGCCAACACGGCCTGCGGGGCTTGCCGCATCTGAATTAGCCTCAAATTTCGTCCGCCCACGATTAGATGGTTCGCTGCAACCGCGCAGAGGTAAGTGAATGCTTACTATTGTTTGGGTTGTTCGGACCGGGGTAAGCGCACCCCTACCTCCTTAAGTTGCGCCTCAGACACAGCTGCCGGCGCCGAGGTCAGCAGACAACTCGCTGTCTGGGTTTTCGGAAACGGGATCACGTCACGGATCGAGTTTTCACCGGCCATTAGCATCACGAGTCGATCTAGACCAAACGCGATCCCGCCATGAGGTGGGCACCCATAGCTCAGCGCGTCGAGCAGAAAACCAAATTTTTCGCGCGCTTCCTCGGCTCCGATACCGAGTAGTTCGAATACCGTCGACTGCATTTCAGATTCATGAATACGGATCGAGCCACCACCGATTTCGCTGCCGTTTAAGACCATATCGTAGGCGCGGGACAACGCGCCGGCAGCGTCGGCAACGAGGCTCGCGTTATCACCCGTTGGCGCTGTAAACGGATGGTGCAATGCCTCCCACCGTTTTCCTTCATGACTCCAATCAAACATTGGGAAATCGATCACCCATACTGGGCGCCAACCGTCTTCCATCAAATCGAGGTCGACGGCGACTTTATCGCGCAAGGCACCAAGCGCCTGATTAACGACATCTCGATCATCAGCACCAAAAAAGATGAGGTCGCCATCTGCCGCTGCCGTTCGATCCAGGATTGCCCCAACCACTTCATCCGGTAGGAACTTCAGAATCGGTGATTGCAGTCCGTCGCGTCCACGGGCCATTTCATTGACCTTGATATAAGCTAGCCCTTTGGCCCCATAAATAGCGACAAAAGTTGTGTAATCATCGATTTGTTTACGTGTCAGACGCCCGCCCCCTGGGGCGCGCAGGGCAGCAACGCGTCCATTAGGGTTGTTCGCAGGACCTGCAAATACCTTAAATTCGACCCCTGTCATCACGTCGCCGACTTCTATCAGCTCCAGTGGGTTGCGCAGATCAGGTCGGTCGCTACCGTATTTCTGCATCGCATCGGCATAGCTTAGACGTGGGAAGGGTTCAGGGAATTGCACACCCAGGACTTTAGCAAACAGAGCCCTGATCATGGCTTCCATCAAGTCCATGACATCACGCTCGTCGATGAAAGACATCTCGACGTCGAGTTGGGTGAACTCCGGCTGTCGATCGGCACGCAAATCTTCATCGCGAAAACACCGCACGATCTGGTAATAACGGTCGAAGCCAGACACCATTAGCAGTTGTTTGAACAATTGTGGCGACTGCGGAAGGGCAAAAAACCGTCCAGGATGCGTACGGCTAGGAACGAGGTAGTCCCGCGCACCCTCTGGAGTGGCCTTCGTCAGCATTGGAGTCTCTATCTCAAGAAAGCCTGAATTGTCCAAATACTCGCGTAGCACGCGATTAACTTGTGCTCGCAGGGCGATGTTTCTTTGCATGCGCTCCGTGCGCAAATCGATATAGCGGTACTTTAAGCGCGTGTCTTCGTGTACGTGCTCGTCAAGCTGAAACGGCGGTGTATTTGCGGCGTTAAGGACTTCTAGTTCTTTGATTAAGACTTCTATTTTGCCCGTGGCCATGTCGGCATTTTCAGTGCCCTCGGGTCGATAGCGAACTCGACCTGATGCCTTCAACACATATTCGCCGCGAACGCGCTCCGCTAGGGCAAAACTTTCCGGGGTGTCCGGGTCAATCACGACCTGCACGATTCCGGAGCGATCGCGAAGATCGATGAAGATCACGCCACCATGGTCGCGACGATTATGGACCCAACCGCATACAGTGATTTGGGTGTCTAATTCAGCTTCGGTTATGTGTCCGCAGTAATGGCTACGCATGATGGCTAGGGTAACTTGTTATATCAGGGGCGCTTTGGCCTCAGGGGGCCGCAGCATACGGTTTGCAGTGCAACACCGCAATCGACTAAAGGTCCTAAAGACGCGCTCAGTCCTCGGCCTTAGCAGCAGGTTTCGATGATTCACTCGTCGTCGAGGTAGCCGGTTTTGCATCCGTGCTCGCTCCATCAGTCTGCTTTCCAGCAGACTTGTTGTCGCTCCCAGAATTATCTGAGCTCTCTTTTTTTGCCTCCTTCGGCTTATCTTTGAAATCAGTCTCGTACCACCCGGTCCCTTTGAGCCGGAAGGCGACCTTCGAAATGAGTTTTTGCAGGCTATCTTTTCCACACGCTGGGCACTCCGTCAGTGGCTCGTCACTGATTTTGCGCATCGTTTCAAATTGATGGCTGCAGTCACTGCAGTCGTACTCGTAGATCGGCATGTTTGTTCTCGTCTGATTAATACGACCGATGGAACATACGGTCGCGCCAAATAATATCAAGGGATCATAGCCGACAACGGACAAAATCAGGCGATTTTAGCAATTATTTTTCTCAAACCACCTAGGGCTCACCGAAAACTGCGCTATGTTGCCAGTAGCAGTTGTCGGGCGCGCCAACATGACAACGTCGATTAAGTTTTCGAAATTGCCTAATTTTGGACTGTAAGCGTGAGATTCGTTATCATCGCCGGCCTTTCGGCGTTAGCGGTCATAAGCTCCTGCAATATGCAGCCGGGTACGGGTCTTGGCCCGCAATAACCGCAAGTCATTCTCGCCGGGCCGTTAGCTCAGCTGGTAGAGCACCGGACTTTTAATCCGATGGTCGTAGGTTCGAACCCTACACGGCCCACCATTTCCGTCCCGGCTCTGATCTGCCTCATTTACGAGCGAATTGTCTCGGGCACGGGCACACGGCTACCTCATCGTGTGTCTATGCACGTGCGTCGGCGAAATAACCGAGTTGCAGGCCATCGCGTAGCAGCATGTTTTTGGCTTGAGGTGTTACGGCCGTTGGGGGGGAGGCTTGGGTATGGAATCGGATCTGGACAAAAGCTCCGGTCGCCGACTCGGAGCAAGGAAACTTCGCTTAGGCGGCGCGAGGAAACTTGCCCTCGGTGACAACGCTCGGAATATCGCTCGGAGTATCACTCGCAATCATGGTTTCCGTATCCGTTGCCATACCAGAGCGTCGTAATTTCGGGTTTGGCGCTTTAGAAATCACTTGAAGAATTTCCGTTAACCGACTGACTATAAAAATTTATGATCGCAATAGCTAAGCAATTATGGAAGCTAGTGAACGTGAGTGAATCGGGAACGATATCAGCGAACCATAAAGCCCCACCTAGGGTCAAACCGGCGCAAGCTAGAGAAAGCATTGCAAAGATATCAAGGGATGAGCAAAACCAGCTTTTTTCTTGCATTGTCGGCCTACGATCGATTCTATAATTATTATTTCTACGGACCGATATTAGCTTCGGTCTCTGCCTGAGTCTGATGGCAATCATACGCCGCCACCGTTGCATTTCTGTGAACTATTCCTCGCTCGCTCGGCCTTTCGATTGAATTAACAGTAATTAAACATTGGGTCGCGATGCTTAGGCATTCAGCGCTGGATGCCAGGCCCTGCCATTGGCAACCCCTTGTTCATAATTGCAAGAAAGTACTCGAGCTCGGCAAACCTTTGGTTTTGCGGACTTTCGGGCTCCGAGGCGAAAGGCGGCATCATGGAAGCGTCGTTGAATTGACCTGCATCCCATATCTGGTTGCGTAGCCTCTGACGATCGGGGAATCTTGCTCCGATGTCACTAAGCGCCGGGCCAATGTCCCCTGTTTGCGCTTGACCGCCAACGATATGACTAGCTAGGCAGTTACCTTGTTGCTTGCTACGACGAGCTCGCGTCCACGGGCTATCCCATCATCTGCCCGGGCGATGACATTTATTATGGAGCGCACTGCAATGGAGCACAGGGTCGACGTTGCCGGCGCCATTCGGCTTTAACGCTCAGCGGCGGCGTTCTTTACGTTCGCGTTCACGTTCCGTTGTGCCTTGCTCAAGTTGCGCGAGCTCCCCATTGATCTCATCAGTTCGTGCGTCGATTCGCAGCCGCTGATAGTTGCTAATGTCATCTGTTTTTTGCGCAAGGCGCAACTGCTGCAAGGCCAAGCGGAGCTCACCTAAGCTTCGGTAGTACTCTGCAAGTGAAAAATGCGAGTTGGCTATCTCGCCGAGATCATTTTCAGCTTCGGCCAGCAGTTTGAAAAACCGTGGGTCACCACGCTGCACAAAACTAGAGGCACGCAACTGCTTTTTCGCAACGTCTGGTTTGCCCGCCAACGTCAACATATTTGCATAACCATAGGCGGCCGCACGACTGGTAGGGTCGTCACGATAGGCCAGTTCGTAATGTTCAAGCGCAGCGAGCACATCACCCGCACGCAGCTCTAAACTTGCCGCAGCTAATCGGAAGGACAAGATATGGGGGGACTCCAGCAACAGTTTTGAGACTTCAATACGCGCTTTTTCGAATTTACTCGCCGCCGTTAGTGCCAAAATATAACCATAGCGCGCGATACTCTCGTGTGCAGCTGTGCCTTCGCGTAGCGCACGCTCATAGAAACGCTTAGCCGCCACAGGGTCTCTCGCCGAGCGCACGTCGAGTTTGGTTCTAATCAGGTGGAATTCATAACTATCCTCTCGCACCGGCGCGTCGCCGAGCCGCAACGCACGCTCCTTCGCTTCAGAAATACGGTTCACGGTGACTGGGTGGGTACGCAGAATTTCAGGAATAAACGCCGGATCAGTGTAGCGACTCGCCGTTTGCAAACGCTGGAAAAAATCGGCCATCGCATGGGTGTTGTAACCCGCCTCGTGCAATAGCTGAATGCCGATCCGATCGGCTTCTCGCTCATTCGCCCGGGTGAAATTGATTTGGCCCTGCGCGCTAAGCGCCCGAACCGCTGTCAGGGCACCCATACCCGCTTCTGGGTTCATCGCCATTACCGCAAGCGCACCCAACATTGCGGCCATCCGTGGAATGTTCATGCGCTGCTGCGCCTCGATCATTCGCGCCGTATGCCGCTGAGTGATATGAACTATCTCGTGGGCAAGTACGGAGGCGACCTCGCTCTCTCCGTGAGATTCCAAGATCAATGCCGTATGGATACCGATAAATCCTCCGGGTACGGCAAACGCGTTGATCCCACGGGCATCGAGCATAAAGAACGTAAACTCACCGTAGTAGCCCGATAACTCACCGAGGCTCATGCCGAGCTTTTGCACGTAGTCTTCGACTTCTTCGTCGGTAACTACCGGGGCGTAGCGTCGCA
>Ga0115002_10007750_pt1 | contig 12022 bp, 10 predicted proteins | sample ArcticOcean_MG_C_8_FD_89576 | JGI IMG/M metagenome (GOLD analysis project Ga0115002, IMG submission 89576) | Marine microbial communities from western Arctic Ocean - ArcticOcean_MG_CB11_86 | ecosystem: Environmental > Aquatic > Marine > Oceanic | place: Arctic Ocean: Canada Basin | collected...
AAAACCGCTATGTCGATTCTCGAGTTGGCTTCCACCGTGACCGCAGCGATGGCTGCCTTGACACCAAACCTTGCTAGTTCGCGAGGGTAGTGGAGTGACAGTATTGGCCGGACCCGCCCCCAGGCGATGACAGCGACGAACAGCGCAGCCATTTCGCTGGCAACAAACACCAGGCCGAGTTTGCCAACCGGGGCCCGGGTAGCCCCGAGCATGAGCACCGCAACGAGCATTCCTGCGGCTCGGGCTGCTGCCACACTCGAAAACGCTGTCATCCGGCGTGACCCGTTGATCCCGGCGGCGATAACTTTGGCAAGAGCGTGGAAAATGAGCGCCACCGACGCGAACCGAATCGTATCCACAAGCGGAGGACTCTCAACGACCGCACTCACCGCAGGTGCGGTCAGAAACGAAATAGCGGCGACAATTGTCGCGACGACCGCGACGACCGTCACTCCGGCATCAACGGCCTCCCGTGCCTCCTCGAGAGTTGTCGCGATGGCAGTTTGATGCAACACGGCGTAGTGGACCCCGAGAGCAGCTGCCTGAGCCATCAAGGTAAACCATGTCAAGGTTTGGGAGAACACGCCGAGACCGGCCGGGCCGAAATTCTTGGCGAGAAGTACGGTCGCAGTCAGGCCGGAGGCGGAGGCGAAGAGGAGCGCGACAACGTTCCAAGAAAGACCCCGGGCCCAACCCGATGCAGACGATGCTGCCCGTGGATCCATTAGGGCTCATAAGAACGGATGGGATTCGATTCCACCCACAGACGCCGATTGTCCTCCATGTCGAGCCACATTGCGAAGAACAAGGACATGAAGGCAAACATCGATGAGAAGCTCAGTAGCAACAACGTCGTTGTAGGGATGACTCCCACTGAGGCGTACAGAAACAGCAGCCTGATGGTCAACGGAGGGAGGATCAGAACTGAAATGAAGATGGTGAATCCGTACATCAAAGCAAGCGGGTGGAAATCGGTCACGACGTACTTCCGTAGTATCCTCCGCGCGAAGAGTCGGACTAGCAAGACCGAAATCAGCGGAACGTAGCGCCAGAGCTTTATATATGACGTCTCCGCGCCATATACCGGCTCAACTTCCACCTCTGCAACCCGTAAATTGGCCACGTTCAGCATGTTGAGTAGATCGGCGTTGTAGCCGTAGCCTCGGACCATTTTCCCAAGCGGGATAGCGGATAGCGCATGTCCTGAGATAGCTGTGTAGCCGCATTGTGGATCCATCGAGTGCCAATAGCCGTGAGCGAACTTGGAGAGAAATGTCAGAAGCGCGTTACCGAAGAGTCGATAGCGAGGCATCCGATCCACCACTTCTGGCCGGAGTAAACGGTTGCCCTTTACGTAGTCGGCTCGGTTCTCCAGAATAGGGTTGATCACGGATTCAAGGTCACCTGGCGACATTTGCGCGTCGCCGGCCATTACCGCAACGACGTCGCATCCCATAGATTCCGCCATTCGGTATCCATCGATGAGCGACTGACCCAAACCCAGGTTCACGTCGTGAGTGACGATCTTGATACGCCCGGCCTCGTCGGCTGAACGAGCCACATCGCAGGTGGCATCCGTGCTTGCGTCATTCACGATGATGATGTGCGTTACGAAATCGGGCATTGTCGCCACGACGTTGCCGATGAGGAGTTCTTCGTTGAAGGCAGGAACTACGACACCAACCAACTTGTCCTGAATCACGAGGCGAGAAGCTGAGTCTTCAAGTAGCTGATCGTCTGATCGAGGCCATCGCCGAAGGACCAGGAAAAGTCGAACTTGAGTTCATCTTTAATCTGGTGATTGTCGATGTCGAAATGTTTGATGTCTCCCATCCGCCACTCCTCGTAGCTCGGCGTTATGCCTTCCAGACCGAGGCCAGCAATAACCCGATCGGCCAACTCCTTGATAGAAACTCGGTTGTCGGACGCGCAGTTGTAGACGCGCCCATTGGAATCAGGATTGTCGACTGCTGCCAGGTTGATCGCCGTCACGTCTTTCACGAATGTGAAGGCCCGAATCTGTGTGCCATCGCCGTAAATGATTGGTGCCAAGCCCTCAAGGCAGCGGCGGACGAAGATAGCAACCACCCCGCCGTCGTCACCTTCGTCCTGGCGGGGGCCGAACACGTGGTAGTAGCGCAAGATGGTGACGTTCATTCCATGCAACGTATGGAAGGCGTGAACATATCGCTCAGCGGCGAGCTTCGACACGCCGTAGTAGGAAACGGGTTCGAGCGGTGCAGTTTCAGTTGTCGGGAATACGTTGGTACGTCCGTAGACACTGCCCGTGGAGGCGTGGACAAACTTACTGATTCCGTGCTCCTTTCCGGCGAGCAACAGATTCAGCGTTCCGCCAGCATTTACTGAGAGATCGCGATTGGGGTCAGTCATGCAAATGGTGTTTTTGGAGACCGCTTGATGGAATACGACATCGACGCCCTCCATGGCTGTATCGACGGCCTTAGGGTCGGTGATGTCAGCCGCGATTTCCTCAAAGTCCTGATACGTTCGCGCTACTTCAAGATGGACGGCTTTTCCTGCCGAGTAGTCGTCCAGCGATCGGACTTCCCACCCCGTTGCGAGCAGATCGTCGACGAGGTTACTGCCGACGAGACCTGCCCCACCGGTCACGAGGGCACGGCGCTGACGGGATGGTTGCATACTTCAATCTCCTTGACGTTGAGGGCCCGCGTCGCAATGCACGGTTCTTGGTGAGTCGGTGCCTAATCATACGGATGTGCTTCACTCGAAACCAATCGATGCCATTTTCACAGTTGCGTATTTTCGGGATGTCCCGCTCACAACGGTCCGCACCTCGCAGGGTCGAGAGAAGCAATCGCAGCCGGGATCGGCGGCGCTGACGAGTGCCGGGTCGGTCGCCGGCTTGTTCCGTCTTGAGGGTATGCCCGGCTGCAAAGTCGTGCTGAAGTGCCCCTCTGGTCCCACCTTGTTGGGTCGATACGACCGCAGGCGTAGGTCGAAGAGGCGGTGGGCTAGCCACCCGGACCATCGCTCGTTCGGGCAGGGTCGCCCTTCTGCGCAGTCTGGGCATTGGGCTTCGCCACATGCTCCAAGCCGGACGGCCTCGGCCCCCCAACGTAGACCCCATTTGCGAACGGCTGCCCACCGAGGCGGTCACGAAGCGGTCTCACCATGTCGGCTGTGCGGTCGTTCACAGCGACTCTCGCCCCTAGCCGGGAAAGGGCAATAGCGATCGCCGTTCACATCCCGCCAGATCTCGGCTCGGCGTCAATTAGGGTTCCTGTTCAGTGGCCAGTCGAGCCACGAGGCCAAATTAGTCCGCCCGTTCTGACCGACGACGAGATCTTCGTAGCGGACTATCCGAGTCTCGTGACGCTCCGAACGACCGACCAACTCAAGGATTTGCGACTGACCTCACGGCCAACAGTGGACCGGTGACACCCAACCCTACGAGCTATCTGAGCAAACGAATGACCACTAGCAAGGCCCCTGCTGATCTCCTCACGCTGGGACGACGTCAACGAACCCCTCGAACGGCCAACCGGCCTAGGAACCGGAATCCAACCAGTCTGGGCCACCAACCTCCCCACCGTCGTGTTCCCCACCCCAACCGCCTTCGCCGCCTGAGCCTGCGTCCGACCCGCCTTCAACTCCTCATAAATCAGCTAATCACGCTCACCAGTAGGCGCACGACCAAAACCCAGCCGAACAGAAACCACAACAACCTCCCAAATAGACAACACAACCCAAGTGTTGCACTCACCCCCTGAACTCACACACGCTCGACGCGTCCCTTCGGGACCCACCTCCCCCGCTCAGCAGGGGAGGAAGCGCCGTCTCACTCCGGTGTTACGTAGGCGGCGCTTAGGCCGCCGTCGACCATGAAGTCGACGCCGGTCACGTAAGAAGAATCGTCTGAGGCGAGAAAGAGGACTGCTGTTGCCATCTCTTCGGCTTCTCCGAACCGGCCCATTGGGACGTGCACCAGTCTCCGCTGTCTCTTCGCCTCGGTGTCGAGGAGGCCCATGAGTAATTCCGTGTTTAGCGGTCCTGGACAGAGGGCATTGACGCGGATGCCTTCCCGAGCATGCACGACGGCAAGCTCTCGCGTCATGGCGAGAACTGCGCCCTTGGATGCCGTGTAGGCGATCTGTGGAGTAGCAGCCCCCATCACGGCAACAAATGAGGCGGTGTTGATGACGGACCCGCCTCCCGAACGTTGCAAGGCTGGGATGCCGTATTTGCATCCCAAGAAGACCCCTTTGGCGTTGACGTCCATGGTGAGGTCCCAGATCGGCTCTTCGGTGTTCTGGGCGTTGCCGTCGGCGTGGTGCATGATCCCCGCGTTGTTGAACAGGATGTGAAGGCCCCCATACGTTTCCTCCGCAGCAGCGACCATGTTCTGGACGTCTTTGTCGGAGGTGACGTTTGCTTGAACGGCGATAGCGGTCCCACCACGCTCGCTGACCATGTCGGCGGTTGTTCGGTTTTCGACGGCGTTCATGTCAACGCAGACGACTTCCGCACCGTTGTCAGCGAAAAGGAGGGCCGTGGCACGTCCGATGCCGCCTGCAGCCCCTGTGATGAGAGCTACTCTATTTTGGAGTCTTTGCACGATCATCGTAGAAGATTACTCCACTTTTCGATCGTCAGATACGTTCGAAGTAGCGCTCTCGCTCCCAGTCCGTGACTGCCGCCTCGTACTGCTGGACCTCAACCTGATAGACCCGTGCATAGTGCTCGACGACTTCCGCACCAAGAGCTGAGACTGCGAACGAGCTGGTGGCCAAAACCGCTTGGGCTTCCTTCAGTGTGTGTGGCACCCGCGGAAGATCCTCGGCTGCGTATACATCCCCGACGAACGCTTCCGGAGGTTCGATCTGGTTCTTTATGCCGTCTAGTCCCGCCGCCAGCGATGCCGCGAAGGTGAGATACGGGTTGGTGTCAGCACCCGGTATACGACATTCGATCCGCAGGCTGGGACCCGAGCCGACCACCCGGAAGCCAGCTGTTCGATTGTCTCGGGCCCATGCGATCCCCGTCGGCGCCCATGATCCGTCTTGGTACCGTTTGTAAGAATTGATGGTGGGCGCATAGAAGGCCATGACGTCGTAGACGTGCTTCATCCATCCTCCGAGGAACCAGCGGAACTCGTTGGAGGCTTTGAAGCCGCCCATGTCGATGTCCCCGTCAAAGGCGTTGGTGCCGTCTTTCCACAGACTCAAGTGAACATGACAGCTGTTACCCGAGGCTTCTGTGTGAGGCTTGGCCATGAAGGTGACGCTGATGTCTTGATTCTCGGCGATTCCCTTGAGACAGTGCTTGAACACGGTGTGGCGGTCGGCCATGGTGGGGATGTCTGTGTAGCGCACGTTGAGTTCGTGTTGCCCAAGACCCCATTCGCCCTTTGAGTTTTCGACTGGAACTCCCGAGTCCCGCAGGTGTCTCCGAGCAGCTCCTACGAACTCTTCGACCCTTCCCCCAGAAAAGAGGTCGTAGTCCTCGACATAGAGGCCAGCGGGTTTCAGTCCGGCGTACCCCTTCTTCTTCGCTTTCCTATACGAGTCCTGAAAAATGAAGAACTCGAGCTCACTTGCTGCAGCTACCTCGAAACCCATCTCGGCGGCCTTAGCGACCTGACGAGAAAGGATCGAGCGGGGTCCAACGGAAACTGGCTCGTGTGTCTCAGCATCAGCTTCCCCGCACAGCACGAGCGCCGTGCGGGGAAGCCACGATGCGACTCTTAGAGTGGCCATATCGGGGACGAGGTGGAAGTCACCGTACCCCATCTGCCAACTAGCAAAGGTGTATCCGGGAACAGGTTCCATCTCCATATCAGCGGTGAGAAGGTAGTCACAGGCATGCGTCCCAGAACTGACACCCTCCTCTAGGAAGAAGCCGGAGTCGAACCGCTTGCCCATGAGCCTGCCGTAGTGGTCGGTGAATCCAACAATGACAGTGTCAATTTCGTCGGAGTCGTGGAGTATCTGGAGTTCGTCTGCTGAAAGCATCCCCTGAGCCTAACGATTGCGACCACTGTGTGTCCGCAACTAGGACCACAACCACAACTAGGACCAAGACTAGGACTATTTGTCGTTGCGCTGCTAGCCCAGAATCAGATCGGCGGCCTTTTCGGCGATCATGATTGTGGGGGCGTTGGTGTTGCCTCTGGTGACGGCAGGCATAACTGAAGCGTCGACCACCCGGAGACTCTCTAACCCATGAACACTGAGGGACGGATCGACCACCGACTCTGGTCCGGTGCCCATGGCGCAGGTGCCGACGGGGTGATAGAGGAGTTCAGCGGATTCTCGAATGTACTGCTCTATCTCGGCATCGGTCTCAAGTGGTGTAGTCGGAATCATTCTTTCGGCTCGCGCGCCGTCGAAAGCGGGGGAGTGGGCCGCTTGTAGGGCATGTCGGACTCCCTTGATCATGGAAGAGAGATCCTCTGGGCTATCGAAGAAGTTCCCCACAATGTCAGGGTGAATTGATGGGTCAGCGCTACGGAGGCTCACGGTGCCGCGACTGGCGGGCTTGGTGAGAAGGGTGCCAATCGTAAAGGCCTGGTGCTTCTCGCCCCCGAGTCCGTGGCGGACAAAGTAGGCAGGGCCAAAGAAGTATTGGATGTCAGGCACCCGCCCGCCGTCGTGAGCTAGGAAAGCGGTAGCTTCTCCAACTGTAGAAGTGAGCATGCCACGCTTGTTGCGTAGGTAGTTGAAGAGTTGTTTCGGTGACTCGGCTTCCGCCAAAGTGCCCTTCTGGCTCGCTGCCCACGTGAGCCCCACAACCGGATGATCGTGGAAGTTAGCTCCAACACCAGAAAGATCCATCTGTACCTCGATTCGGTGCTTCCGGAGATGTGCCCCTGGGCCGACGCCGGACAGCATCAAGAGTTGCGGGGAGTTGATCGTTCCTCCTGACAGAATCACTTCTCGTTCGGCGCGGATTGTTGAGGTCCCTTGACGGTCGCGAACCTCGACACCGACGGCTTGACCCTTCTCGATGATCACGCGACTGACAAGAGTTTCCTGTCTCACCGTGAGGTTGGGCCGGCCGAGCGCTGGTCTGAGGTAGGCCACCGCTGTTGAGTTCCGAACTCCGTTCTTCTGGGTCGCCTGGACAATCCCGACGCCGATCTGGCGAGGGCCGTTGAAGTCTGAGTTCCGCGGAATGCCTGTCTGCTCCATGGCCGCCACGAATCGACGGGAGTACGGATTGACGGTTCGCAGGTCTGCAACGTTGAGCGGTCCACCCGCTCCGTGGTACTCGTCGGCACCACGCTCGTTGTTCTCCGTTTTGATGAAGTAGGGCAGCACGTCGTCCCAGCCCCAACCATCACAACCAAAATTGTCACGCCACTCGTCGAAGTCGTTTTGGTTGCCACGAATGTAGATCATGGCGTTCATGGATGATGACCCGCCGAGCATTTTGCCTCGAGGGATATACAAACTGCGACCACCTAAGTGGGGCTCGGGCTGGGTGTTGTAGTTCCAGTCTCGTTTCGTCCGGAACTGCTTGGGAAACGCTGCGGGAATGCTCACGCTGGAGTGCTTGTCGCTGCCACCTGCCTCAATGAGAAGCACCTCAATAGAGGGATCCTGGCTGAGTCGATTGGCGAGTACACAACCGGCTGATCCTGCCCCAACGATGATGTAGTCGTACATGCCATTGAGCATAGCTTCCGAGGCAGAGATGAAGGCTTAGCTGGCGTTGACAACCACGCTGTGCCAGCCGGTGGCTCCGTCTGGCCGAGGGCTAACTCGCTCGGGCGTTTGGGTGTAGCCGCTGTTGTCAGTGGCACGGACTTCTATGACCTGCTGACCTGTGGTGAACACCACCTCTGCACCCCACTGGCGCCATGAGTCGTCGCCGATCGTGTCTGACATCCAACCTTCGACCCATGCACCTTCGTTCACTCGGGCCTCGACCTTGGCGATACCTGTGTGAGGAGCCCACGCCACTCCACCGACCTTGTACGGCCCAGAGGGCACCTGAGTACGGGACCTAGGCGCATCAATGCGAGACTCGGTCTTGATGGGACCTTCCTTGGCCCAGCCTCTCGGTACCCAATATCCATCGAAGGCGTCCCAGGTTGTCATCTCGATCTCCGAGATCCACTTTGTGGCAGAGACATATCCGTACAAGCCGGGAACCACGATTCGAGCCGGGAATCCATGTGCGAACGGGAGGGGCTCACCGTTCATGCCGACTGCAAGAATTGCGTCGCGCCCGTCGAGAGCTACCTCGGTTGGAAAGCCGCAGTTCCATCCGTCTACTGACCGGCTCACAAACTGAGAAGCGTCGCTCTGCACTCCGGCCTTGTCGAGAAGGTAGGCGAGGGGTACGCCCTGCCAGCGAGCGTTGCCGACAAGTCTGCCCCCAACTTCGTTCGACACGCAACTGATGGTGATGTCGCGTTCAACCATTGGCAGGGTCATGATCTCGTCGTATGAGAGCTCGTAGGGGCGATCAACCATTCCACCGATCTTCAACCGCCAGGTTTCAAGGTCAACCATCGGGGTGCCAAGCGCTGTATCGATCCGGTAGAACTCCGCGTTTGGCGTGTAGAGTCGGGAGACGCCGTTGATGTCGGGAATCGATGGTCCGAGTGGGCCGGCAAGATCCTCGGCCTGTGGGAGGACGACCAGGCTGCGATCGGCGGAGGCAACCACGCGTCTTGTCGCCCGTTTTCCGAGGGCGAACGTAGCCCCTGCGAACGCTGCTGCGCCGCCCGCTGAAACGAGGAACGAACGACGGTCAGACGCTAGAGGGTCTCCATCGGTGGAAAACGCTGCCCTGTTCACCAACCACCGGAGGGTCGCTACGCCAGCGATGACAGACGTAACGAGCACAACGTACATGGACTCGATCCTGACGATGGGATCATTCTTGGATGCCAGGTAAGCGAGTGTGCCGAAGATCAGGAACGGGATAGCGCCTAGTGAAATATGCTTTCTTGCTAGGAGTCCGGCGCCTAGCCCGAGGATGAGAACCACGGCCAGTACCGATGCAATGAGGATGGCCTTGTCGGCGGTCCCGAAGGTTCGGATTGCCCAGTCTTTGAGGGCCGCTGGGGTGTAGTTGATGACTTGGGCTCCCACGGACAAGACGGGGGATCGACCCCCTGAAACCTTTGTGGCGAAGAGTTCGGCTACACCGAGCGAGACACCGGAAGCGATTAGACCTGAGAGCGCGGAGCGCATGCGTGCTGTGTTCATGAGGAGTAACGATACGGGGGATATATAACGAGACGCGAAACTCACCAGCAAAATTCGATAGGGCTCGTTCTTCCCATCCCCCCAATAGCGCGTATATGCGCTCCCCAACCCAGGGTTGGTGGACTCATATACGCGCTATTGGGAACCGTTCTTCTCATCTCGGCGTCGAATCGGCATACTGGAAACCGGAGACTGAACAATGAAACGTCTTAGCCTTTTACTCTCACTCACATTGCTGGCCGCTGCATGCGCAGCTGGCACGCCCTCAACGACCACGACCGGTGGCTCTGGAGGACCCACTGCCGGGCCGGTTGGCCTTTTTGCCTCTTCGCTGGTGCAGTTCGATCAGTGTGACGCGCTACGTGACTACTACGTTGAGGCTGCGCTCGAACAGGTGGGGCCGTACGGCCTGGGTGGGGGCAACATCTATTACGCCGTCGAAGACTTAGCTCTTGAATCGGCCGCAACGGAGGGCCCTGTCGCGGTGAACGACGGAGCTTCGAGCCAGCAGGGAGTAGCGGGAGTTGACTACTCCACGACCAACGTCCAGGAAGCAGGTGTGGATGAACCAGACTCGGTGAAGACCGACGGGAACTACATCTACTCCCTCCTACAGGGGCAGTTGCAAGTGATTGATGTACAGGGAGCCTCTCCCAGAGAAGTTGCCAACCTGACCTTCGACGACATGGGTGCATACGGCATGTTGATGGCCGGCGACCGGCTGCTCGTTTCGGGTAGCTCTTGGGGCGATGGTCGCTACTACTCAGAGGTCTACCGAATGGTCGTGGTCGACATCTCTGACCCTACCGATCCTTCGGTCATTCAGACGATGGAGGTAGACGGCACGGGAGTTTCCTCACGTCTCATCGGCGACACTGTTCACATCGTTTTGCGTTCTTTCCCGGTCGGCTTCGACTGAGTTCAACCTGAAGGGTCAGGACTCCGCGCAGAGGGTGAGGCCGAAGATAAGAATCGAGAGATCATCAAGGACTCCGCTTGGGAGAACTGGCTGCCGTATTACATATTGAAGGACAACCGTACAGGCCAAAGCGACAAGGGGACACTCCTCGACTGTTCAGACGTTTACGCTCCGCCCAGCTACAGCGGCCTTGCGACGCTATCAGTGTTGTCCATGGATCTTGCCGATGGTGACCTCGGCGCTCTCAAGGCAACCGGAGTTGTGGCAGAGGGAGAGGTTGTCTACTCATCGCTCGACAGCTTGTACGTTGCCACCCAGCGGTGGATGAATTTCGACAGGATTGTTGCGGGCGATGACCAATTGGATTCCAACTTCAAGACGCAGATCCATCAGTTCGCGTTCGAAGGTGATCACACCAACTACGTGGCATCTGGGGAGGTAACCGGATTCATTAACGGCCAGTGGGGCATGAGTGAGTTCGAGGGCGACCTCCGAGTCGTCTCCACCAACTCGTTTGGCGGTTGGTGGGATGGTGATTCCGTCAGCCAGGTGACCGTGTTGAGACCGTCTGGCGGCGAACTCAAGGAGATTGGTCAGGTCGGTGGGCTGGGCAAGACCGAACAGGTCCGTTCGGTGCGCTTTATGGGTGACATCGGTTACGTGGTCACCTTCCGGCAGACCGATCCGCTCTATGTCATCGACCTAAGTGACCCAACAGACCCAGTGGTAGCTGGCGAGTTAAAGATCATGGGCTACTCGGCGTATCTGCATCCAGTGGGAGATGGGCTTCTCCTAGGTATAGGGCAGGACGCCACCGACCAAGGCCGAACTATCGGCACACAGGTCTCCCTGTTTGATGTCTCTGACTCATCTGATCCCCGCAAGATTGACGGCATTACGTTCGACAACGCCTATTCGCAGGCGGAGTGGGATCACCGAGCCTTTTTGTACTGGGATGCAACCGGCTTGATGCTGGCTCCCTTCTCGACCTGGTCCCATGACGACTCAGAATCCAGCGAGACCTTTGATACAGGCGTCCTCGCGGTTGTAGTCACCGACGACTCGGTAGTTCTCGGAGCCACACTGCGTAACGGCTTGGATGGCCCCTACACCTGGGACTACTCCAAAGAGGGCGGCGAGGATGTCGAGTTCGTGGACCCCTGGAAGTCCACGGTTCAGCGGATGGTGATAGTGGGAGACAAGATCTTCACCCTGGGCCACGGCGGCATTGGGGTGCATGATCTAGAAAGCCTCAAGACCATCGAGTACGTGAAGTGGGAAGGGGCCAGCTTTCGCTAGCCCCAGAGAACTACAACGACAACTACAACGACAACGACAACTACAACGACAACGACAACTACAACGACAACGACAACTCTGCCCTCTGGGGTGGGTTGTCGTTGTAGTTGTCGTTGTGGTGCTGTTCCTGCCAGCGAAGCGGGCAGGAAGCGGTCTACTGTGTCATCCATTCACGCGACTGGCTGAGGGCAAACATGAGTGATTACGCGAAGATTCTGTTGACCGAAGATGAGATGCCCACACAGTGGTACAACATCGTTCCAGATCTTCCTGAACCGCCTCCGCCAGCGCTGCATCCTGGGACTCTTGAACCGGCCGGTCCTGACGATTTTGCGCCTCTGTTTCCAATGGCGCTCATCATGCAAGAGGTCTCGCAAGACAGTTACATCGATATTCCGGGACCGGTCCTTGATGTGCTTCGGTTGTGGCGTCCCAGCCCGCTGTATAGGGCTCGGCGGCTCGAGAAACTGCTCGATACACCGGCGAAGATCTTCTACAAGTATGAAGGTGTGAGTCCCACCGGCTCCCATAAGCCCAACACGGCGGTACCGCAGGCCTATTACAACGCCATGGAGGGAGTCACCAAGCTCACCACTGAGAC
>Ga0115002_10007751_pt1 | contig 12022 bp, 12 predicted proteins | sample ArcticOcean_MG_C_8_FD_89576 | JGI IMG/M metagenome (GOLD analysis project Ga0115002, IMG submission 89576) | Marine microbial communities from western Arctic Ocean - ArcticOcean_MG_CB11_86 | ecosystem: Environmental > Aquatic > Marine > Oceanic | place: Arctic Ocean: Canada Basin | collected...
CCGCTGCTGAAGAGGCACCTGCTGAGGAAGCCGCTGCTGAAGAGGCACCTGCTGAGGAAGCCGCTGCTGAAGAGGCACCTGCTGAGGAAGCCGCTGCTGAAGAAGCACCGGCCGAAGAAGCGGCCAAGCCGACCGATGACACGTCCGGTGACGATGCCGGCGATGACGCCAGCGACGAGGAGGAATAACGATGTCGAAACCATTCATCCGTTCGCGGCGCAAGAAGGTCAGCAAGCTCACCCGGTCGGGTGCCGAGTACGTCGACTACAAGGACGTAGAACTCCTGCGGCAGTACATCGACACCCGCGGCAAGATCCTGCCGCGCCGGATCTCAGGCAACTCCGCCAAGCACCAGCGCATGATGACTGCAGCCATCAAGCGCGCCCGCTACGCGGCGCTTCTGCCGTACGTAGTCGAGTAAGGACCCTCCGATGAAGTTGATTCTCAAAGCGAGCGTCACCCATCTCGGTGAGCCCGGCGACGTCGTCGAGGTCAAGAAGGGTTACGCCCGTAACTACCTAGTTCCGCAGGGTCTCGCCTCGCAGGCAACCCCGGCCAATCTGCGCGTTATCGAATTCGATATCGACAAGCTCAAGGCCGCCGCGGCCGAGAAGAAAGCTGTCGCGCAGGCGCTGGCCGATGAAATGTCCCAGGTGGCCCTGCGCTTCGAGCGCAAGGTCTCCGACGCCACCACCGGAGCCCTCTACGGCTCGGTGAGCGTGCTCGACATCGCGGACGGCCTCACCGCCGCCGGCTTCTCCGTCGATCGTGGCGAGATTCACCTCGAGCACCCGGCCAAGAAGCTGGGTTCCTACGAAGTGGCGGTCACCCTGGCTCACGCCGTGCAGGCACGGGTGAAGTTCCAGGTGATCGGCGAAGAGGGCGAGGAAGCCCCCGTCCCGATCGCGCTCGCTGCCGCTCCCGAGGACGTCGCCGACGTCGTCGAGGCTGTGGAAAAGGCTGCCAAGACCGGGGAAGATCAGTACCCCGACTTCAACGCCAAGCCCCGCAGGGATAGGGATGACGACGACGAGGACGAAGCGCCCAAGGTCGAAGAACCGCTCGACCTTGAGGACACCGTCTGACGTCGCTCGACGTGCTGATATCTCGAAACGCCCGGCCGCCTCGTGCAGCCGGGCGTTTCTTGCGTAGTGTTGTGAACTGATGACCGACCATCCGAGAAAACCCATCTGGCTGTCGCCGCCCGACGTGACCGGAACTGAGCTGGATGCCGTGCGCGCGGCGCTCGACTCGGGCTGGCTGACGGGCGCCGGGCCGCAGGTCGACGAGTTCGAAGCGGCTATCGCGGAGGTTATTGGCGTTCCGCATGTCGTGGCGGTCTCCTCCGGGACCGCGGCGCTTCACCTGGCGCTACGAGTTCTCGGCGTCGGTCCAGGCGACGTGGTGATCTGCCCGACATTGACCTACGTCGCCAGCGCCAGCCCGATTCTCTATCTGGGCGCGGACCCCGTGTTCGTCGACTGCGACGGGTCGTCCTGGAACATGGACCCGGCGCGGCTCGTCGAGGCCATCGAGACGACTCTGGCAACCGGGCGGAACGTGGCGGCTGTGATTGCCGTCGACCTCTTCGGACAGTGTGCCGATTACGATCGGATCGAGGAGATCTGCGCGCGTTTCGGCGTGCCGATGGTCGAAGACGCCGCGGAGGCGCTCGGCGCCACCCATGGATCTCGCGCCGCGGGAAGCTTCGGGGTATCCGCGGCCCTTTCGTTCAATGGCAACAAGATCATCACGGCGTCTGGTGGCGGCGCGTTGGTGAGTCGCGATCCGGCCATGATTGAGTATGCGCGCCGGCTCGCGGGCCACGCGCGGGACGCCGCGTCGCATTACCAGCACTCCGAACTCGGGTACAATTATCAGCTGAGCAACCTCGTCGCAGCGGTCGGCAGCGCGCAACTCGTCGGCCTGGCTGGCAGAGTCGAGGCGCGTCGGAACATCTTTGACCGCTATAACGCTGCGCTCGGAGACCTTCCCGGCGTGGACTTCATGCCCGAGGTATCCTGGGGGCAATCGAGCCGCTGGTTGACCTGCATGACGGTCGACTTCGGTGCCGGCGAGAGCCGCCGTGACGCCTTGCGGGTCGCCCTCGAGGCGCATGCCATCGAGGCCCGGCCGGTCTGGAAACCACTCCACCTGCAGCCGCTCTTCGAGGGCCGCGCGTGTGTCGGCGGGGCCGTTGCCCAACAGATCTTCGAGTCCGGCATATGCTTGCCGAGCGGCGCCAGTCTTACCCTGGGCGATCAAGATCGAGTGATCGTCATCTGCCGCGAACAACTCGCAGCCACGTGACGATGAACATCCTCGGACTCTCTGCCTTCTACCACGACTCCGCCGCGTGCCTCGTGCGCGATGGTGAGATCCTGGCGGCGGCGCAGGAGGAGCGCTTCACGCGCAAGAAGCACGACCACGGGTTCCCGACGCACGCGATCGACTACTGCCTGAAAGAGGGCGGGATCGACACCTCGGACCTCGATGCCGTCGCGTTCTATGACAAGCCCTGGAACAAGTTCGAGCGGCTCCTCGAAACCTATCTGGCCTTCGCGCCGCGCGGCCGCGAGTCGTTCATGAAGGCCATGCCGTTGTGGCTGAAACAGAAGCTGTGGATGGGCGAGCTGATTGCCAAGGAGACGGGGTTCGACGGCGACATCCTCTATCCGGAGCATCACCAGTCTCACGCCGCCTCCGCGTTTCTGCCCTCGCCCTACGAGCGCGCCGCGATTCTCACCATGGACGGCGTCGGCGAATGGGCCACCGCTTCCTGGGGGGTAGGCAACGGCAACAAGATCGACCTCCAGGCCGAGCTTCGTTTCCCGCACAGCCTGGGGCTCCTCTATACCGCGTTCACCTACTACACGGGCTTCCGGGTGAACTCGGGCGAGTACAAGGTGATGGGCCTCGCCCCCTACGGTGAGCCGAAGTACACCGACCTGATCTACGACCACCTGATGGATCTGCGCGACGACGGCTCGTTCCGGCTCAACCAGAAGTACTTCAACTACTGCCAGGGCCTGACGATGACGTCGGACGCGTTCCACGAGCTGTTCGGCGCGCCGCCACGCGAGCCGGAGTCGGAGCTGACCCAGCGCGAGATGGATCTGGCGCGCTCGGTCCAGGACGTTTGCGAGGACGTGATGCTGCGCATGGCGCGCCACGTTCGCAAGGAGACCGGCGAGAAGAACCTCGTGCTGGCCGGGGGTGTGGCGCTCAACTGCGTGGGCAACGGCAAGATCCTACGTGCCAGTATTTTCGACGACATCTGGATCCAGCCCGCGGCCGGCGACGCCGGCGGCGCGCTTGGTGCCGCACTGTTTGCGGCGCATCAGGTTCACGACGCTCCGCGCATCGTCAGCGGTGATGGTCGAGGCTCGCAGCAAGGTTCCTATCTCGGACCCGCCTGGGGCGGCGACGACATCGCCGGATGGCTCGATCGCCGCAAGTATCCGTACCGGCGTTCCACGCTGGAGGACGTACCGGGCGACACGGCCGACATCCTCACGCAGGGGAAAGTCGTGGGGTGGTTCTCCGGGCGCATGGAGTTCGGCCCGCGCGCGCTCGGCGCGCGCAGCATCATCGGCGATCCGCGCGACATGGAGATGCAGAAGACCCTCAATCTCAAGATCAAGTACCGCGAATCGTTCCGCCCCTTCGCGCCTAGTGCCCTGGTCGAGGACGTGAGTGAGCTGTTCGAACTCGACCGACCATCGCCGTACATGCTGCTGGTCGCGCCGGTGAAAGAAGAGCGCCGGCTGCCGATGACCGATGAACAGCAGAACTTCTTCGGTATCGACAAGCTCAACGTGCCGCGGTCCGACATCCCCTCGATCACCCACGTGGACTACTCGGCCCGCGTGCAGACCGTCGATCGGCGGGACCACCCGCAGTACCACAAGCTGATTTCGGAGTTCAAAAAGCGCACCGGTTTCGGCGTTATCGTGAACACGTCGTTCAACGTGCGCGGCGAACCGATCGTCTGCACACCCGAAGACGCCTATCTCTGCTTCATGCGCACGGAGATGGACGTGCTGGTGCTCGAAGACTGCATCCTCTTCAAGGAAGACCAACCCGCACTGGCCGACGACGTCGACTGGCGCGACCTGTACGAGCTGGACTAGCCATGGCATCGAGCTTCAAAGCAAAAGACAGCGACACTGCTCGGCTGCGCAAGTTCGGCATCGTGATGGCGGTGTTCTTCGGACTTTTCGGCGCGCTATTCGTGTGGCGCGGGCGCCCGTGGGGCGAGCCGACCCTTTACGTCGCCGGTGCCTTCCTCGTGCTCGGGCTCGCATTGCCGAGAGTTCTCTCGCCCATCGAGAGGGTCTGGATGGCGTTTGCCCGCGTCCTGCAGACCGTCATGACGACCGTCATCTTGACGCTCACGTTCTTCGGCGTGATGACGCCGATGGGCCTGTTCCTGCGCCTGATCGGCAAGGATCTGCTGGGCCTCGAGGGTGATCCGGACATCGAAACCTACTGGGTGCCCGTCGAGCCCGACGGCCCGGCGTCCCGGCCCGACAAGCCCTACTAGCAGCCCCGCTGGTGTCAGGCTTTCGACGCGGTAGAATCCGTGACGAACGGATCCGCAACGGAGAGCAGTGAGATGTCGCGTCTAGGAATGGTCTGGGGCTTCCTCAAGGCCCGGAAGAAGTGGTGGCTGACCCCGATCGTGGTGTTCATGGTGCTGCTGTCACTGCTCATCGTCCTGTCCGAGGGCTCCGCGGTCGCGCCTTTCATCTACGCGCTCTTCTAGTGACCCAGCACCAAAATCGAGCAGTACGCCCCCGGCTCACCCGTCGAGCCCGACGTGACCCGCCCCAGCCGGGTCGTAGCATCGAGCCCTCAGGGTCCTTGGTTGGCGCTCGCAGCGTGAACCAGGGTCGAACTCGCCGTACACAACGACTAGTCTTGCAGCAGGGCAGAGTCTGACGCGATACTGGATTCTCGGAGTTGTGAGCATGGACGAAACGCAGGGCGGCCTAATCGGGCGGCTCGTGGCGCTCGCCAGACAACAGCGGGTACTCAGCGCCCTGTTGATCGTCTACCTGGCCCTCTCCGCGGCCGAGTTGGTTCGTGTCCTGCTCTTCGACCGCCCGCGCAGCTTCGAGGCGAGCTTCTATCCGGCCGAGACGGTCAGGCTGCCCCAGGGCGACCGCACTTTCCGCTGGACTCGCGGGAACGGCGGTAGCCTGCTCCGCCCGCTCTATGGACAGATCGTCCGGATTCCACTATTCGTGCCGCGACCCGACGTAACGGCCGAGGGGATCAGGGTAGAGATCAGCATCGAAAGCCATGGCGGGGACCTCGTGACCGCATACCCCGGTGCGTGGCAGACCTTCGACTATTACCTACCCGCTCTGCTGGGCGACGACCCCTGGAGCGATGATCCGGAGGCGATGGGTCTCCATGACTTCGCAGTCCTCGAGGCTGCCGACGGCGAGGGGCCTTTCCTGCGACCGCGCTCGATCCGGCGCCTCCCGCCCGACTACGTCCAGGTGTTCGCCGGGTGGCACCCGCAACCCGGCCCGCCATCGGTGTGGTTCGACTTCGAGGTGCCGACCACGTTCGTCACCGCCGCGGCGTCGGGCGAGGGTGGCACGGACCGGAGAGAGCTCGGCGTCGGCGTTGGTGAACTGCTGTGGTTGGAGGAGCTTCCCGCCGACGGAATCGGTCTGCACGGCTGGGAAGAAGGGGCCGAAGGCAGGTTCGCTTGGACGAAGGGGCGCGCCAGCCTCCGCGTAGAACGTTCCGAATCATCGCGGCTACTACTACGCGTGACTTTGCGTCCGCCACCCGACCCGAGCCCGGAGCCACTCACGATCGGCTTCTATTGGAACGCAGACTTCATAGAGACACAGGTGCTCCAACCGGGACAAGGATGGACTGACATTGATCTGCTGCTGCCCGAGCCTTCCGACGGCGAGTCTGCAGGAGTCCTGACCGTCAATCCGTCGCGGACCTGGGGCCCGGGAAGGGCTGGAGTATCTACCGATGGGCGCGAGTTGGGTATAGCGATCAGGTCGCCGCATTGGGGGCGGGAGAGGCAGGCGGGCGAGAAATGAGTACCCGCAGGCGCCGATCGGAAATGCGTTCGAGAGCTCCCGCGCCTGGCCAGCGATGTCGGCCAACGTGCTCTCCCGCCCGACCCGAGCGCGCGCACGATCCAAGCACCGACCGTCGTCATGTGTTCCTCGGTGAGGCTGCGCGAGGTCACCGACGGCGTACCAAGCGAGCGTCACCCATCTCGGTGAGCCCGGCGAAGTCGTCGAGGTCAAGAAGGGTTACGCCCGGAACTACCTGATCCCGCAGGGGTTCGCCTCCAAGGCGACCCCGGCCAACCGGGGCTCCATCGAGTTCGAACTCGACAAACTCAAGGCCGCCGCGGCCGAGAAGAAGACCGATGCGCCGGCTCGTGCCGATGAAATGTCCCAGGTCGCCCTGCGCTACGAGCGCAAGGTGTCCGACGCAACGACCGGAGCGCTCTACGGCTCGGTCAGCGTTCTCGACGTTACCGACGGCCTCAGCGCTGCCGGCTTCGACGTCGACCGTGGCGAGGCTCACCTCGAGCAGCCGGCCAAGAAGCTCGGCAACTACGAAGTGGCGGTCACCCTGGCTCACGGCGTTCAGGCGCACGTGAAGTTCCAGGTGGTTGGTGAGGAGGGCGAAGAAGCCGCCGTCCCGGCCGAGGTCGCCGCAGCGCCCGAGGATGTCGCTGCAGTCATCGAAGCCGTCGAAGAAGCTGGCCAGCCCGGCGAGTCCCAGTGGCCCGACTTCAACGAGAAGAAGAGCGACTCCAAGGACGACGAGGACGAGGCTCCCGCGGTCGAAGAGGAAATCGACCTCGAGGATATCGTCTGACAGGCGTTCTCGGAACTGCTGTGGTTTGATACACGTGGTGGCTCGTGCCGCCGGGCGTTCCAGCAGGAGTTTCTAGCGACGGTGCGTCCTGATATCGAAGCGCGCGGATCCGGGGCCTCTTCGGATGAACGGGAGCGCGCAGCTGAATTCAAGGAGCGGTCATGAGTGCGGGGCAGAAGTTGTGGGCGCGTGCCAAGAGAGTAATACCCGGCGGTAGCATGCTTCTTTCGAAGCGCTCAGAGATGTTTCTGCCAGAGAAGTGGCCGGCGTATTTTTCGCATGCGAAGGGCTGTCGCGTCCGCGATCTGGACGGCCGCGAGTACGTTGACATGTGCCTCATGGGCATCGGGACGAACATCCTGGGCTACGGTCGCGAGGAGGTTGACAGTGCGGTGCGTCAGGTAATCGATACCGGTAACATGTCGACGCTGAATGGACCGGAGGAGGTGCATCTCGCAGAACGACTCGTCGGGATGCATTCGTGGGCGGAAATGGCCCGATTCGCTCGGTCGGGCGGCGAGGCGAACACGATCGCCATCCGCATCGCACGCGCACACAGTGGCCGCGACGGAGTCGCTTTCTGCGGATATCATGGCTGGCACGATTGGTACCTGGCCGCGAACCTCGGCGACAACGAGCAACTCGCAGGGCACCTGCTTCGCGGTCTCGCGCCGAGGGGCGTTCCACGTGCCCTTGCCGGTTCCGTGACGCCGTTCGCGTACAACGATTTCGACGGTCTGGAGCGCGCCGTGCGTCAGCCGGGCGTGGGGGTGATCAAGATGGAGGTTTCGAGATCCATGACGCCGGCGCCCGGGTTTCTGGAGCGCGCGAGAGAGCTGGCGGACGAACTCGACTGCGTTCTCGTCTTCGACGAATGTACGTCCGGATTCCGCCAGTCGTTCGGGGGCCTGCACCTTCTGCATGGGGTCGAGCCCGACGTCGCCGTCTTTGGCAAGACTCTCGGCAACGGCTATGCCGTCACCGCCGTGATCGGGCGCGCCGCCGTCATGCAGGCGGCCCAGGATTCCTTCATCAGCAGCACTTTCTGGACGGAACGGATCGGGGCCGCAGCGGCTCTGGCTGCGCTCGACGTCATGGAGCGCGAGGAATCCTGGGACGTCGTGACTGCCGTAGGCACTGAGGTAGTCGATCGTTGGCAGAAACTCGCCGATCTTCACGGATTGCCGATCGCTACCAGTGGCTTACCCGCGCTGGCGACCTACAGTTTCGAGTTGGTCGACGCGATCAAGTACAAGACGCTGATCAGCCAGGAGATGCTCAAGAGTGGGTTCCTGGCCAGCACAGCGCTGTACGCATGCGTGGAGCACTCTGCCGACGTGGTTGACGACTATTTCGAGGCACTGACGCCGGTCTTCACACTGATTGCTGAATGCGAGGCTGGAAGGTCGATCGACGACCTGCTCGAGGGGCCGCCATGTCACATGGGATTCTCTCGGCTCAACTAGTGTAGTTTCGTACGGCGGTCATCGGTCTTCCATGTGCCATGAATATCCTAGGGATTTCCGGCTTCTACGACGACTCTGCCGCGTGCGCGATGGCGAGATCCTGGCGGCGGCACAGTAAGAACGCTTCACGCGCAAGAAGCGCGACCACGGCTTCCCGGCACAGGCCATCGACTACTGCCTGAAGGAGGCGGAAATCGAAACCGCCGACCTGGACGCGGTCTCGTTCTACGACAAGCCCTGGAACAAGTTCGAGCGGCTGCTTGAGACCTACCTGGCCTTCGCGCCCCGCGGCCGCGAGTCGTTCATGAAGGCCATGCCCTTGTGGCTGAAACAGAAGCTGTCGATGGGCAGCTGATTGCCAAGGAGACGGGATTCGACGGCGACATCCTGTATTCGGAGCATCACCAGTCGCACGCCGCATCCGCGTTCTTCCCCTCGCCCTACGAGCGCGTCGCGATTCTCACCATGGACGGCGTCGGCGAATGGGCGACTGCATCGTGGGGTGTTGGCAATGGCAACAAGATCGACCTCCCTTTCCCGCATAGCCTCGGGCTGCTCTACACCGCGTTCACCTACTATACGTCGGAGGCGTTCCACGCTCGAGTTCGAACAGCTCGCTCAAGTCCTCAACCAGCCCGCGCATCAGGTGCACGATGTGCCGCGCGTGGTTAGCGGCGACGGTGGACTACTCGGCCGCGTGTCGGTAAGGATCTGCTGGGCCTCGAGGGTGATCCGGACATCGAAACCTACTGGGGTGCCCGTCGAGCCCGCCGGCCCGGCGTCCCGACCCGACAAGCCCTACTAACAGCCCCGCTGGTGTCAGGCTCTCGACGCGGTAGAATCCGCGACGAACGGATCCGCAACGGAGAGCAGTGAGATGTCGCGTCTAGGAATGGTCTGGGGCTTCCTCAAGACCCGGAAAAGGTGGTGGCTTACCCCGATCGTGGTCTTCATGGTCCTGCTGTCGCTCCTGATCGTGCTCTCCGAAGGCTCCGCCGTCGCGCCGTTCATCTACGCCCTCTTCTAGCGCTCTAGCCCGTGCCTGAGCCGCGTTCTCTCGTTGCTGCCGCAGCCCGCGGCCGGTACGCTAGTGCGCTTTCCCGGAGGCTGACTGTTGGCTCAGAACGTCAAAACCGAGCGCGCGCTGCCGCATAGTCTGGAGGTCGAACGCTCGATCCTCGGCGCGATTCTGCTCGACAACCACGCGTTCAACACTGCCGCCCAGGTCGTCACAGCGGACGACTTCTTCGGCGGCTCCAACCGCGTGATCTACGCGGCAATGTCGGCCCTGTCGGAGCGCAATGAAGGGATCGATCCGATCACGCTGCGAGCACAGCTGGAGAAAGACGACGCCATCGATCGCGCCGGTGGCGCCGCCTACATCTCGAGCCTGATCGACGGCATGCCCACGGGCGGCAACATCGACCAGTACGCCCGACTGGTGAAGGACAAGTCCTCGCTGCGCTCGCTGATCACCGCCTCCAACGAGATCATCGGTACAGCGATGGAGGGCGCGGCTGACACCGACGAGATCCTGGACCGCGCAGAGCACGCCATCTTCGAGATTTCGGAGGCGAAGATCCGCAAGGGCTTCCTGTCGGTCCGCGATGTAGCGCACGACACGATGCGCGAGATCGAGGACCTCATGGAGCGGGGCGACTTTGTCACCGGCACTCCAACCGGCTTCTCCCGACTCGACGCCATGACGGCGGGGCTGCAGAAAGGTGATCTGTTCATCCTGGCGGCCCGCCCCTCCATGGGGAAAACAGCGTTCGCCATCAACGTGGCCCAGCATGTTGCGCTGGAAGTTGGCGGCACCGTCGGCATCTTCTCGCTCGAGATGTCGGTGCAGCAGTTGATCCGCCGCATGGTTACCGGCGTTGCTCAGGTCGACGCGCACAAGCTCTCGACAGGCTTCCTTTCGAACGACGACAAGGAAAAGCTGCTCGACGCGCTGCATCGCCTGTCGGAAACGAAGATCTTCATCGACGACTCGGCCTCGATCACCGTTCTCGAGATGCGCGCGAAGGCGCGGCGCCTGTCGGCCGAGCACGGGCTCGACCTGCTCGTGGTCGACTACCTCCAGTTGATGCAGGGCACCACCCGTACCGACAATCGAAACCTCGAGATCGGCGAGATCTCGCGTGGCCTGAAGGCGCTGGCCAAGGAACTTTCGATTCCGGTCATCGCGCTGTCGCAGTTGTCGCGCGCGCCCGAAACAAGGTCGGGCCATCGGCCGCAGCTGTCTGATTTGCGGGAGTCGGGCAACCTGGAGCAGGACGCCGACGTGGTCGCATTCATCTTCCGACCCGAGGTGTACAGCGACGATCCGGAGCTCGAGGGCATCGCCGAACTGATCATCTCCAAGCAGCGCAACGGCCCCATTGGCAACGTGCCGCTGGCGTTCCTCAAGGCCTACACGCTCTTCCGCGACCGGGCTGACGTCGACGAGCCGTACTAGATCGTGGCCACCAGCCGCTGCCGGCCGACGTGGCTCGAAATTGATCTGGCGGCCTGTGTTCACAACCTGCAGCGCGTGCGCGAGCGCGTCCGCCCGCGCGAGATCTGGCCGGTGGTCAAGGCCGACGCCTACGGCCATGGAGCCGTGCGAGTAGCGCAGGTACTGGCCCGCGAACAGGTGGCCGGATTCTGCGTGGCCACCGCAACCGAGGGACGCGAGCTGCGGCAGAACGGCATCGCCCTGCCAATTCTGGTGATGGCGGGGCTCAGCCCGGGTGGGACCGACGATCCCTTCGGGATGGTCGTCGAGTACGGTCTCACCGCGACCGTGCCCGACGCCACCACCGCCGACCGCCTCGCCGAGGCCGCCCGGCGCATGCAGATCGGTCCGGCCGCTGTGCACCTGAAGATCGACACCGGCATGGGGCGTCTCGGCGTCTCGACCGATCAGGCGGTGGCGCTGGCGGCGGCGATCCGCGCCGAGCCGGCGCTGTCATTCGACGGGCTCTTCTCCAACCTCGCGACGGCCGATTCCTACGCGCTCGACGATCCAGGAACCGCGCTCGTGGCCGCGCAGGTCGGGCAGTTCATTGACGTCTGTCGGGCGCTCGAGGCTGAGAGTAACCTGCCGGAGGTTCGCACCCTCGGCAATAGCTCTGCCGTCTGCCACCATCCGTCGTCATGGGAAGGCATCGAGTTCACCGGAGTGCGCCCCGGACTGGCGCTCTACGGCGCTTCGCTGACACCCGCGGCGCCACGGCTATCGCTGCGGCCGGCGATGCGCTGGTTGACCGAGATCGCCGCCGTGCGACGACTTCCGCAAGGGGCGACGGTCGGCTACGGCTGCGACACGCAACTGGAGCGTCCGTCACGAATTGCCGCGCTGCCGCTAGGACACCATGACGGCCTGCCGCGCAGTATCGGCGACCGCGCCGAGGTGCAGGTGCGCGGCCGACGGGTTCCGCTCATCGGCAGGATCAGCATGGACATCACCCTTGTCGACGTAACCGATGTCTCGGCCGCTGCGGCGGGCGACGCCGTGGTGCTATTCGGCCGCGAGGTGGCTGCGGACGACAGCATCGACGTCCGCGAGTCGACCTACGCCGCATCCCTGGCGACCTCCGTGGGTTCGGGTGCTGAGACCTCAACAGCCGAGGGGCCGCCGTCTGGCCGCCGCGGCCCCCCTGCGGTCGAAGAGTTCGCTAGCTGGGCCGACACCATCC
>Ga0115002_10007752_pt1 | contig 12020 bp, 9 predicted proteins | sample ArcticOcean_MG_C_8_FD_89576 | JGI IMG/M metagenome (GOLD analysis project Ga0115002, IMG submission 89576) | Marine microbial communities from western Arctic Ocean - ArcticOcean_MG_CB11_86 | ecosystem: Environmental > Aquatic > Marine > Oceanic | place: Arctic Ocean: Canada Basin | collected...
ATTTGTACTACTTCTGTGTGCGAAAAACCTGCCTCAAGAAGTAATTCATAATTTTTTTGGTCGCCGAATCCGGGAGGCGCTGCTCCATAACCTGTTGGGTCGACCCCAGCCGCTAGAAGTCCTCCAGCCTGAACAAACGCTCTTTCGTATTCCATGGCTTTAGCAAATACTTGCGGATCAATCGCACCTTGTCCAGCTCTACGTTCAATCGCGATCTCTCGCACTTCGCTGGCTATCTCTGGTGCTAGGATGTCGTAGACACGTTCATCAATAGGTGGACGCCCAGCAACGGATATCTCGTACACCACTAGGGTGGAGGTCATCGAGACATCATTGTCTATCATTTCCTTAAAAGTAGATTGGACTGCTTTGGAATTCATATCGAGGTCACCATAACTTCCTGAAAATCCTGGAGGACACTCATCTGGCACTTTTGTCGGGGCGTATTCGCTGTTGGCAAAAAGGCCATGTTCTAGATTGTCTATGCCCAGTGCTACGGCTTCTCGGTATCCTACAGAGCACAGGTGGGCTGTGACTTGTTTCCCATGTTTGTGAGCCTCTTGGATTACGGCGCCGAGTTCTTCTCTGCTGATCCAAGTATAAGCTTTGAACCAACTGACGCCTTCGTTAGACCAATACTCCACTAATCTTTGTGCCTGGCCAGTATTGCTGAGCCTAGCCATGGTCTGAGAGCCCTGTTCTCCAGTGATGTACGGACCTGTTGTGTACATTGTGGGTCCTATAGCTTGTCCCGAATCTATTTGATCTTTCAAGTTAAGCTCTTCGTAGGGTGCTCTGGCTCCTGTAGTTCGGATTGTGGTGACTCCAGAACCTAAATAGAGCCGGGATCCCGAAAATGACAGTTGCGCTGATCGTCCTCTGCCACCTGTATAGAAGCTATGGTTGTGCAGTCCTATCAAACCAGGAATGACCGTATGGCCTTCCAAGTCGACCTTGAGGGCATTGTCAGGGATGGATACATCAGGTCCTACCGATACTATCTTATCGCCCTCTATGAGGATTGTCTGCCCAGTTTGTGAGGGAACTCCGGTCCCATCAATCACTTTCACGTTTACTAAGGCTATCAGGTCACCCTCGATAGCTATAAACTCCCCGAAATCTTGACCAATCAATGCATTGGGAGAAAGTACTGTCAAAACCAAGAAAGCCATTGCATTAGCTAATAACCTCATATCATTCCTCTTCTACGTTAAAGACGAACTTCATCCCGGATTCTAGGTGTTCCGCAATGTGACAGTGTACCATCCACTGGCCAGGATTGGAAAGTTCTAAAAGTATGTCTGTAGTGGAACCAGTTGGCAATAAGACAGTGTCTTTCCATACCAAGTTATCATTCGGCACTCCATTCTGTTCCAAAACTAAAAAGCGTTGTCCGTGTATATGCAGTGGATGTTGCATGGCATGAAAAGCATTAGCATCGTTGTGTATGCGGACTTTAACTACTTCTCCTACTTTGAAATCCCACTTGATCTCCATATTCTTGGAATTATTATCAACGTCCTGTAAGATCCATTCTAACTGTTTAGTATCAGTCGCCCAGTTCATCCTTGGCATCGTTCCAGTCCATTCCACGGGGTTAAAGTAAGCTCTATCGAAGAGCATAGACTGCTCTATGGCTGGAGGGAGGCTGTCGATTTGAAGTGTCAGTCTCAGTTGATGGTCGGGCTGTCGGTCGAACAAGTGTGAATATTTGTTGATTTCTTTCACTACATCATCGTTTGCTTTCAGCTGTCTAAATGTGAGGTAGTGAATGCTTTTTACCGTCGCTTCAGAAACGTACACTGTTCCTAACACTGTACGTTCTTCCATGAAGGTTCCCATTCGATGGTTAATTCCTTGGACGTGGTTTTTCAGTGTATATTCCCCAGGCTCATCGAACAGCACTTCCACTACGTAACGTTCAGCAGGAGCCAGAGTGATATTTTTGACCATGGTTTCCTGCATAAACTTGCTTAGGTCTGAAGCGACAACTTTTATTGGCAAAGTGGATGATTTTGTATCTCCCACCTCTTTTCGGCTGAACGATAAGTTGAAAGTCCTGGTATTAGCAGCATTGGTGAAATAAAACCTTACAACTTCGTTCTTCTCTACTTTCAGTTCATATTCTGGCTCTCCGTTGATCAGTAGCAGATTTCCGAAACGCCCCATTAAAGCATAGTTGGCCGCTTCCGAACCGAAAGGTACGGGCTTTCCTTCAGACAGAAGAAAATCATCTACCATGATAATCTCCTCGCGGTCCACGGGGTTATAGTAAGTGCTTTCTTTTGGAGAGATTAGAATATTTCCAGCTAGGCCTAGTTCCTGCTGTATGTCTTCGCGGTGATGGGGGTGATACCAATAGATTCCTGCGTCTTGAAAGTAAATTTGATAACGAAAAGTTTCACCAGGTGCTACAGGATCTTGGGTGATTCCAGGAACTCCATCGAATCGATTGTCCAACCTCACTCCATGCCAATGGACCGCACTTGGAAAAGGTGTGTTGTTGGTAAAATTTACAAAAATGGTACTTCCCTGATTTACTTTGATAAGAGGACCTGGGTGCTGACCGTTAAAAGCCAACATAGTTATCTGTCGATCTTTGATTGTTTTCCTCACCAATCCGGCAAAAAGATCCAGTGTGCCGCCATCAGGAAGTTCAACAAATCGATGAGGGACTACCGTTGGGATCACAGCTGGACCAGATAGTGCAAAGGGTCGAACTCTAGGTTGAACTTCCATGACGCCCGGGAGCATGGGGACTCCTGGATACAAAGGAGGTGACGGCCAAAGATTTGTGAGCATTTCTTTCATTTGTGAATCGTTCCCGACTTCGGCTGCAGGTGCGATGGCCAACAAATCGTGGGCTTCCATTTTACTGGAAGGGGATCTGCCACGAAGTACCAGGGGACCAGTCATCTCGGTAGTGGACTCCGTCGATTCAGCTGTTATCAGTACAATATATTTGTTGAGAGAAATATCCCCAAACGTATAGGAACCATTTTTGATTGTTCCGAGTTTTTTAATTGGGTAGAGCGATAAGGGAGAGGCCCACGCGACATAAGTGACATAGTCACCGAGCTCGTCAGGTGGCGGCAACCCTTGAATGGAAAAAGAGAGATTGCTTCGGTGGTTACCCTCTGGTGTCACTGTGACTCCGAAAGGGGACCAGGGGCGCGTCAATCGTATAGTTCCGCTGGCGTTGGCGACTCGATTTGTGGGGAATAAATTTATACAGGATAGAGTCGGAGTAAAATTTCTCACTTGTAAACTCAGATCTAGGTCTAAAAAAGTCGGTACATCTGGACACGAAAAGGTCTGTGACTTTGCCATTAAAGGGAAAGAGAGCATCATCAAGGCAGCCGTAATGAGGCTGTGAAGACCATTGGACACGGACTTGTGCCGTTTGACACTTTTCAATTGGAACCCCCCCTAGAACTGAACCGAGATAAAGTATTTGATCACTTACAATCCTGACAAGATGGTTTGTTCGCACTCTATGGAAAAGGTAGGATGGATTGACACCTAGATTTTCTTAATCAAATAAGAGATGTTTTCTGTCGTATTGTTGGAAGAATGGGACGGGGCGTGGCGCAGTCCGGTAGCGCACCTGCTTTGGGAGCAGGGGGTCCCCGGTTCGAATCCGGGCGCCCCGATTCATGTATGATGTGTTAATCGATTGAGGAGAAGTCATGGGAATTGGAACAAATAACTCAAGTAGTGAAAGCGCACGATCTTTGATGCAGTTGTACGATCTTCGCCGAGAACAAAAGCTTAGAGATGCTAGAGTCTGGGTTGTTCGCTCTTTCAATCCTGAATCCGTAGAAGATTTCATGGATATTATGCAATCCGAAGAGTATACCTACGTCAGGATGGTTTTCGGTTATTGGGACATGGCAGCATCGTTTGTTGTTTTTGGAGCTATAGAACCAGAGATGTTCACAGCTGTTAGTGGGGAAATGCTCGCTACTTATTGTAAGGTTGAACATATAATCGAAGAGCTGCGAGAAAAAATACAACAACCCGGGTTGCTCCTTAATGTGCAAAAAGTAGTTGATGAATGGCCTGGAGCTCAGGAACGCATGACTCACCTTAGAGAATACTTGAAGGGGATCAACATCAGTTGAAGTAAAGATTTAATAATTCAAGATGATACCACTGAAAGACTATGAGATTTCCCTGAGGTGTCGTACATGAAGAGTTCTACGAGAGTTTTTTTACTGACTGTAGCTATCGTTGGCTTAGGGTGTGTGTCTGAAAATGATATGCTAAAACTAGGACCTGTGGACGGCTATGATCTGCCTGGAGCCGATCTAGAAAGAGTTCAAGTTGGACAATTGGCACCTGATTTTTCTCTGAGAACCTTATCAGGACAAACAGTCACTTTGTCTGAGTTCCAAGGCAAGAAAGATGTAGTGTTGGTGTTTTATAGGGGCAAGTGGTGAAGCTACTGCGCACAACAGCTCGGGGAGCTGGCCAATTTATTGACCACTGAACAGAAAAATAATGTTGAAATTATTGCCATATCCTCCGACGGATTGGATGATCTCCAAATCATGACAGATCAAGTGGCTGCAGAAAACGAGGGGTTAGTGATAGAATATTCACTCCTTTCAGATTCTGGAGGTGGTGTGATCAATCGATATGGACTTCTAAGTCAAGTAGGTCCAAATGGACGTGCTATCCCTCATCCGACAACTTACATTGTCGACAAATCTGGGATGATCCACTGGAAAATGACTGAAATTGATTACCGAATTCGACCCGAAAACAAAGATATATTGATGGCCTTGGACAAACTTGCAAATGTATGAGTTGATTCACTTTAAGGTTCACAATGTAGCTTTAAGGGTGGCCCTTAGTTCCGGGCAGGATTCTCCAGGGCATCTAATACGTTGTGAACTACATCGGTAAATGCTCTTCCTCTAATCCATCGGGCCACGACAACCAACTCGTTCGCTGGGTCAACATAAATAAGGTTGGATCCAGCTCCTGTGTGCGTCCAAGTGTATTCTGGTGCATCAGAATAGCGTCCATGATCAGTATTCAGGGAGAAGTTCATAAATCCATATCCTTGGTTGGCTTCACCAGGCGTACTAGACAATTCAATCCATCGTTCAGAGATCAGTCTCTCGCCATCCCACATACCCTTATGCATGGTTAGCAGGCCAAACCTTGCTTGATCGAATGCACTCAACAACATGCCTCCTCCCCAGTGTCCGCCACCGCTCACAGCTTGCACTGATCGGCCGTCTAGGGTGATCCATGAATTATCATATCCGTGCCATCTCCAAGTGGGTGAGGCACCTATGGGGTCCATGATGTTATCCCGAAGTACTTCTGGGAGAGGACGTCGCCAAACGCTGGTTGCTGCCAAGGCCAGTAGATTCACTCGAGTATCATTGTATTCGTAAACGGTTCCTGGTTCAAAACGGCTGCGAGTTTTCCAATCCATCGATTCGCCACTTGGCCGATCCGCCCATTCTGGCTTACCCCACAGAGTGCCTTCCCAATCGCTAGTCTGCCTTAACAGATGATCCCAGGTGATTTTACGGTTGTGGTCGGATTCAAAGAGTAGCTTTGCCCGCCTGCCATTCAAGTCTGCAGGTTCGCCGTCTCCATGATCCAAAACGATCGGAGCCACATAGGGACGTACCAAGTCGTTAACATTTGAAATCATGCCCCTGTCATAAGCAAGCCCAACAGTTGTAGATAGAAAACTTTTTGAGACACTGAATGTGTTGTCGACCTTAAGCGGATCTCCCCATTCAGCTACTATATAACCCTTGTAAACAATCAAACCAGTTTGTGGGGCCCGGACGGTAAAAGGTCCAACAGGCTCACCAAAAGGTTCCCGCCCAAAAGTCATACGATGATTGAATGCCAAGTCATTGGGAGAAGTAGATTCCCCAGAGATAGCTGCCTCAACAGCCTCTTGAATTTTATCTGGATCTAAGCCTAGTTGTTCAGGGGTTTTCCTGTCCCAGTTAGGATGAGTGTCGGGCCAATAAGTTTGAGCGCTCAGGCTCGCAGGAATGACGGCCAGGAAAAGGATAAGAGCTGTTAACTTGGGTACAAATCGTGACATTAAGATCTCCAATTATTGGAAAGAGGGAATGCATTCAACTCGTTTCAGCTTCCAACGGTCGACACTTCCTGAAGAAAACTAGCCAATGAATTCCATTAAATCAAAATAAGCTTTCCTTGTTTTACTGAGAGGTGCCTACCGGGCGCAACACATTCCATCGTTCGATAAAAGTTACCGACGCGTCAACGAATGATTGTGTGTTTCTTCTGCCACGCTCACTCGTTGACTCCGTTGGGTTTCGAGTTCCCCACACTCCAGTGCTTGACATTTCAATTGCTGAAGTACCTTTCCCAGTATTTTTATCCTTCAAGCCTTCGGCCAAGAAAACAGAAAGAGCTACTGGGTCTCCTTCCAGCACATAGGGTAGCATGGATTGTAAATGCTCAGGCAGAGAAAGTTCCGCTGTGACAGCTTGACTTAGATCTACGAGTTTGGGGATTAAATACATGCTGTTAGATGTTTCAGGAGTGCCCGCATGTCGATCTAGAAGGTGAGATGGTTGTTCAGGATTGGATTGGACTGATCCCTGTTTTTGTAAGGGTTTAATCACTGCTCCCAGGTCCACTGCGATGCCAGCTGTTTCTTGGTTGATACGATCTACAATAAATGTAGTGATCGCGGCATTGCCGCCGTGAGCATTTAGTATCAGAAATCTTTTGAAACCATGATGGATTAAGCTTTTGGTTGCCTCTAGATAGACTTCCTGAATCAGTTTCGAGGGAAGCGTTATGGTTCCTTCGAAGCCCATGTGATAGGGAGATTGTCCAGGCAGGAGTATCGGTGCGACCAATACATCTGCTGCTATTCCGATCAACTTCGCCCGCTCTAACCCATTTAAGAAGTCTGTTCCTATGGGTAGATGAGGTCCATGTTGTTCCAGCGATGCTACGGGGATAATGGCCATGTCTGAGCGTTTCAAGAGATTCCGAACCTCAATAGTAGACATGTGCGGCAAGTAGTTAGGAACTTTTTCTATCGAAGGAAGCGGATTTTCTTGACCGAATAGAGGCATCGCTGAAATAGCACAGGCTAAGAAAACTGAAAGGTATCGCTGCATTTTGATCTCCTGATAGAGTAACTTAAAACTTGCTTTCATAGCTTCATTATATACTATCACCTTTCCGTTTATATCTTTGTTGGAATGTAGGGGAAGGATAGAAGAAACTCTACTTACTTTATCGGGGGAAGGAGACAGTCCTTGAAGATATATTTTTTGTTATTCCTGATCTGGACCTATCCTATAGGGGTCTCATGCCAAGATTCTTTGTTCCTCTCTACTGATCGTCACGTTTTAGGGTCAGAAGGAGATTTGACTGCATCGCTAACGTTTTTTGATGCGGACGGAGACGGTGATCTCGATGTAGTATTTGCAAATGGCAGACATTGGGCGCAGACAAATGAGATCTACCTGAACAATGGTCGAGGACAGTTCACGTTCGGTTATCCAGTGGGACCAGAGAAGGCTACAAGCTATGCCGCTCCAGCTGGCGATCTGGATAACGATGGTGATATGGATTTGGTTATTGGCAATGATAGGGCAGAAAACTGGGTTTATTTGAATAATGGTGATGGCCGTTTTGAAATAGCTTGGGTTGTAAGCTCTGAGATTGAACCAACACGGAGTGCCCAATTTTATGACATCAACTCTGATGGATCTCTAGATATCTTGGTGACGAACCGTGGCACTGCGAATGGTTTCTATTTGAATAATGGTGATGGCCGATTCGGGGAGAAAAATCCTTTTGGCGATCCGAGCGGATCTACCATTGCTGTCGCAGTAGGAGATTTAAACGGTGACGGTGCTCCAGAATTGGTTCTTGCCAATCGCGATGGGCAGGCCAATAAAATTTTACTTAATGACGGCAACCTTAACTTTATCGAAGGATCGCCGTTTGGGACCGGGACAGATGAAACTCGCGGAGTTTCGTTAGCGGATTTAAATAATGACGACCACCTAGATATTGTGACCGTGAATATTGGCGAACCTAATGGGGTATATTTCGGCCTTGGAGATGGAACATTTGAAGGAGCAGTCTCGTTTGGAGGTTCAGAAGATAGCTATGCTTTGGAAATCGCTGATATAGACCAAGATGATGATTTAGATATTGTTGTTGCCAATGTGAATTCAAGCAACAGTGTGTATTTGAATGACAACGAAGGAACCCAATGGACTGAAGTGAAACTGGGGGATTATGCTGCTACAACCTATGGCCTTGACGTGGGAGACTTAGATCAGGATGGGTACCCAGATCTAGGATTTGCCAATTCGAATTCATTGAATCGACTCTTTTACAACAGGATTAATCGATAAATGATGTTAAAGATACGTAGAATCGGGGTCGGAATGGTGAGCATTACCAGGAACAGAAAGGTATGCTTTATATCATCTTTGTTGTGTACGATTTTGAGTATTGCTTGTTCTGGTCCGTCAAGCAATACAACCACATCTGATGACCGTAGTTTTGCAACGAATACCCTAAGATATTTTGGAGCTGCAGGATGGGAGATTGTTTCAACGACATTACTAGATGAGGTCTCCACTGTGGTGTTGATCGATCCTTACCTGACGAGAGCTAAATATGCTAGTCCAGAAGGCTGGGATCCTGCCGATACTCGGCCGAACTACAGTCGACAAGATACGATTTTCAGAGACATTGATGTGATTGACCGAGAAATCGAAAAGGCTGATTACATCCTGATACATCATGCACACCCCGATCATATTATGGACACACCGTATATTGCCAAGAAAACAGGGGCGGTGGTCATAGGCCATGAAACAGCAATCAATATTATGAGAGCATATGACGTGCCTGAATCTCAATTGATCACCGTACGGGGCGGCGAAGATTATCAATTCGGAAAAATGTCTGTTCGTGTCATTCCCAGTCTGCATAGCCCGCTTAACGACAAACGTTATTACCAGTCAGGCACAGTCTCCAGTGAAATCACCAGGCCGTTAAAGATCTCACAATTAGTAGAGGGTGGCTCGTTGATGTTTCTCGTAAGAATCGGTGGTGAGGCGATCCTTACTATGGGATCTATGAATTTCATCGAGAGGGAAATCGAAGGACTTCGCCCGACCATTGCTCTAGTCGGTGCCGCGCCATCTCATTTGGAAATCCAAGATTACACTATGAGGTTGCTGAAAGGGCTCGGATTCCCTCCAGTAGTGATAGCCACACATGCTGATAATTACCGCACACCCTATGGTTCTCCCATGGCTAAGGTTAGAGAAGATTGGGCTTCCCCATTTGTGGAAGAAGTTCATCAGGTAGCACCAGGGACAGTAACCATAGTCCCAGAACACTTAAAGATTATTGATTTGTCTAGCCTAGAGCGGTTTTAACAACAGCACCAAGGATCATCAATTAGAAAGAGACCTATAGGAGAGAATTAATGCTACATAAATCCATCTACAAATTTATACTGGGTCACTGTATAATCGCTACCTTCATAGTTCCGAAGATTTTGCTGGCCCAAGATTCCCAGATTTTCTATTTTCCAGAAATTGTAGTTATACAAGAAGAGGGAAGGGCACTCGCGACAATTGAAGAACAGACTGAAGCTGTACTGGACCAGTTAGGTCGAGAACTTAGTGATCAGGGTTTAGAGTATTCAGATGTTGTGGTTTCGAATGTTTTCCTGAAAGACACCAGGGATTTTCAAGCCATGAATGCGATTTATCGTACCTATTTCAATGTTGATGCACCTACAAGAGCTACGGTACAAGTAGATCTTTTTGACCCTGATGCACTGATCCAGGTTTCTGCTGTAGCCTCGAAAGGCCCTAAGACGATAATAGTTCCAAAGGGCTTGAAATCTCCTGAACTCCCATATTCTTGGGGTATAAGTGTAGGTAATACCTTATTTATTTCAGGGGCTACAAGTCGCAGTCCAGAGACATATCAACCAGTGCCAGGTGATGTAGGAATACAAACCAGGAGAGTGCTTGGTAATGTCGGACTTATCTTGCAGGAAGCCGGGATGGATTTTTCAGACGTGGTGAGTTGCAAGGTGTTCTTAGATGATACTAGAGATTTTCAAGCTATGAATGAAGCATATATGGAATTTATGCCGGTAGATGATCCACCAGCTCGTGCGACAGTAAGGGCTGGCTTAGTGAACAAAATATTTTCTTCAGAGATACAGTGTGTGGCAGAAAAATCTAATGATAGAAGAGTGATCAGTCCAACGACTTCGACTCGTAGGCGTCCTTTCTCTCCGGCTATCGATTCAGGAAATAAGCTTTATGTAGCGGGTATCGTTGTAGGGGCCGAGAATGCAGTTGCAGAAACTCGTGCGGTCATGGCGAGGATAGATTCAATTCTGAATGCTGGATCGAGGAACTTGGAATCAATTGAGAATATGTGGGTTTACCTCACGGACATAAGAGACGCCGGTGATGTGTTGGAAACATTAAATGAGATATTAGGACCGAACATCCCAAGGCCGACTATAATAGGCTCTCCGTTGATGGGGAGGGCGAAAGTAGAGATTCAAGTAGTGGCTGGAAATATAGTGAAAGCCTTAGAAGGGTTTGATCAACCGAAGTCCAATCCTATTTTGGATGTACATGTCCATGCACACAGGGATATTCCGAATCGTTCTTACTGCCCGAATTCTGGAAGGATTGGCTTGAAAACTGAATCTGGACAACCAGTGTGCCCGACTCCCTTGAGTCCAGCGCAAAATGGAATAGATCTGATGGAAAGGACTATAGCTTACTTAGAAGAATACAACATGTATGCTATTGCTATGACTCAAGATTATTCTCAACTGCAACTGTGGGCGGAAAACAGTCATAGGATTTTTCCATCTATCCAGACAGGGGTGACTGACTTCGAAAAAAATGAAGTGCGTCAATTAGTGGAATCGGGAAAAGTGTTGGCTATAGGAGAGTTGATGACACAGTATGAAGGTGTTTCACCTGACTCAGAAGAAATTAATAAAATTTGGGAATTGGCTGTCACTCAAGATGTTCCTGTAGGAATCCACATGTCTGCGCCCGGGGCACAGTTGCCCCAATATGTGTCTCGATTCGGCAACCCTTTGTTGTTGGAACCTGTTCTAAGCAAATATCCAAAGTTGAGGATATACCTGATGCATGCGGGATGGCCATTTCTTGAGGAGACTGTTTCTATTTTAAGGCAATATCCAAATGTTTATGTCGATATCAGTTTTATAAATTGGCAAATGCCCAAAAATCTTTTCCATGATTATCTTCGAGATCTAGTAGATTACGGATTTGAGGAAAGAGTCATGTTTGGGTCTGATCAGACGTGGCCAGATGCTATTCCGATAGCTATTGAAAACGTAGAGTCGGCCGAATTCCTCTCTGCAGAGCAAAAGGATAATATCTTCCTTTATAATGCTTTAAGGTTTTTCCGGATTGATCAAGATCGACTCGGAATTCAGTGAAAGGAGAGAACTCAACGCAATAGTTGTTCGAGTGTCAAAAGCTCTCCACCTTTGATGGTCCATAGAACTTTTCGAATTGCCTCTATGTTTTCGAGAGGGTTTTCATCAAGTAGAATTAAGTCAGCGATCATTCCTGGTCGCAGGCTGCCAATCTCTGTCTCATAACCCATTGCTTTAGCGGCGGCTGAGGTTGTTGCTCGCATGACATCAAGTGGTCTCATTTTGCCGTAGTTTACAAGTGCCTGCATTTCAGAAATTAGGCTCAAACCTCTTGGATTTATAGGTGTGTCTGTACCCATAATGACTACCCCTCCATTTTCAACTACACGTCTCGGCAGTGAAGCCATATCTTCTACCAATTTTCTCGCCTTGTCGGCCCCAGAAGGGGTAGAGGAAATGGAGTGCCCATTACGAGCATCTGGGAAAAATGTGGCTACTCTGGGATCATCGAAAATGCTTGGGTCATCCACTGCAACGAGTTCATAAGCACCATAGATGCCAATTGTTGGAGTTA
>Ga0115002_10007753_pt1 | contig 12020 bp, 8 predicted proteins | sample ArcticOcean_MG_C_8_FD_89576 | JGI IMG/M metagenome (GOLD analysis project Ga0115002, IMG submission 89576) | Marine microbial communities from western Arctic Ocean - ArcticOcean_MG_CB11_86 | ecosystem: Environmental > Aquatic > Marine > Oceanic | place: Arctic Ocean: Canada Basin | collected...
CACATTTAAAGAAAGGCACGACTTTATAATAAAAGCATTAAAAGAAATTGATGGCATCGAGATATTAAAATCAGAAGGTACATTTTATACTTTTCCAGATATGAGCAACATTATCAATAGACTCCAGAACATATCAAATGATATAGAATTAGCTGAATTTTTCATAGAAGAAGCTGGGGTCGTTATGGTGCCAGGTTCTGCATTCGGTGTCCCAGAATGCATGCGAATATCTTTTGCCACGAGCATGGAAAATATTAAAGAAGGAATGAGAAGAATTAAAGATGTACTATTAAACAACTAGAATAGTAAGTTGACCGCATATAAAGCCGTCAGTACTATACAAAATCCTAAGTTTTCCCCGGTAGCTCAGTTGGTAGAGCGGGTGACTGTTAATCACTAGGTCGGCGGTTCGAGCCCGTCCCGGGGAGCCATTATTAATCCAAAAACTAAACCAATATTACATAAGACTTTTTCTTCCAGGGAAAATCACTCGCGAAATTAATAATAGATTCTCATAATTATTATTTTTTTATTTATTTATATTTTTTAAGTATTTAGAAAGAGCATCCTGAATATCTGGATCTTTTAATGCATACTTAATTGATGCTTGTATATATCCGAGTTTTGAACCGCAATCATATCGCATCCCCAAAAATTCATAAGCATAGACTGGTTCAGATTTTAAAAGCATGCCAATAGCATCAGTCAACTGAATCTCGGAATCAACCCCAGTTCTTATTTGTTCTAAATGAGAAAATATTTCTGGGTTAAATATGTAACGACCAACAACAGCAAGTTTTGAAGGGGCATTTTTAGGTTCTGGTTTTTCAACGATGTTTTTTAATTTAAAAAAAGGTTTCGTATCCTTGTTATCTATTTCGACAATACCATATTTTTTCGTGTCATCTTTAGAGATACCCTCTATTGCAATAATACTTTTCTGATTAGATTCATAAAGAGAAACCATTTGTTTTGTTACTCCGCGATCACCGTCATCAATTAAATCATCAGGGAGAATTACTGCAAATGGCTGATTATCGACTATTGATTTTGCGCATAAAACTGCATGTCCTAACCCTAATGGTTTATCTTGCTTAATGTATAAACATGTAACGTCTTTAGGAATTATGTTTTTTATAGAATTAAGTTCTTTCATTTTACCTTTTTTTTCAAGTAATAACTCTAGTTCATCGGCTTTATTAAAATGATCAGTAATAGCGTATTTTGATTGGCCTATAATAAAAATTAGTTCTTTAATTCCTGCGTTAATTGCTTCTTCTACTGCATATTGAATCAATGGCTTATCAATAATAGGAAGCATTTCTTTGGGATATGCTTTAGTGGCAGGTAAAAAACGTGTCCCTATGCCAGCTACAGGAAACACAGCTTTGGTAATTTTACTCATATTTTTTTTGATTAAATGAAATTGCGTTACTGTTCATTTCATTATCTAATGGAATTATTTCCTTGATCAGTTCTTTAAAATATTGATCATCAAATTTTTCAATAGAATTTATAATTTCATTTATTTTAGTATTCATACTTTCTGTATTTACCAGTGAGTGTTTGGCTAGCAGGATTTTACTATGTGTAGTTTCAACTCTTGACTCATTATCATAAAATAATTCCTCATGCATTTTTTCTCCTGGACGAAGACCGATATATTCAATATTAATATCAATATTTGGGATAAAACCTGAAAGTTTAATCATTTGTTCCGCTAAATAATTTATATTTACAGGTTCGCCCATGTCCAAAACAAAAATTTCTCCTCCTCTTCCTAGTGTACTTGCTTGTAGAATCAGCTGACATGATTCAGGGATCGTCATGAAATAACGCACAATTTCTCGATCTGTAACTGTGATCGGCCCTCCCTTCTTTATTTGCTCTCTAAATAAGGGGACAACACTTCCTTCTGAATCAAGAACGTTGCCAAACCGAACAGTTAGAAAACGTGTTTTACTTTTTTTATTCAATATTTCAGTATAAATTTCAGCAATGCGTTTGGTTGTGCCTAATATATTTGTTGGATTTACTGCTTTATCAGTTGATATCAGTACGAAACTTTCACAGTTATTTGAATCAGCTGCATCAGCAATATTTTTTGTACCTAATATATTGTTTTTCACCCCCTCTCTTGGTTGTCTTTCTAATAGAGGTACATGCTTATATGCGGCAGCATGAAAAATAATATCTGGTTTGAATTTTCCGACAATATATTCAACATTACCCCTATCACATAGGTCGCCCAGTAAAAATTCACATTTAATATTGACATCACCAAATAATTTTTCCATTTTATATAAATTATATTCAGACCTTTCAAATATAACTAATTCCATAGGCTCAAAAGCTAAAATTTGTTTGCATAATTCAGAACCTATTGATCCGCCGCCACCGGTGACAAGTATTTTTTTGCCAATAATCCCATTCTTAATTGATGTCAAATCTAGTGCTATCTTTTCGCGACCAAGTAAATCTTCTATTAATACTTCTCGTAATTCATTTGTTGCAACATTCCGTGTAAGCATATCTTTCAGGCTTGGCAGTGTTTTTAGTGAGCATTGCGTTTTCTCACAAACATTAATTATCTTTTGCATTTGGTAGCTAGTAGCTGAAGGAATAGCAATAATTATTAAATCTATATTCATTTCAGAAAAAATACGGGGAATATCACCAACAGTTCCCATTACTCTAACTCCATGCATTTCCAAATCAATTAATTCACGATTATCATCAATAAAACCAACAGGATAAAATGAACCCTCTTTTAAAATATCTCTAACTAATTTATCTCCGGCACTCCCTGCTCCAACTATTAATGTATTCTTCTCGTATTTCTTTATGTTTAAATTCAATGAACCATCCTTCCGCATTCTATAGGCAAGTCGCGATCCGCCAAGAAAGAACATAAGAAGTAATGGGTACAAAACAAAAATAGTTCTAGGAATTCCTTCCAGGCGATTCCACATCGCCAAAACAACTGTAATGGCTAAGGAACCTACTACGCATGCACGGAATATATTCCATAAGTCAGGTAAACTTGCAAAATGCCATAGTCCTTTATGCAATTTAAATCTGAAATAAGTGAGTTGTTGCACAATAAGTACTAAAGGAAAGACATAGAGACTCAGCTGCCAATTATAAAAAGGAAACTCTAGATTAAATCTTAATAGCCATGCTAAAAACCAAGCAATAGCCACCATAAGAATATCATGGAGTACTATAATTTTAGTTCTCATAGCGCTTCTATTTAGTATCGTGCTTCTTTATCTAAGTTTATGATAGCTGCACAGCCTATAAGTATAAATAATATAAGAGTTAGCCAATACGATGAATAAAATGCCTTGCCAATATTTGGAACTATCGCGGTAATCAATGCTATAAACCAAGGGATAAGTAATATTTGGATGTCATGTTTTACTCTCAATGCTGCCCTAAGAATAATCCAAAATAAGAAGAATAATGAAAATAATCCAATAACTCCTGTTTCTAGAAATATCTCAAGTAATGCAAAGTGTGGGTGCGTGCCTCCATCATCATAAACAAATTTATACTTACCTTCTTCAGGCTTGTAATCATTGTAACCATATCTAAAACCACGCGGACCGATTCCATTTATCCAATTATCTTTTGCCATTCTATAGGCAGTTTCCCATAGAGGCAATCGGTGACTACTTAAACTATCAATAGCATCTAATTCAAAAGATTCTATATTTAAAAGTGGAGAAATTCGAGATGAATTGTTTATTATCAAAGTAGAAGACACTATGCATACTATCGCTATTGCAGAAATTACTGATTTTGGATAATTTTTAAAGTATTCGCATGCAATACCAACATAAAGAAACCAAGCAAAGAAAGATATGAACATCATTATTACGGCATTCCTATTCCCAGAAACTATGATTGTTGAAATTATTAGCAATGATATAACAGTAGATACAGACAATTTAAACCTAGAATCCGAATACTTTCTAAGTGCCTCGAAAATGATAGGTAACAAAACTGATAAAACTTGTCCTAATATAGGTATAAGATAAACATATTGATCTCCTATGAATCTACCTCTCATTGTGAAGGACCAACGCCATAAAATAGCTCTTTCAAGCTCTAGAACTCTATAATAATAAATATAAAAATCTATTACCCAAACTACACTTACTATGGCTAGCACTAACATTAGAAAATAAATTTTTTTAATTGTGATATTTGATGATATGTACAAACCTATAAATAGAAAAGGTAACACGCCTAATGTCTTAATAAATGATCTATCTATATTTATAGAATCAGATAAAGAAAGAACCATTGGTATCCATATAAGTGAAAATAAATAAAAGTAATAATTATTTAAAATATTTTTATTTATACTATTAAATGAAAGAAATGCTAATAGCAAAAGAAAACAGCAATATACTAGATACACTCCACCAAAAGGAAGTAATAGAAAATATATAAGGAATAAATAATGTTTTTTTGTTTCAAAAAATGATTTTATTTTAGATATTATAAGCATATCAAAAAATTATTTTTTACTTTGATGCTATAGTCAGTATTTTTAAAATTGTCTCAGCCATGGAATCCATATCAGATAAATTTAAAGTGGGGTGGCAAAGAAAACATATTGATGTTTCTTCTAGGCTTTTTGCATTCGGTGCTGTTACTGAAGAATTATTATTCATTCCGAATGCTTTTTCCCTGTATATTTCATTACAACTACCCTGATAGCAAGGCACTCCTAATTTATTGATTTCAATTATTATCTTATTTTTATCCCAGGCAGGTTTAAGTTGATCAATATTTATACGTACATAGACTCTGTAAAATGAATGGTCAATATAACTGGGAAATTTTGGAATTGAAATGCAATCTAACTTACTGAGTTTTTCTAGTAAATAATAAGCATTATCCCTTCTTTTTTTTAGCCATTCAGGTAATTTTTTTAATTGTAATCTTCCAATTGCAGCCTGCATTTCTGTCATACGCCAATTGGTTCCAATTGATGTGTGCGGCCAGGAAAATCCTTGATTATCTGCTGCATTTTTCATTATTTCATAATTTTTTCCATGGTCTCGAAATGACCATCCCTTTTCCCATGCCACCTTATTTTTTAATAAAAGCATTCCTCCCTCTCCACCAGTAGAGATTATTTTGTCTTGGCAAAATGAAAAAATAGATGCATCGCCAAAAGATCCAACTTTCTGTTGTTTATATTCAGCGCCATGCGCTTGCGCACAGTCTTCTATCAAAAATAAGTTATTTTTTTTAACAAAATCACAAATCTCATCCATTTCACAGGGGTATCCACCTAAATGAACGACAACAATACATTTTGTTTTATCAGTTATTACTTTCTTAATTGAATCAAGAGTTATATTTTGAGTATTAATATCTATATCAGCAAAAATAGGATTCGCGCCCCTCATAACTACACTACTTGCTGTGGCAATATAAGATTTTGAAGGAACAATGACTTCATCTTGTAAATCTATATTCAGACAGAACAAAGCCAACTCTAATGCTAGAGTGCCATTGCAAACCGCAAGAGCATGGGGCATGCATATATAATTAGCAAACTCTATTTCAAATTTTCTAACATGATCTCCAACCCATGCATTTGTTTTTCCTGTTCTTAGAATTTCAATAACAAGATCTATCTCATCTTGTTCATATTTTGGCCAGACTGGAAAATGATTCATAGGGAAATCTATATTGTAAAAAAATAACTTTAGTTAGTAGATTCAGCTGGGTTACCAACAACTATCTTCTTGTCAGGAATATTTTTAATAATGACTGCGCCAGCACCGACAGTTACCTCTTCGCCTATATTAATGCCTTCAATAACGGATGACCCTATTCCTAACCAGCTTAACCTACCAACGTTAACATTACCTGCCAAATTTACTCCTGGGCAAATATGTACACCCTCATGAAGTATGCAATCATGATCAATGGAAGCTGATGTATTGATTATAGATGCGTCTTCAATTATGGATGAGCTATTTACAACAGCATTTGCCATAATTACAATTCCACTAGAACTTCTTACTGTGTTGCTTATGATTGCGGACGGATGAATTATATTTGGAATATTAAAACCTATATTAGAAAATTTATAAAAAAAATCACAGCGTAATTTATTTTCACCTATTGCAATAAAAAGATCTTTGTAATCATTCTGAAATTCTTTATAAGAATCTATTTTTCCTAAAATAGGATAACCGTTATGTTGAGAATCGGAGCTACTGTAATTGTCATCTAAAAATGAAATTTTATTCCATTTTTTCATTTCTGTAGCGATCTCAACAATAACTTTACCATGACCGCCCGCTCCTATAATCAATAAATTATTCAATTTTAGTACCTTCAAATTTTTTCATCGAAACATTGCCATTATATGAAATTCCCTTACCGCTAATTACGTGTCTTATTGTTAGGGCTAATATCTTGAGATCGAGCCAAAAAGATTGGTTTTCAACATACCATACATCCATTTCGAATCTTTCCTCCCATGATAACAGATTCCTTCCATTTACCTGCGCCCAGCCTGTAATACCAGGTTTTACTTCATGACGACGATTTTGTTGCGCTGTATATAATTTTAGATATTCCATTAATAGCGGTCTTGGGCCAACAAAACTAATGTCTCCTTTTAATATATTTAGTAATTGAGGTAATTCATCAAAACTAAATCTCCTCATAAAATAACCCACTCTTGTTATTCTTTCTGCATCATCTAAGAGTTGTTCATTTTCATTAGTCTTATTAGTCATGGTTCTAAATTTAAAAATAGTAAACGGTTTACCATCATGTCCAGGACGTTGTTGTCTAAATAATATAGGAGGGCCTAATGTAAAAAAAATAATAAATGAAATTAGTACTAATAAACCAGATAAACTAATAAGTAAAACAACAGAAAATATAAAATCAAATATTCGCTTCATCTTATGGTTGCATAATAATCTAGCCATGCCCTAGATATAATATTACTAGAAAATAATAACTCGGCTCTATCTCGAGCTGTCCTAGCCATAGTATCTCTCAGTTCTGAGTTTAAATATAATTTTTCCATTAGCATGCCAAGTTTAGTAACATCCCCTACTTTATGCAGTAATCCCGTTTCATTTTCTAAAATCGCATCAGTAATACCATAAATACGGGAAGCCACTGATGGTAATCCGCATGCTGCAGCCTCAATGATAGCATTTCCAAAACCCTCACGATAACTTGGTAAACAAAATATATCTGATGCTGCCATATAAAATTCAGGTTGCTCAGTATACTTAATAATTCTTACCCTATTTTTATCTTCAATCAAAGAATATACTTTAGTTTCTAAATTATCCTCATCAGGCCCAACAATTAATAAATTAATATCATCATATATTCCGCACAATTTAGAAAATGCAGTAGACAGATCGAATATACCTTTATCCTGCTTTAGTCTTCCGACGAAAAGAAAAACAACATTATTTTCGGGTATAGATAATTCGTTTCGAAGTTTTTTTCTAACAGAAGAATTGGGCTTGAACTTTGATATGTCAACTCCACAAATCGAACCATTAGCTAAAACCTGAATTTTGTCCTTATTCATAACTTTCTCATTGATGAGAAATTCACGTTGCGAAAAACTGTCAGTGAGGATATGTGTCGCTAATCTTGAAATAATTTTGTCTGCGGTTTTTAATATAATTCTCACCAAACCTTGTTTCGTCACCCATACTTGCCCTGTAAAAATATGGATACGAATTTTATTTCTAGAAATAAAGCTAGCTATCATTGACAATAAACCTGCTTTAGGAGTTACAGAATGTACAATATGAAATTTATACTTCTTAAAGAGTAAAAAGAGCCTTGCCAGAGAGATACAATCTTTGAGAATATTTATATCTCTACTTATAGGTATTTTTATAACTGTAGGATTCAATCCATAAATATCATTTAGATATTTACAATGACTTCCAGCAATAATAAAAATATCATATTCAGCAGATAATATTTTTAAGTGTTCTAATAAGAATGTTTTTATTGTCATTTCATTTGAAACGACAAAGCATACTTTCATTTTTTTGGTCATTAGATATTTTGTCTTACAGAAAATACTTTATCTTTTAGAAGATACTCTCTATATAAGGAAATGCTATTTATACCCATTGCAATGGAAGCCACAATGACACCAGCATAATAACTATTGTATAAACAAAGCATAATGATAATAAAGAATACCCAGAGAGAAAATATAAATAGTATTTCTGTAAGAATAATATTTACTCTTTTTTGTATCAAAAACATTAGCATAAATGTAGCTAAAGATATTGATAATGATGTTGACAAAGCAATGCCTGAAATACCCATTATGCCTATAAAGTAAGTATTTAATATTATATTTGATATGACCGCGACTATACTACTCAACAATATTTCTTTATTAATCTTAAATGCAATACAGAATTTAATCAGAAGCATCAAACATGTAAAAAATGGAATTTGTATCAAACCCAATTTGATAATATTAGTTATATTTTCAACATTATTCATCGAAATGATATTACTATCGAATATTATATTGATAATGTGGCCCGATAAAAAAAACATACATATGCATACACACATGCTTATACTAGTTGCTAGTATTACAAACCTAATTAATTCATTGCGTGCTGTTACTAATTTATTTACAACATACATACTTGAGAAATAAGGTAATATTACCATAGACATAACTGCAGCTACGATACCTGTTATAAAAAATAAAAACTTCAATCCTATATTTAATGACGAAATACTTCCATAGCCTAAATTTGATGCCATACTATTATTTATTAAAATAATAATTTGAAAAAAAAGTGTTACAAAACTAAGTGTCGCGAATTGATATAAAAATTTATTCTTGTTTTCTGTATTAATATTCTTCTTAACTGGAATTAATAGTATATTTTGCTTAAGCAAGTGATAGCTAATACAAATATAATTTAGTACTTGACCGATTATCATTCCAACAAGTACAGCCAAAACACCAAATTTACTTCCATATAAAAATAAAAATATTATAGAGAGTAGTGCTGGAAATAACTGATAAGAGGCACTGAGATTATACTTTGAATGTGCGTTTAATATTGAGTTTCCAATAACCACAAGTCCACTTAATGCTAATATTGGTAAGGCAGTATAAAACAGAAAAAGTGTCTTTTCTTTAGCATCACTAGAAAATCCTAAAGTAAATATACCAACTATTTCTGATGAAAAAGTTATAAGTATCATTGAAATAATTAATAACCAAGTCATAATTATAAAAATATGGTTTTTTACATAAGATTTAACATCGAAGTTGCTCTTTTTTATTTTTTCTAGGTACTCTGGTATTGTTACTTCTCCAAATGGTATGCTTATAGTATTGACAAAAAACATGGGTATGAGTAAGGCAATAAAAAACATATCTAGTTCTGGCCCAAACCCATAATAATAAACCATTAATATATCACGCATAAAAAAGACTATATATGATAAAGCTGTTAGTGCTGCTACAGAAAACCCTCCACTTATAATTTTATTCCTTTCTGTAATTAGCTGACCATAGTCGACCGGGAAATTCTCGCTCATTACTTCTTTTGACTTAGATAAAAAATGTTTTTTTGTACTTTTCTTTCTAGTCCTTATATATGAGATCCAACCTATACAACTAATCAATATAATTAATATTAAGAATACATATCTTAGTCTATGTAATGTTCCTAAATTTGATATTGTATAACCAAAAAAGGCTAAAAACATAAAAGCAAAAACAACAATAAATAATTTCTCAAATGATCTCTTTTTACCTAATAATGCCCAGAAGAATCCTGGTAAAAATATGTAAATAAGAATAATCTCAGCAACGCCAACGAACCATATAGCCCCTTTATTAAGATCAAGCCATGAGTTTGGAAAAGGAGCAAGAAGTGAAATTTGAATCCCGCGCGGCAAATACTTTATGAGATCAATTGCATTACTCGGGACAATCTCTACATCAATATTTGAGTTTGCTTCATAGTTACCGCAAAGAAGTACACTTCTCGTTCTTCCACCAAGTTCTAGTGACTCATCAACAAAACTAGGTAGGTATTCGTTTTTAGTCCATTTCCACTTAGGGCAATCCCAATCAATGAACTCGTTCGATTGAGCATACATGTTGGCCAATGCATTAGTACTGTTACTTAGGTCTAACCGCGCCTGATTTGCAAAAAGCAAAAATATAATATAGATAAATATCGTAGGAAATATTGCTTTTAAACTAATTTCTACCCTTACTTTTTTATTTAATAATACAAAAATGACGCACACAGTAGATGCGATGGCTATTAATATCAAATAATAAGGCCTAACAAACCAGTATAGAAAAATACCTAATAAATTTAAGATTACAAATATAATTAGATCGTTATAGCTATCATTATTTTTTAATAGTCTTACCCATGAATATAATATAATGAGTGTTCCTAATATTACATAACCATCTCGATGAACCTGTGCGTACCAATTTAATGCTGATGGTAAAATTAAAAATAGACTGGCGGCAGTTATACCTGCAATCCAAGTAACACGCCTATCATCGTCAATTTTATTTGCTATTAATATAATCATTGTTGCAGCAGATGCATGCAATGCTGCATTAACAGGTATTATCAGGGAAGGTTCCGGAGAAAATAAACTATACAAAATCGCTAATATTGCTACGTGGCCTCTCATATGGGGTGCATCAGACCAAAAAATGTTGAGACTCCAACCTTCTTGACTAGCCCTAAATGATAGATTGGATGCTAATTCATGAAATAAAATTGAATCATGGCTTAACAACCCAAACCCTGCATGAAGCTCTGGAAACATAGGTAAGAAGAACTTCTGGAAGATAATTGCACTAAAAGTTGAAAAACAAAAAAATAGTGCCCATAAAAATAATATAGATGGTTTATTGGCTCCATATTCATATAGTTCATTATCTTTATTATCAATTTTACTGCTGCTAGCAATATAATTAAAACCAATACTTCTTATAAGTGCACGTTTGAGGAATTTCAGTAAAGATAATGTGGTTAACGAAAAATAATATGGTAAAGATATAATTTTTTTATTAAAAAGATCTTTGAAAATATTAATTTCACCTTTTTCCATCTGCCATAAATAACTACTCAGACCTGATTGTCCAAATGGAGCTTTATATAATTTTGATAACTTAATATCTAATAATGCTGCATTCTTACCTGAACTAATTATTCTTGTCCATAAGTCATAATCCTCTGCAAACCTCTTATCTTCTGAAAATCTCTCCCTAATATTTTTACGAAGCATAATATTCGGAGTTGAAAATGGATTACTAAATAGAATATTATTTAGCGTTATATCTTTAGAAAATATTTCATGAAAACTTTTGATATTTTTAAAATTTTTAAGTGTGTATTTATGAGACGAGAGAGCATATTCTTTATTTTTTTTCATCCAAGAATACTGAATTTCAATTTTCTTTGGATGCCATGTATCATCTGCGTCAAGAAAAGCTATATATTTATGTTTTGCCTTGTCCCATGCTATGTTTCTTGATTTTGCAGGACCAACATTTTTATCTAATTCAATAATATAAATATCAAGATGATTACTATATAACTTTTTAATTTCACTAAGTTTTTCTGAAGTAGCGCCATCATCATCACTTGCATCATTTACTAGGAATAATTCTGATGGCAGTTTAGATTGGCTTGTTATTGAACATATAGCACGTTCTATCGTTGACGAACAATTATAACAGGGCACTATTACGCTAACTGGTACATTTTTAGTATTAGCTGTTTTTTTAGAGTCGTTCATGAATTTAAAAAATGATTAATATATTCTTCAGATGGGCGAATAAAGTAGTCTTGCGCATATAGAATCGCCTTTCTTCTTTGTTCAGAACAATCCTTTTTTATTATTGCTTTTAATCTTTCTAATTGATCAATAACTTTAGAGATATCTTGAAATTGCCAATGCCATGGTGGATTATTTAA
>Ga0115002_10007754_pt1 | contig 12018 bp, 9 predicted proteins | sample ArcticOcean_MG_C_8_FD_89576 | JGI IMG/M metagenome (GOLD analysis project Ga0115002, IMG submission 89576) | Marine microbial communities from western Arctic Ocean - ArcticOcean_MG_CB11_86 | ecosystem: Environmental > Aquatic > Marine > Oceanic | place: Arctic Ocean: Canada Basin | collected...
ATACCATTTACAAGCGGTCTTTTCCCAGTTTACATAAAGAAAGTTTTTGACCTAGGCGCGACTGAACTAGGGTTAATGTTAGCTTTAATTGGAGTAGGTTCGATAGTAGGTACAATTACGCTGGCATCGTTGGGGAACTTAAAGCGCCCCGGATTATTGGTAGCATTATCAATCCTAGTTGGGGCTGTTTCATTAGTGATACTGGCGCTGTCAACTGGCATTATTATGGCCTACTTTGGGTGCCTGTTGATAGGATTATCTTTCACTGGATTCCAAACCTTGATTGGAGCTATGCTGCAACAATCTATAACTGCAGAATTTAGAGGCCGCATAGCAGGTTTATTTATGGCTAGCTGGGGCACCGTAACTCTCGGTAGCCTAGTAGCTGGTGCTTTTGCTGAGTTTCAGGGAGCATCTTTTTCGACGATGATTGGAGCTGCAGCTATGCTTGTGTATGGCTCTTTAGTAATAATTTGCTATAGAATTATTCTTAAAAGCCGCGAAAGTTAAACTAGTATATCTCTAGATATTCTTGTTTTTCCCAATCCGTAATATGAGAGCGAAATCGCGCAATCTCGTTCCAACGCATAGTTGTATAAGCCTTAACAAACTCTTCCCCTAACATATTAGAAAACGCGGTGTCTTTATCTAATGCTGCTAATGATTCTTCAATATTAGTAGGCAGCTTCTTATAATTTGGGTTTTCCTCAGCTGGCCCACTTTTAGCTTTTGGAGTTTTTGCTTCTGCGCCCTTTTCAAGTCCTAGCAAACCTGTTGCCAGTACTGCAGCTATTGCTAGATAGGGGTTTGCTAGGCCAGTACCCAGGCGATTTTCTAAATGAGTGTTGTCATCTCTGGAGTTTTTTGCACGCACAGCTGCTGAACGATCTTGTGGTCCCCAACTAACGTTTGACGGAGCAAACGTATGCGGTTTAAATCGGCTATAGCAATTTATTGTAGGAGCTAATAAAGCCATGCTCGCAGGAGTATGATCCATCATTCCCTGTATAAATTGGCGAGCCAGCGAGGATAATCCATCTGCATCAGAATTATCTAAAAACATATTCTCTCCAGTCTCTTTGTTTAATAGGCCAATATGTACGTGACATCCTGAAGCCGCAGTATCACTAAATGGTTTAGTCATAAAAGTCGCGTTTTGGCCCATCTGATGCGCAATTGTTTTGACACCATTTTTGAACGTAAATGCTTGGTCTGCAGCTTCTATTCCAAGAGAAGGGGCAAAGTTAATTTCAAATTGAGAAGGAGCATATTCACTATTAGCTGTGATTAAATCGATGCCAGCCTTTGGCATCTCATCCATTATTTGGTCAATCAAAGGGAGATATCGATTTCTCAGTGTGTTAAAAATATGAAGTCCACCGAAATAAGGTTCTGAGGTTTCAGGGGAGAGAACGTAAAATTCGTACTCAAGACCTAATTTGACATCGTACCCCAGTGATTCAGCTTTACTTATAAGTTGTCGCAAAACCCATCTTGGAGCAGCTTTTTGAGGAGTACCATCTTCCCAATAACCCTCGCATATAAGTCTTGCAGTACGGTCGAGCCAGGGAACAATTATCGCTGTATCGAGATCCGGCATTAGATATTGGTCTGCGTAATTGACCTCTTCATTGTATAAAGTGTTTGCTACTACTGATGATGCTGTATCGAGCACCACTGTGCCTCCATACATATTTAAACCTTTTGCAGCGTATGACTCTACATGTGGGATAGGCACTAATTTAGACCGACTAACTCCATGCATGTCAGGCAGCTCAAACTGAACATGAGCAATATTATTTGCCTTCCACTCTCTTACAAGATCAGCAATTGTTTTGGTACTCTTTACCATTAATAATCTCCTTTGACTCTTTCCTTGGGCATTTTATTCAAAAACCAGAGCGCTTGCAGGGTTTTTTACAAGAATCTTGGTAATCTGAGATTCAGTAATACCTCTTTTTTTCATTCTTGGAACAATATTACTTAAAATGTGACCATAACCTTGTCCGCCATTTTTAGATAAATGCCATTTTCGACATATGTCTTGGGAGATCACGATTTGATCTTCAAATCCATTTTCGATTAGAAACACTATCTTATCTAGTCTTTCTTCATCATTAGGCATATTGATCGCTTCGTCCATAAACATAGCAGTATTCTCCCAGCCAAAGATATCGAATTCTAGATAACAACCGGTTGTTGCAAGCTCAATGAAATGTGATTGAGACTGAATCGCTGTATCTAGATGCCCTATTATGCAGTTGGTTGGTTTTGCGCCTCCTCTAATCAAATGATTAAGTATTGCTAATGGTGCCTCATCTCCGAGTCCGGAATGTATAGTAATCGGTGCACCGGTTTCCTTTTGAGCTTTTCCTGAAGCAAGTAAAATCTTTATCTCGTTTTGGGTCAATGGCCAAAAATTTCCGACCTCTCCAATTATTCCTGACCGAATATTAGTATCTTTAACTCCTATGGTGATATCGCGAATAATTTCATCGGTGATTTGTGACTGTGTTTTTTGATCCATATCTGGAGGATGGGAATGAGTGACATAATATGATGAACCCATAATTATGTTTAATTTTGAGCCTCTTGATATTCTTGCTAATGCTAGAGGGTCTCTTCCAATACCAATACTAGTTGTGTCAACTAAGGAGTTGCCGCCAGAATTTTTGTAGGCAGCGACCTCTTCAATTGCAACGGATTCATCGTACATACGTGCGCCATCAAGGTGATGTATATATAAATCGTGTGATTTCGAAGTTAGCTCTGGTCTGAATGGTATGTTTTTTAATGACCTCACGCTTGCGTAATCAGATTCGTAATAGTAACAAGTCGTATCAATCAGCAAATGCTCATGCATTAATGTTATACCCAAATCTGTAGGATGAATTGGGCCTAGTACAGTTTGAATTTGTCCCGAAAGTTCTGATTTCGACAAATTTTGCTTCCTCCGAATTTGGTAGAGTTATATAACTAAAGTATTTAATTATTTAGTAAAACTTAAACTTTGCAAAGTTTAAGTTTTTAAATGCTGAGTTATTGAATCTCTTAATTGTTCTATCCAATATTTAATTAGATAGTCTGATGTTACAAAAAACAGTGACTTTAGCATCATCTTATACACCCAAAATCGAGACACTTTGGCCACAGAATCTGATTGGATCCAAGTTTCTTTCAGGGCCAGAGCATTTAGAGTACCCAGTCCCAGTAGGAGCGGCCATAAAACTGCCAACCTTAATCTCATTTTAGTTGCAGGAATAGATAAAACATATCTTTCCGCTGATTGGTATAAATTCAAAGTTTTATCTATTTGATTAGCTAGCAACTGTTTTACTGCTTTTGTATGGATGGGATTCAATAGATCAGAATGACTTAGTTTTAGTTCGTTTAAATCCTCATCAGGTATATAGCATTTTCCTAACCGTATATCTGATGGGCAATCACGCAAGATATTGGTCATTTGTAGAGCTTTTCCGAAATCGATTCCTAAAGATGACATAAAAGATACATCAGTATTTTTCAGTTTGGACTCATTTGCGAAACTTATCTCAGTCCAAAAAGGACCAACGCACCCAGCCACCAGATAAGTATATTGATCTAATTCATCTGAATTTGTGAGACTTAATACACCAGATTTGTTTATCGGGTCGCTAAAATATCTCAGATCCATTTCCATTCCTTGTATCAGTGTCAATACAACATTCTTAACTTGAATGTAATCTGTAGAGTTTAAAGATTGAATACAAGTTAGAATTATAGGGATTGCCTTGACAAGCTGATTTTCTAATTCAGTTAAAGTCTGGCTTGCATTGTTTTCAGACAACGATGTGAAGTTCAAATCTGTCTTGTCATTACTTAATGCTAATTTAATAGCATCAAGGGATTTAATTTTCACTACAGCGGAAATATTCGGAGTATCAGTGATAGTGTCAGCTGCTCGAGCCATTAGATAAGCTAAACTTATCGGTTTACGTACTTGCTTCGGTAATATCCTAAGGGATAAATAGAACGCCCTTGACGTTGATTTTAGTAACTGATCTAGTTTGACTTCACTGGTTAGCATATTTTTAAGTGTACTGCCCGGCCAGGATTCGAACCTGGGTCGAAGGCTTCAAAGGCCTTAGTGCTACCACTACACCACCGGGCATCGAGAACGATTTTAGGAGTCTTCTTCAATCCTTAATTTTTCTGCAGACGTTGATTCAGGTGATTTTAATTTTTCTAAAAATTGGTAAGCGTTGGGCGCCCAGCCTATACCAAATACTGTTTCATTAAAAAGGCTTGGATTACCTTTATTCCACAGAGTTTTTTTGATATCAGCCATAGAGGGAAGCCTCCAATCGTAAGGAACACCTAAAAAACGTCCACGGCTTTTTTTTGTGGCAACTGAATAAGCTAACGTTGCCATTGTAAACAGAATTATCGCAGTTCGAATCTTTTTTTTATATGACATAGTAACCACCTCCTCCTATGCCGTAGACCCAAAACCTTAATTTAACTTAACAGAGGGTTATCGTAAACCCATCATCACCTTATTACTATAGTCTAATATTCATATTGTATTCAATAAATAATTTAGATTGAAAAATTCAACGATTCGTAATTTGGGTAAAAATTGATTTATACTGACGGAGAAAGAGGCCGTATATGAATAAAATTTCCCCCGTTGATGTAGTAGTTGTCGGAGCAGGCAATGCAGCTTTATGTGCTGCATTGGCAGCAGCTGAAGCTGGCGCTAGTGTTATTGTTTTAGAGAAATCTCCAAAGCACGCTCAAGGTGGTAACTGCCCTTATACCGGAGCTGGATTTCGGTTTACCCATGACGGTATCGATGATCTTAAATCTTTGTTGCCGCATAATACCGACATTGGTGAGTTTCAAATGTCTCCATATACGGCTCAGGATTTCCAAGACCACTTTTTAGAAGCCACATATGGAGATACTGATCAAGAACTAATGAACGTTGTTATATCAAAATCGCGATCAACTATTGAATGGATGCATTCTAAGGGGGTTAGATGGGAACTACCAATAAACATTAATCTTGAAAATTCACCATCCATTATTCCAAATCAAGTTGGATTGTCAGCACATGAATCGGGGCCAGGTTTAGTACGTATGTTAACTAAAGCTCTTGTGGCTGAATCAATATCCATTTTGTATGAAACGAAAATGGTTTCTATTACGAAGGGAAATCGCGGTCAAATTAAATCTATAACAATACAAGATCGTGATGGCTTAAATAACATAAATTGTAAGTCAGTGGTGTTAGCGTGTGGTGGCTTTGAGGCGAATCCTGAAATGCGAATCAAGTATTTGGGTACAAAATGGGAAAACGCTAAGGTTAGAGGGTCTCGATATAACACTGGTGATGGGCATAGAGCAGCCTTAGATATAGGTGCAGCCACCAATGGTCAGTGGACTGGTTGCCATGGTACTCCAATAGACCTGCATGCTCCAAAAATGGGCGATTTAGCATTGACCGATGCTATGCCAAGAAGATCTTATAACCTTGGTATTATGGTCAATTTGGATGGGAATAGATTTACCGATGAGGGAATAGGGTTTGCAGAACAAACTTTCGTCCAAATTGGCTCAGATATATTGTCACAGAAACGCAGTAGGGCTTTTCAAATATTTGATCAACGTGCCGTAAATCATCTAGAGGCACGGTATGGAGGATCTAGTTCAATAAGTGCTGGATCCATTAAAGAATTAGCAGATTTGATAGGGATTAATTCAACTGTCTTAATGTCCACTGTGGATCAATTTAATTCGGAATCGGAAGACGCTGAATACCTTCCTAGGGCGCTAGATGGTAGATCAACTGGAGGTATAAATCCAAGTAAAAGTAATTGGGCGATAAAAATAGATAAGCCTCCATTTTTGGCATACGCTGTCACTGGAAGCATCACTTACACATATGGTGGACTTAAAATTGATGAATATGCGAGGGTATTAGATATGGAGGATAATCCAATAACTGGATTATATGCAGCTGGAGAAATAGTTGGCGGCATTTTCTATCATAATAGCCTAAGAGCGGCAGGTTTGATGCATGGATCTGTATTTGGTAAATTAGCGGGCCAGCACGCAGGGGAACTTGCAAATCACTAAAGATTAAAACTTAAAGAGCCCACTTCAAACCTTTTGAAGTGGGCTCTTTAAGTTTTAAAGTACTAGGATGGATACTTTATATTAATCCTGATTCTCTGACTGATCCCAATGCCTTCTCATAGGCTGAAATTGTGTCTTCAAGATCCTGGTCTGAATGATCTTGGCCGATAATTAGCCTCGTGCCGCTGCTCATAGGATCTATACCTTCATTGATAAGAGCAAGGTGTAACTGTGAATTTCTATGGCCATTATTTATTTTTGTCCATTCTGGTTCAGTTAATTCGAAAGTAGCACCATCATCATCAACTTCAAAGTCAACTCCAAGTCGGACAAACAATAAAGGTCCATGCCCCGTTACCTGTCCTGGGATTTCCATTTTCCCTAATAATTCATTTAGTCCGGTTTTAAGTTTACTTCCTACAGCGTCAGTTATTGCGTTCACGTCGGTATCTCTAACGAGCTCTAGTGCAGTAGCTCCTGCGGCGGCAGAAATTGGGTTTGCATTAAATGTGCCCGGGTGCCCCACTCTTTCATTATGGTTATAAGATGCATCATCTTTAAATTCAATCAAATTGATAATATCGGCTTTACCAGCAACTGCACCGCCGGGTAATCCGCCACCGAGTATTTTTGCTAAAGTTGTAATGTCCGGCGTGACATCAAATTTTCTGGAAGCACCGCCTTTTGACAGCCGGAAACCAGTTACAACTTCATCCATGTGGAAAACAGTTCCGGTCCTCTCGGTCAGCTCTCTAAGCTCATGAAGGAAGCTAGGTGGAATCGGATGGAGCCCCATATGAGATCCAGTCGGTTCAATCATAACAGCAGCTACATCATTGGTTTCTTTAATCGCTTTTTCAACAAGCCCAATGTTATTTGGTGGCAAAACAATCATTGTGTCAAGTGTTTCCTGTGGGATACCTCCCAGTCCAGAACCGCCTGCTGTAGCATAGTCACTCCAACCATGGAAGTGGTCATCAAATTTGATGATTTTTGTTTTCCCTGTATAAGCACGTGCTAGCCTCATAGCCATCATTACTGCTTCTGTTCCCGAGCTTTGGAAACGAACTTTTTCAGCACAAGGCACTAATTCTTTTACTAACTGCCCCCATTTTATTTCTTTATCTGTGGAGCAACCCATTTGCGTTCCTTCAGCTACAGCTTCTTGAACCGCTTTTACTATGCTAGGGTGTGAGTGACCTAATATCATCGCACCATGCCCAGTTTTATAATCGATTATTTTATTGCCCTCAGCATCCCATTTATAAGCCCCTTTTGCATGGGTAACATACATAGGGAAAGGAGCAAGTCGTCTAGCGTCATGAGTTACTCCGTTTGGAAAAAGGTCTTTTGATGTTTGGTAGCGAGACAAAGACTCTGGGTGTTCGTCAATGTATCTTTGTTCGATTTTTGTATTAGCCATGTTCTTTTCTCAACTTATAAATTTTGGTGATTTCAAAGTAGTGTTAATTTAGCCGAATGCTGCAATTCCACTGAAGTCCAGCAACAACCTCATAACACATAATATAAGTCACACTAGTAACTATGCAACCGTTGTTAATTAATTCTAATTGCCGCTAATATGAATGAAAGTTAATTTAATGTGATTAAAATAATCAATTTTTTTAATCCAAATGTTCATTTGCGAAAAAGAATTATGTTATATAATTCAATAGAATTTACTTAAATTTATTTAATAAGGATCAGTTAAAAGTATCTTGACACTTATCTGTAAAGCGTGATACTTTTCACTAATTCCTTTTTGACTGATACGTACGCCTATTGACGGGTTCGTTAAGTAATCTCAATAAGATTTTTTTGAAAGGTGAGTTGTGGATCCGGAACCTTTGTTAAACGCTCAGTGGAGTGAGTTGGGAAACCTTCTTACAAACATATGGATAATGGTTATTTTTATTGTGTTTTTTGCGTTAAATATGCTTATAGCAAATAATTGGCTTACATCACTCACTGAAACGAGACATATTCCGCCCTCCTTACGGAGGCTGCGTCCTGGATTTTATGTTGTATCTATTGCGTCTTTTGGATGTGCAATGTACTTTTTATCTCGAGCGGTGGATCATGCGGGAGTGCTCAGAGACTTTTGGCCAAATTACTGGATATGAACGACGGAATGAATTAAGTGTTACCTGGAGATTTTCCCTCAATAATACCAAAAAAGCCAAATCGTAAAGATATGGTTAAATTTGGTATTTTAGGAATGGCTGGGCTAGCTGGGTTGGCTTTAGTAGTCATAGTTTTGTTATTTGTTATATCTGCTTGGTTGGGCCGGCCATTGAGTGTGTTTGGATACGACGAGGGGCCTGATCAACCGATAGCATTTCCTCACACTACGCACGTACAAGATGTTGGTTTGGACTGTACTTTTTGTCATCGCAATGTAACTAAAGGCGCTTCAGCGACGGTTCCTTCTGTAGGCCTTTGTATGACTTGCCATACAGTGGTCGGCGACGAATCAGCAGAAATTGAAAAATTACGAAATTATCATGCTGAAGGAGAACCTATTGATTGGGTAAGAGTACATCGATTACCTGATCATGTCAGATTTAATCATCAGGCACACATTCAATATTTTTCTGAGAAAAACAACATATTGCCTTCAGCAGTTTGCGCTACATGTCACGGTGATGTAGCGAATATGAAGAAAGTCAGGCAGGTTGAGCCTTTAAAAATGGGAAATTGCGTTGATTGTCATAGGGATAATAGCGCTCCCACTGATTGTAGTACATGTCACTATTAGGGTTTCGATTATATTGAGGAAAGTAAAAAGTTTTAATGAAATTAACTAGAAGACAATTCATTACTGGCGTTGGAGGAGGTGCTTTAGGCGCAGTGTTAGCTGCTGCTTGTGGAATTCCAGAAGACGAATTATTAATGCAATCTAAAGTAGGTATGCCTGAAGATGTTGTAACAGGTTTAGACAATTGGTATGCCACCATAGGAAAACCTTACTCTACCGGAGAAGGATTAGTTGTCAGAGTTATGGAAGGCAGGGCAAAAAAGGTAGAAGGTAATGTTGATTATCCTGTGAATCGAGGTAAGCATAGCGCTCGTAGTGAGGCGTTATTGCAAGATTTATACAACCCTGATCGTATCAAAGCCCCTATGGCTCGAGTTGGAGAACGTGGTGAAGGGAATTGGGAAGAAATTGGTTGGAGTGATGCGATCTCTCGAATTGCCCACCAACTTGAACAAATTAAAAATGATCGAAGAAACCGAGAGGTAGTTTTGGTCACTAACCCTTCAGTTTCCCATGCCGGCTTGGTTGCAGAGAGGTTTATATCTGCATATAGAGGTACAAAAATTTCATATGAAACTTTAGAGAACACTAATCTTAGAAGCGTTATGAAAGAGCTTTTTGATCAAGATAGACTGCCTGACATAGATATTGACAATAGCGATTATGTTTTGTCTTTTGGTGCAGATTTTTTGAATACATGGGTATCACCAGTGAGATACATGGTAGGGTATGGCGAATTTAGACAGGGAGGAAACCATAGAGGTAAGCTTGTTCATGTAGATTCTCGCTTTTCCATGACAGGCGCAAATGCTGATGAACTAATATATGTTGAGCCAGGTAGAGAAGGATTGTTAGCGCTTAGCATTGCCCAGGTAATTATTGAGGAAGGATTGGGAGATTCCCAAGCAGTAGCAAGTTTGACTGGCGAAGGTCAGATAGATATAAATCAGTGGGCTCCTGATAAAGTAGCGGAGATTGTTGGTGTCAAAGCGGACACTATTAAGCGTGTAGCCAGGGAATTTGCCTCTAAAGATCATCCTGTAGCATTTGGAGGTGGCATTTCAGGGGCTTATACAAATGGCAAAGCAAATTTACATGCTATATATTCACTTAATTATTTAGTTGGTTCATTAAACAAACCGGGTGGATTAATTTTCAACCCAGCTCCACCAACTGAAGACCTTAAAGAAGTAGAAGATAACTTAAATATTGGGTCCATGTCAGATTGGAAAGAGTTAGTACGTGATATGGAAGATGGTAAAGTGCAAGCTTTAATGATTGATAGTGCTGATCCAGTATATGGATTGCCCGAATCACTAGGGTTTAAAAATGCATCTTATAATGTGCCACTTATATTCTCATTTGCTAATATAATTAACGAAACTTCCGCTATGGCTGATTTGATATTACCTACGCACACATCATTAGAAGATTGGGGTACCGATGTGCCTGTTGCTGGCCCTGGATACCAAGTGGTTGGTTTTCAGCAGCCTGTAGTTAGGCCATTTTTTGAAGATCGTGGCGAAGAATTAGGTACAAGAAGCGTGTCAGATTCCTTGTTAGGAATCGCTTCTAATATGGGAGTTGACCTAGGTTTGGGGAGCTCAACATTTAAAGGCGTTGTGGAGAATGGAGCCAGGCAACTTTTTGAATTAGGGCGCGGGTCCGTAAAAGCTAGAGATTTTAGAGCTTTTTGGCAGGGCGTGTTACAGCGTGGCGGGTGGTGGGATACAACTTCGGTAGTCTCATCAATTAAATCGTCTGTTAAAAAATTGCCTGAACGTATTTCTGATCCGGAATTTGCAGGACCTGAAGGCGATGATACATTTCACTTAATCCCATTCTCATCATCATCGCTTGGTGAAGGAGAGAACGCACATTTACCGTGGATGCAATCGATGCCTGATCCAATCACCTCAGCAACTTGGCAAACTTGGATAGAAATTAATACTAAAACTGCCGAGAAATTGCAAATAACTGAAGGTGATGTAATTAAAGTCATATCGGCTCAAGGTACAGGTAAATCTTCGGATGACGGAATAAGGGTCATAGCGTATCCTCATCCTGGTATACCACCAGGGGTGGTTTCGATTCCAATAGGTCAAGGACATACTCAGGGTGGGCGATACTCTAAGGACAGAGGAGCTAATGTGTTGTCCATACTTGCTTCCAAGCTTGACTCAGACACGGGCTCTTTAGCTTGGGGCTCAACAAAGGTAAAGTTAGAAAAAGTAGAAGACTGGAAACGGTTACCTAAATTTGAAAACTCTAAACCTGATCTTGCTAGAGATAGTGAACATAAGATAATAAAAATCACACCTTTAGTAGAAGAAAAACATTGAAAGAAATGATTTTAATAGAAAAGGACAATCGGCATGGACGGTAAAAAATGGGGAATGGTAGTTGATCTAGATAAATGTACAGGTTGTCAAGCCTGTGTTGTTGCCTGCCAGTCTGAAAATAACATCCCAATTAATGATGAATCTCTGTTTAATCAACGGAGAGCTATTCAGTGGATTAGGGTTGAACGTTATTGGGAAGGCGAATTCCCTGATATAAAAGCACGATTTATACCTGTCTTTTGTCAGCAATGTGATGATGCTCCGTGTGAGCCAGTATGTCCAGTTTATGCGACTTACCACAACAGCGAAGGCTTAAATGTTCAGGTTTATAACCGATGTGTGGGCACAAGGTTTTGTGCAAACAACTGCCCTTATCAAGTTAGATTCTTCAATTTCTGGGAACCTGAATGGCCTGAGTCGTTCCAAAATCAGCTTAACCCTGATGTTACTGTTCGTAGCAGAGGAATTATGGAGAAATGCACTTTTTGTGTACAAAGAATACGACGCACATCAAGGGATGCTAAAAAGAATGGGGTTTCCGTAGAAGATGGGGATAGGGCTCTAAATCCAGCATGTGTGAATGCGTGCCCAACCGGAACGTTGGTTTTTGGAGATTTTAACGACGTTGAAAGCCGGGTTTCTAAGCTAGCTGAGACTGAATTAAATGGCCATGACGGTCGAGGGTATCATTTGATGGAGGACTACGGCACGAATCCAAGTGTTATATATCTAAAAAAAGTAGATGAAAATGCTGTAGTTGAGGAAGTACACTAGGTTTAATATGAGTGATCACAATAA
>Ga0115002_10007755_pt1 | contig 12018 bp, 7 predicted proteins | sample ArcticOcean_MG_C_8_FD_89576 | JGI IMG/M metagenome (GOLD analysis project Ga0115002, IMG submission 89576) | Marine microbial communities from western Arctic Ocean - ArcticOcean_MG_CB11_86 | ecosystem: Environmental > Aquatic > Marine > Oceanic | place: Arctic Ocean: Canada Basin | collected...
CCCTAGCGACTTGCATCGCGTGCTCGACAGCGACATTTCGCCCCATCTGGTGAACGCCGAGGACATCGTCATGCGCTCGCCGATCTCGGTATCGCCGCAGGAAAACCTCATCGAAGCCCTGCGCGATTTCGGCTCGCACGACGTAGAAACGTTGCCCGTAGAAGTAGGCCTCGGCCCACAGCGCCGCCTGGTGGGATTGCTGCTGCGCAGCGATGTGATGCGACGCTATCGGCAAGAGATCCTGGCAAAGCATTAACACAAGGGGACGCGATCTTCGCTTGACCACTTGCGTCGCGAGGTTGGTCTTGGCGAAGAGTAAGGATTGCATCGCCGTCTTTCATGACGAGTTCAGGCAGGATCTCAAATACTGGGTGAAGCAATACAAAAAGACTGCCTTGCGTGCTTTTGATTTGATCGAAGCCATTCTGCGTAGTCCCTGTGACGGCATCGGCAAGCCGGAGCCACTCAAATATCTCTGCGCGGGGGCTTGGTCGCGCCGGCTGACACAAGAACATCGAATCATCTACTTGGTCCGGGATGCTAGGATGTCCCAGAGATCTACCCGCGCATCGCTCCCCTCGTCGAACTCCATGATCGGATGTGCTGTCACGCTGGTAGGCCGCTTGCTTGAGCGGCTGTCCAGGCGGGTCTTTTGCCCGCAGACAAAAGAGGCTTCTTGCGATAAAATGGCTACCGCCGAGGGCGAGACGCCATGATTCGCTCTGTTTTCTCTCTTTGCCTTAAAAATGGAATGCTAAGGTCCGAACCGCTATGACTCCTCCCACGACGACTCCTCCCACGACGACCCCTCCCACGACGACCCCTCCCACCTTGAAAACCGATCCGTTTGGTGCCCGCGATACTTTTGATACGGGCGATGGCTCGGCGGGGATTTACCGCCTCTCGCAGCTCGAAAAAGCTGGGCTTACGAAAATTGACCAGCTGCCGTATTCGATCCGCATCCTTTTGGAATCGTGCTTACGGAACTGCGACGGATATGTCGTTGCCGAAGACGACGTGAAGAATCTCGCCAATTGGGCGGCCAGCTGCGGCGTGGGTAGCGAAATAGAAATTCCCTTTAAGCCTGCTCGGGTCGTGCTCCAGGATTTTACCGGGGTGCCGGCAGTGGTCGATCTTGCAGCGATGCGCTCGGCCATGCAGCGGCTTGGGGGCGACCCAAAAAAAATCAATCCGCTTGTGCCTGCTGATCTGGTGATTGACCACTCCGTGCAAGTTGACCATTTTGCTTCGGACACCGCGCTCGATCTCAATATCGAATTGGAGTTCAGCCGTAACCGCGAACGTTACGAGTTCCTGCGTTGGGGGCAAGACGCGTTTGATAATTTTCGCGTGGTGCCGCCAGGGACGGGAATCGTACATCAGGTGAATCTCGAGTATCTGGCCAAGTGCGTGTTCCTCCGAGAAGATCACGCCGGGCCGGTGGCTGTGCCCGATTCTTTGGTTGGCACCGATAGCCACACCACGATGATTGATGGATTGGGCGTTGTCGGCTGGGGGGTCGGCGGCATCGAAGCCGAAGGCGTGATGCTCGGCCAGCCGATCTATATGCTGATGCCCGAGGTGGTCGGCATGAAACTCACGGGCAGGCTGCCTGCGGGCGCGACGGCCACCGATCTGGTACTGACCGTGACTGAGATCCTGCGCAAAGAAAAAGTAGTCGGCAAGTTTGTGGAGTTTTTCGGAGAGGGCGTGTCCAACATGTCGCTCGCCGACCGAGCGACGATTGCCAATATGTCGCCGGAGTACGGAGCCACAATGGGATTTTTTCCGGTCGACATCGAGACGCTCGCCTATCTCAGGCGGACTGGACGCACCGACGCCGAAGTTCAGCTCGTCGAACGCTACACCAAAGAGCAAGGCTTGTTCCGCACCGACCAGGCGCCCGCGCCTACATTTACCAAGATCGTTGAACTCGATATTTCGTCGGTCGAGCCAAGTCTCGCCGGGCCGAAGCGTCCGCAAGACCGCGTGCCCTTGTCTCAGATGAAAAAGTCGTTCAACCAGTCGCTGCGCGCCCCGGTGGGCCCGCAAGGGTTTGCTCTCGACGACGCGACTCTCAATAATACTGCCAAGATCGAGGACAACGGACATTCGTCAACGATTACTCACGGAGCCGTAGCGATTGCGGCGATTACCAGCTGCACCAACACGAGCAACCCCTCGGTGATGGTCGCCGCCGGTTTGGTGGCGAAGAAGGCCGTCGAAAAAGGATTGACTGTGCCGCCGCACGTCAAGACGAGCCTGGCGCCAGGCTCGCGGGTGGTGACCGACTATCTGGAAAAAGCAGGGCTCAACAAAGATCTCGATGCGATTGGCTTTCAAACGGTGGGGTATGGCTGCACGACTTGCATTGGTAATAGCGGGCCGCTGCCAGAGCAAGTGTCTAGCGCTGTTGCCGAAGGCGACCTCATTGTTTCGGGCGTGTTGAGCGGCAATCGGAATTTCGAGGGACGGATCAATTCGCAGGTGAAAGCGAACTATCTGGCGAGCCCGCCGTTGGTAGTTGCTTACGCACTCGCAGGCACGACGGATATTGATTTAACGACCGAGCCAGTCGGAACAACGGCGAGCGGCGAAGCGGTAATGCTCGCGGATATTTGGCCGACCCACGAGGAAGTTGCCAGCGTTGTTGATAGTTGCGTTTTGCCCGAGATGTTTCGAAACCAGTACGATAACGTGTGGCAGAAGAATCCGAGATGGAACGCGATCGAAATTACCGGTGGCGAGCTCTATGACTGGAACGACCAAAGCACCTACATCCAGGAGCCGCCATTTTTGGTGGGGCTCCGGCGCGAGGTCGATCCGATCGCACCGATCCGCGGCGCGCGGTGCCTAGCGCTGCTCGGCGATTCGACGACGACTGATCATATTTCACCCGCCGGGGCGATTGCCAGTGACAGCCCCGCAGGCCGCTTCTTGCAAAACGCCGGCGTCAAGCCGCGCGACTTCAACAGCTACGGCAGCCGCCGGGGCAACGACCGCGTGATGACGCGCGGCACGTTTGCCAATATTCGCATTCGCAATCAACTGGCTCCCGGCACCGAAGGTGGCGTGACGCGGTACTTGCCGATTGACTGCCAATCGCCCGGCGCGGGCGAAGTGATGTCGATCTACGATGCGTCAATGAAGTATCAGGAGACCGGTACGCCGCTGGTTGTGCTGGCGGGAGCCGAATACGGTACCGGCAGTAGTCGCGACTGGGCAGCGAAAGGCACGTTCTTGCTTGGGGTGCGGGCTGTGATCGCCGCCAGCTACGAACGAATTCACCGCAGTAACCTCGTGATGATGGGCGTCTTGCCGCTCGAGTTTGAGGCCGGCGCCACTTGGCAATCGCTGGGCCTCACCGGCGAAGAAGTTTTTGATATCGAAGGATTGGACGATAGTTTAGCGCCAAGGCAAAAACTGAAGGTGGTGGCCCGGAGCAAAGAGCGAGGAGCGAGCGAATTTATGGCGACGGTTCGTATCGACACGCCCGTCGAGCTCGACTATTACCGCAACGGGGGTATTTTGCAGACTGTGCTTCGGAAGCTATTGGAAGAGTAAACCAAATCCCAATGTTCTTCAATTATTTCCGCAATCGACGTCGCAAACAGTGGCTGGCTGCGCCTCAGCCGACTCAATGGCAAGATTGGCTGCGCGCAAACGTTTGGCAGTATCGATATCTGGATGCTAAGCGGCAAGCCAAGGTCCAGCGGTTCGTTTGTATTTTGTTCCATGAAAAAAGTTGGGACGGTGGAGGCGACTTAGCGGTCACCGACGAAATGCGGGTGACCATTGCCGGGCAGGCGGCCCTGGCCACGCTTGGGTTTGAGAAGCAGTATTACTTCGAAAAGTTGAAGACGATCATTGTCTACGCTCAGATGTTCAGTGGCCGTGTTAAATCGGGCGAAAGTTTATTACTTGGCGAGTTAAGTCCGGCAGTTCAGGACTTCTCGGCCAGAACAGGCGAAGCGTGGCAGGGCGGGCCAATTATTTTGTCCTGGGAATCGGTGCTCCGAGAAGGCCAGAACGAGCGGCTGGGGCGCAACGTGGTGCTCCACGAATTTGCCCACCACATGGACGGGCTCGATGGCGATACGAATGGCGCTCCTCCGTTTACTGATTTCGAGTTCGAGAAAAAATGGTATCGCGTCACGAGCGCTGAGTATCAACGACTGCTCGAATTTGCGCGCCGCAGACAGCCAACACTGCTCAACCACTACGGAGCGACCAATCACGCCGAATTCTTTGCGGTAGCAACGGAGTGCTTTTTTACACAGCCGCACGCCCTGGCAGTCAAACACGAAAAGTTATTTGCTGTGTTAGTGCGCCTCTTTGGGCAAGACCCACGGGATTGGTTGCTCACGGCAATCAAAGCAGTCGTCTGAGCCGAAGCCAAGACGCTCTTGGTAGATTGCGGTGAAGCCACCAACGAACGCGCCTACGGCGTGAGCGGGTTCGAGCTGGACGAATCGTCTAGGCGACCTGCAGGACGCACGATTAACGGCAGAAGAATTATTGCATCGCTATTGTCGCCATGTCTATGAGCAGTGCGGCAGTTAGGGTCCGCCACCAGGGCGGCATCGACGAGGCCTTTGCCCTTGAATGACTTGATCAGCTGTGCGGCCAGAAACACGGCCGTGAGAGAACCAAATAAGTACGTCTAGATTTCGCTAGCAGTAGGACGAACTTACTCGATTCTTTGCAGGCTCTCTTGATAGCGCTCCAGCGCCTGGGGCGGCTCCAAGTTGAACACCACGCGTCCGTCGGTCGTCCAGCGCCCCAGTCGATGCACAAATATTGCCGTCGCGCAGCGTAAGTTGCTCACGGCTTCGACATCTTCCATCCCGCCTCCGGGAATGGCGGCGAAGCCAATCGTCGTGCCGACCAGGGCGAAGAGTTCGCCATTCACGCGGTCGATGGCAAAGAGCTGACCCTCATGCAAATCGCACTGCTTCCACTCCAATCCACGCGGTTTGCCCGTGCCGGTGGCAGCCTTAAGAAACTCACTCTGGAGTGAATCGCGGTGATTCGTGGAATTGGGATCGGCGAATTCAAGCATGGCCAATTGGCGCTGCGCTTGCTTTTGAGCCGTGCGCCAACGTCGCCAAAGCAATTGGGCAATGAAAACTACAACGAGGGCGACGGCTAGAACTTTAACTACATGCAGCATTGGCAAAAACCACTTTCGAATCCAAACTGAGCCGTACGCGCTAGCGTTGGGGCCGGGTGATAACAAAAAGGTGCGAGGCTAGCGCCTACGGCTCAATAGAAGGCCTGTCCCAGTGCGCCGGGACAGGCAACGGGTCAAAAGGGCGACTTATCGACTTCGTGCTGCCTCCCACGCGTCAATGTCAACAACCTCTCCGCAGGAGCGAGTTGCCAGGCACGAAGCGTTTCTTCATCAATCGACGTGCTCAGCCACTGGCACGACCCATCACAAATCGCTACGGCAAAACGTTTTTCCGCCGACTTGATACCACGCAGGGGCTGGGTGGAGTCGTACTCAATATCCACCGGCTTGGTCCAAATCACCGCGGCGTCAGGTGTCGATCTTACGAACATGATCGTATTGCTGGTGCCGTCCCTGACCGAGGCGAACGTAACTTTCTTGTTGCTGGGAAACAACGTTTCTTCGCCGGCAAGTGCAACGTAACGGGTTTTTCCTTGGGCGGCCAAATCTTGGCTGCTTGGAGTAATCAACGACACCGGCATAACATCAGCAAGCTTCAAATTGTGCGGACTATCCCAGGGCTCGTCCAAATGAAACTGATCGTGCAACGCCTGCTGTTCCAGATAAGGCAAGAGCTGTACCCGCCAACTAAGCAAGGCTTTACCGTCTTCGTCATAGATATTTGCGGGGAATCGGCCGTGGGCACTGGCGCAGTTATGAAATGCCAAGGCGAGCTGTTTCAGGTTATTCAGTTCTTGGCTTCGCATCGCCGCCTGTCGTGCATTGCCGATTGTCGGCACGAGCGCGGGCTGCTGGTCGCCGGCGTTTAGCACAAGGGTTGCTTGCACGCTCACCCCATCGCCTGACATCTGAACATCTTCTACATAGATGGCTAAGGGGAGCGTTAAGAAGGCTTTGATGAGTTTCGGGACTTCGGTGCTGGCCACGCACGCTTCACGTCCGGAGCCGACATTGCGGCGGAGCGCGCTGAGCAGCTGCTCTTCAATCGCCACAAAAAACTGCTGCACTTCCGGCTCCGCCAGTAAGGCTTCGGTTTCATTTTCGCTCTCCGGATTGGGCTGGGTACCCCCCGAGGACGAGCTGTACCACATACACTCTTCCGGAGCGATCGCCGACAAGGCCGGGTCGAGCGCTCGCGGCGATCCTACGAATGACAAACTGCCAACCGAACTAAACAGGAGCAAGATAGGTAAACCAAGCCAGCCGGCCGCTGTCGTAACCATAAGATAGTCTCCTTGCGCTGATCCAGAACGACTCGTCGAAGTAGGTGTAGCACGCCTCAGGGGCTATTCGCAGACCCCCGAGAACTCTTGCTAAGCATGCGGCAGAAAACCGCATGTTGCTATCTTAACTATCGAGATTCCCTGGCCACATGTCAATCAGGACCAGAATCGCAAAAGAATCGCTTAGAGTGCCGTGTTGTCGATGTCGTAAATGAAAAAACCTCGGGCACGGCACTAGGCCATGACCGAGGCGGGTAGAGAGAAACGAACGGAGTTTGACGTCGTCACGTAAAGTGCCGTTCGCGTATTCGTCAACTCAAACCAGTCGTCTGAATGACTAGAACCAACAATCAGAATTCTGTTGCTGTTAGCAACGATTCGTGTCCTACCACATAAGGAGGGCAATGCTGCTGCGCAGGGGTCAATAGGAGGTGCCTACTCGGCAGATTGCAACCGCCCAGCATCGAGTCGAACACGTCGCTGCAGGCGAGCTGCTTGAACGTCACTATGGGTCACAACGATCATCATCGATTGCCGCTCTAGCTGCAACGCGATTAAAAGCTCCATGACTTCCGAAGCGGAGCTCGCGTCGAGATTGCCTGTCGGCTCATCCGCTAACAGCACGTCGGGTTGGCGAACCAAAGCGCGGGCAATCGCCACTCGCTGTTTTTCACCACCCGAAAGTTGTGCCGGGCGATGCGAACTTCGCTCGATGAGCCCCACTCGCTCGATCAGATTCTTCGCCACATCGACCGCTTTACGACCCGCTTTGCCATCGGCCAGAAACGGCACTAACACATTTTCTAAGACCGTGCACTGTGGCAACAAATGATGGTCTTGAAACACGAAGCCAATATGCAGGCTTCGAAAGGCGGCTAGCTCCGGCTCGGAAAGCTGAAAAGGATCGACGTCGCCGAGCAAGACACTACCACTCGTCGGCGACTCGAGCGTCCCCAGAATGGCCAAAAACGTGCTCTTCCCCGAACCGCTAGGCCCCACCACCGCAATATTCTCACCCGGGGCAAGCTCAAGCGAAACATCCACCAGGATTTCCAGCGGATGGGCCGAATGGATCTGATACGATTTCGAGATATGTTGAGCCGAGAGCAAATGCATGGCACCCATTGTGCCTCGACAAGCTCGCCAAGCCAAGGTTAGAACCTAGCCCGCACCGAGTGTACGAAGGGCAAGCCGTTGCGCTGCATCGGCGTTTAAGGCTAAACGCAGTTTAGAGACACCTTCGATCGAAGTGAACGATGGTTTCTTGTGGTCAAGAACTCGCTGCTTCAAGGCCGGTGGAGGGCTGATGACGGAGCAGTTCCTGTTCGGCAGCAAGCGTCCATCGGCCGCCGTCGAGCTTTTCGGCGACACTGGGGAAATGCTGAGACAATTCCGCCAGCGGGATCAGACCGACATCGTGCAGCATCGGATAGACAATGATCTTGCCAGCGAGCGTGCGATTCTTGACGCAGCCGATGCCGTCGATCGCGCCAGCCATGCCGCTGATCGCGTCGACCGAGCTGTTGGTGTCGAGTTGGTCGCCTTCTAACTTGCCCAGCACAAGTCGCATGTCTTCGATCGTGGATCCGCTCGTGCCGAACATAAAGCAGCCCTGCTCGATGTAGCGGTCGAGATTCAGATGGTGCTTGGTGGGCGCGGGGATGCCGGCGAAGATGTTGATTATCGCCCCTTTTTCCGCGTCTTCGATCGCGCTGGCAACGAGTGCGCCAATAGGGGCCATCAACGCGAAATAAGTGAATTTTTCATGAAGCGGTTCGCTCTGAGGATTTAATAGTCGTAGTGGCACGCCGTTGGTGTCCGCCAACGGTTGTACTTTTGCCTGCAAAGCTTTAATGCGGTTGTCGTCAAAATCGGTCCCCACGACGCTTACGCCAGGAAGACCGAGGCAGATGTTGCGAATGACGTGCATCTGTCCCATCGGGCCGCCAGCGCCGACGACCAGAACTTTGTCGTTAGCGCGAATCTCACCGTCGGCCGAAATCGTCGCATAAGACTTCGACGCGTCGTTGCCCGTCGTGCCAATCCACCGGGTCATGCCATAGTGGACGCGCCCCACACCGACGGAGACCGCTGCGCCAATCTTTTCGCCCCCGAGTACTAGATTAATGATTCCTTCGGTCGTAAGTTTGTCGTTCAGGATCTCGATGGTTGTCTTGTTGGACCCGAAGTAGAGGATGTCGTCGAACGTGTCGTCAGGCAGACCGGCTACGTCTGACGGCGCGACGTTTTGCGTCTCTGCCGGTCGGCCCTCAGGGGAAATGCTTTCCTCGAGCCCAGTCGCTTCGCGTCCGGCTTCGACGACGACGAGCAACTTGCCTCCGGCCTTGATGCGATTGCGCTCCTTGGTGACGTAAGAGTCTTCCACACAGGCCCAAGGCTCGACCAGGGCGACGGCTGAGGCGCTTTTCTTTTCGCTGACTGGGATCAAAAACCGATCGCCGTTGGTGTCCAATACGATTCGCTCGTCGAGTACTGTGTACTCCTGCAGCCCGCCTTCGAAATTGTAGCCAAAGGCAGCGTTCGATTTTTCGGTAGGCAGTTGTCGGAAATCAGTCTGAACCAGGCAGCGTTCGCCCACCTGGTGATGCTGTACCTGGTCGCCGACCGCAACGATTCGGCAAACGACTTCGTGACCCGGTACCACGGGCTTGCCGTCGGGCACGTAACTTTGCACGTTGTCGAGAATTCCCAGATCGATGCCGCTCACCACTTCGCTCTTCCGTGGGTGCGAATCGAACTGTTGCAAGAGTTTCAGATCGGAGAAGCAAAGCCCGACCGCTTCGATCTTGACGAGAATTTCGTGCGGTCCAGGTGTTGGTACCGATTTCGACCTATTGAGGGTCAGTTCATCGCGGCCAGTGAGCTGAACGGCGTGCTGTGTGGTAGGGAAGTTAGTCATTTTTTGTTGCCTTTGTGTGATTTCTAGCGTTTTCTGGTTCAACGGAGCATGTCTTGTCCGCCGGTTACGGGCACGGCCTGGCCAGTTTCGTAGGCTTGATCGATTACGTAGAGGATTGCCGTGACGACATCCTCAGCGCGGCAACCGCGGCCCATAGGTACTTTGGCTTCGTAAAATTTGCGAACGTCATCCACCGACGTAGCTCCCGGCACTTTTCCTGCGCGGAGATATTGCTGGAAGAGTCCTGTTTTTGGATTGGACCAAAGCGGACCGTCGAAGAAGTTGCCAGGGCAGATCGAGTTGACCTTGATTCCATCTTCGACCAGTTCGAGAGCAAAAGATTGCGTAAGCCCAATGCCGCCGAACTTGCTGCCGGCGTAGGCGAAATTCTTCTTCGAACCGGTCAGCCCCGATTTGGAGTTGATTTGAATAATGTCACTACGGTAGGCCGGATTGGCTTGATGCTGGCTGGCTAGGATCGGGGCCGCTTGCTGGACGCACAAGTAGTATCCCTTGTAATTGACATTGGTAACGAAATCGAAATCGGCTTCTGGCTGGGTCTTCACGGATTCGGCTTTAAGGACACCGGCGTTCGACAGGAAGACGTCAAAGCCGCCATACACTCGCACCACCTGATCGAGGCAATCGCCAATGGACTCGGCATCGGTCACATTGATCGGCAAACCGAGGCTCCGCCCCGCGCCGTGCTGTCGACAGAGCTCGTCGGCTGCGCTCTTTGCCCCTGCTTCGTTGAGATCGGTGAGTACGACGTGCGCGCCTTCGGCCGCTAAGCCGCGGGCGATTTCCAGGCCGAAGCCTTGGGCGGCGCCCGTCACGACGGCAACTTTGTTTTTGATTCGGCCGGCAGGGCCGCTGGTTGCGGCGGCGACTTTTTTGCGATAGGCCTCGACTTCCCAATCTTCGATGAATAATCGGTCACGCTCAGAGAGAAAACTAACGCCGCCCAACCGCGTCGCCCCCGCCATCACTTGGATGGCGTCTAAGTACAAGAGTCGCGAAGTATCGGCCTGCTGGTGATCGTCGCCAATGGCAAACATGCCGACGCCTGCGACGAGTACGATCTTCGGTGGAAAGCGGGTTGCTTTGGCGTGCCGGTCGATGGCTTCTCTCAAGCGACGAATTAGCGACTGCTCGTCTTCACCTTCCTGAGGCTCAAACCAGAGCGGATAGCTGTTGCAGTAGACGATTTGATCCGGCGTCATCGGCCCGGTCCGCGCCGCCGTTTTACCAACTTTGGTACCAACCAACGCTTGGGTGATATTCGAATCGTCGAAGGTCACCACTTTGAGCGTTCTGGTTTCTGCTTCGGTGAGCAAACCGCGTAGCACGGGTGCCATGGTACGGACAAGCTGAGCCGAACGATCGTTGATTATCGGAGATCCGAAAGAAGTCGTCTGCCAATCGTTGCCGAGCCGTGCTTCAATCTTATTGAGCACGTCGTCCGTATTCGTACGAATCGTCTCGGGGTCATCCCCCGTTACGATCAAACCGTGATTGGCCATCAAAATCGCCTTGATCGCAGCGCCGCCGGTCTTCGTGGCGTGCTCGTCTAAGCAGCGTTTGAGCTCTTGTCCGAGAATGAATCCCGGGTCGACGAACGGCAGCCACAGGATGTCGTCGCCGAAAATATCCTCGGCCAGCTGCTGACCGTTGGCGTGACAGGTGAGCGTGTTGACGATGGTGGCATGGCTGTGGACGACGTAGATTTCTGGCACGATATGATGGAGCAGCACCTCGACCGACGGTCGTTGTCCTTTTTCCGGTTCGCAGCGTGCCTCAGAAATCGCTGCCTTGTACTGGGCTTCGCGGGTGTCGGGATCCGCATCGAGCTCTGCGGCCACTAACTTGTCGAGCTTTGTGCGATCCATTTTGACGAAACCTTCTGCCTTCATCGTTGCTAGCGACGTACCGCTCGCTTTGACATACAGGCGGTCGCCCAACTTGCAAGACGTGTTGCCTCCGCCAGCGAGGACGATCGCAGGATCGCTGCCATAGAATTGCGAAAGCTTACAAATCACCTCCAGATGGCTGCCGGAAGAGGCGAATTTCGGCCATTCGAGTTGGGTACACGGTGCTGTCGGAAGTTGGGCGGTCAAAGTCGGGTCCTCGTCAAACGATATTCGAACAAGTTTCTTGGTAACGGCCGATAACCGCTGCACCGATGCGAGCCAGGCTGGCAATTCGCACATCGGCCGTCGGGTATTGCGGATTCAATTGGCCGGCGGAGTCGACGTATCCGCATTCGTTGTGCAGCGTGAGAAACTGATGGGCCGCCACCACGCAAGCGCCTTCCCAAAAGATCGCTTTCAGGTCCTCTGGCACCGGTCCATCTGCAAGCCTGGGCTCAATCGGAATCAGATCGAGCGTATTGTGCTCGGTGCCAGCCGTGAGGACCATGCCCGCTGCGCGCATCTTCGTGACGTACTCCCGCATGACTGCCGTCGTGTTGCGTGGAAGAATCCACTCAGCGGCATAAATACCTTCACCTTGCAGCGTATCGGTTAGATGATCGATGTCCGCTTCAAACTGGCAAAGGGGTGAGGTGCCATCGGCAAGCGTGGGATAGCTAGGGATACCGCCTAGTTCTAAAATGAGCTGCGTTGCTTCGTCGAACGTCAAAAATTTTTCATCGACGAATGCCGGCTTACCCGCTTTCATCA
>Ga0115002_10007757_pt1 | contig 12014 bp, 14 predicted proteins | sample ArcticOcean_MG_C_8_FD_89576 | JGI IMG/M metagenome (GOLD analysis project Ga0115002, IMG submission 89576) | Marine microbial communities from western Arctic Ocean - ArcticOcean_MG_CB11_86 | ecosystem: Environmental > Aquatic > Marine > Oceanic | place: Arctic Ocean: Canada Basin | collected...
CGTATATCGGGCAGCTGCCGCCTAACGAGTGCATTGACTGGAACGCCAGCAGCTACGCTGGATGTCGTCCAGTCATACAGTGGTGTCAGGCGGATATCGCTCAGTAGCCTGAAAACCTTTGCGACTGTTCGATATGGGACGAACTCGGAATCAGCGTTGTGCACTGGCCCAGTCTGCTTTCTCGTCAACTAAGTCCCCTATTCCATGGATCGCTATACCCCAGCGTGGGCAACTCCTCCGCGCCCTTTGCCGTGTCAGCTGAAACAATCTTATCGCCATGCAGCAGGCTGATCTGCTGAGTGACGCGAATGTGTACCCAGGCTACAGTCCGGCAAAGAAATCCCAGATCAGTTTCGAAGCATCCAGCCCCGATTCATCTTTGAGCTTTTTGGCCCCGGTGTCACCACCAGGCCAGACATGATCGTGGTTCTCTATCCGGTAGTAATGAACTTCGGCGCCGCCGGTTTCCGGCCGGTAGATCGTCAGGTCCGCATTGTCGGTAACCTGTAATCTCTCGGGGGTAACGGACTCATTGAGGTTTGAAAAGTACTCTACGGTTTCCTGTGCACCTGGCAGGGTGGCTCCAGTGCCTTTATCAACATTTCCCGTGATAGGCACCATCCCATCATCGGCTCCGTGGATATGGATAATGGGCTTGGGTCCATCTGGGGTGCATTTGTCGAACACATCGACATCAATTAACCCGGCTACCACGCCCGCTGCCTTGAAAACATCCCCAGCCTGACACATGAGCGTATAGCTCATGTAGCCACCATTGGAGAAGCCCGCCACAAATGTCTTCTGCCGATCCAGTTGGAACTCCTGTTGCATTGACCTTGCCAGTGCAGATAGAAATTCAACATCACTCTGGCCATCAAATAGGTGGTCCGCATTTTCGTTATTCCATCGAGCCATACTCGTAGTCAATGCGCCGTCCTTACAGACAATCTCCAAACCGTTAGCGGTAAAACTCTCCCCTTCCTTACAGGAACCTGCTTTGTCTCCCAGCCAACTCATATCGGCTTTCTTGCCACCGGACTTCCCATCGCTTCCATCCAGCCGAATCAATTTGAGATGAGACTGCGGATAGACCGCCAAGAAGACATGCTCCTGCGCCAATTCATTGAACCCGGCCATGTATGACCACGTGCTGCTTGACGTCATGCCATGCAGGACAAAGACCATCGGAGCGTTGGCTGCCAGATTCTCCGGCCGATAAATTTTTGTAGGTTCGTCCCATGCCATCGTGGACAAATGTATGATCCTCTCCAACACTCATCTCGACACTCTCCCCTGACTCACTAGTACAGGCCGTCATCACAAGTTGCGTTAGCAAAATCACCGCGAGTATTCGCATCACCTCTCTCTATAATGATCTCGATTTTGGACCGCGACTAGCTGATGAAGCAAACACTGCTGAGTTTGGCGTTCAGTCCCGCTGGAGGAGATTCACCCAGTTTCCATCTGGATCTGCCACCATCGCGATCTTGATGCGAGGACCGATCGGCGTGATCGGTACCGGTATCTTGCAACCCGCAGCCTCGCACACAGGAACCGCTGCATCGATATTGCTGATCGCGATCGTCCAATAGCGATAGCCGATGGCGCCGACAATCGCTTTAGCCACGCTTACATATCCGTTGCGCTGAGGTCCGTGTCGTATGCCTCTTCCAACGCCCGCTGCTGCTTGGTCGCGGCCGCATTGAAGCTGCGAATGTTGTCAGCAAACGCCCACGGCGCCATAACTAGAATCAGTACGAACACGCAACGCATAACCAGTTACTCGGTTTGGACCGACAAGAACCCTGCAATCAACGCTGCATTAGCACTCCGCGGCGTGGAATGCTTGCGGGCCAGACCAGACTCGGCTACAGCTCCAAGCTAAGGTGGTACTTCGACAGTCGCCCACAGCTCACCTTGGCTGTCTTTGTGGTAAGCCACGCCTTGGGCCGCGAGGAAGCACTCTAGCTGGCCGATTTCGATTGCGAAATGCACGGCAAGCTCGGCGGTTGAAAGCACAGTAACGCGATTGCGCCGACGGGTGCGCTGACGATGCAACGGCCGAAGTAACTTCCTCATACTGTAAATATATACAGTATTTAGCGTGCAATGTGAAATGCGGCTACAGGCGCCGTAGTCCGGCGTCGTTATCCGGTGTTGGCGGCGCGGTCAAGTGTCCGTCATTCTGCGTCCATGCCGGCGTATTCGAGGGCCTTTTGTTTGGCATTTTCGAGGTCATAGTGCATGCGCGAGACGATGCGTTGCGCATACAAGCCGCCGCCGGCCTGCAGATTCGTCACCGCCGACCAACCTCCAAGGGCATCTGCGGTTATGTCGCGAATGGCGTGGAAAAGTTTTGTTCGATACGCCCCATCGACCGACTGGAGCGTGCCCATGTACTTGCGGATCAAATGCCCGGTTTCCTCATTTTCGAGGTCCGCAATGCTGGGTGCAGTTAGCACGCTACCACCCGCGATGTCATGCAGGTGGCGGACCATCATCGCGTAATTTGCAGCACCGTGGTATTTGCCCACATTCGTGTACAGCTCGTTTGGAAACGCCGCGCCGTCTGAGGTGATGTTGCTGTTTTCAATGGCGGCTTCCAAGCTTGCGCGAATGAGCGTTGCGTTGATCATCATTTCAGAGATCTTTTCTTTGATGTGCGCAGTCTTTTCCAAGCCATTAGCTTCTGCTATTAGCTGGGCATAGCCGACTAGCCGGTCATACCCGGAGGCCATGCTGGACAATCCGCCCAAACGTTCCCAAAGCCCTAACGAGTGCGCAAACGTGGAAGCATGCTCAGTAACACCATCGAGAAATACTCGTTCTGTAGGCACAAATACATCGTCGAAAATCACGAAACCTTCCGGTGTGTGCTGCCGGCCGGAAACCGGGAAGTCTCGCTTATCCTCGTGACGTGGTGCGTAGGTGGTATTGACGATCTTCACCCCGGGCGCGTTGACAGGAATCATGGCCGCGACGGCGTAATCTTCTTCACCTGGGCGCATGGCTTTGGTCGGGATCGTCATGAGTTCATGTCCCATCGACGCTGCCGATATGTGTAGCTTTGCGCCGCGAATCACGATGCCGTCCGCGCGCCGTTCGACAATTCGGCAATACGCGTCCGGGTCATCTTGATTTCCCGCACGTCGGCTACGGTCGCCTTTGGCATCAGTGATGCATTGGGTGATCCGTACGTCGCGCTTTTGCGCGTCGTTAACATATTCGCGAATGCGCCGTGCATTGTCAGGCAGATCGGGTTCGATCCGGTCTGCGGCCGTTAGCAGAGTCATGATCGATGCATAGGTCACGTGCGTTAACAGGTCTACGGTTTCATGCAGTTCTACCTGTTCGCGTAATTCTTTCGTGGAGGCAGGCACTTTCATGAATTCACCGACAGCACCTGGCTGTGGGTTGTAAAAACGGTCATAACCGCGTGCAGCCATATCCACGGTGATGCCTAAGATCTCGTGGCCGGCAAGATCGGTCACTTGCTTGCCCTCGAAGAATGTTTGACGGCCGTCGTCAAGCGACTCGCGGTACTCGTCCCCAGTCATCATGCTGTTCTCTCCCTAAATGAGATTATCTTTGTATCCAACCGCCGCTGAATGGGATGGCCTGCCCGACAAAGAAGTCACTTTCGTCCGATGCGAGGAAGAGTGCAAAGCTTGCGTCCTCTGCGGCTTTGGCAAGCCGACCAAGTGGCACTTGACGGCGCAGTGATTTGACGAACGATTCTTTCTCCATCAACTCGCTCGGGTAGTAAACGGGATTCTCGACGTAGTTCTGCGCGATCAGGTTAACCTGAATATTGTGCGGGGCAACTTCAACGCCAAGCGACTGAACGTAGCCCACTTGCGCCGCGCGAGCGGCGCTATAGGCCGTTACTGTCTTGAGTCCCTTGAGGGCAACTGCGCTGCCGTAGACGACGACTTTGCCTCGTGCGCGTTCGATCATCTGAGGAAGAACGGCTTTGCAGAGATGGTGTAACGGATGAACCATTCGATCGAACGTGGCGTGCCAGTCTTGGTCTTCGAGTTCGGTCGCCAAGATCCCGGAATAGTTAGAAGACGCAAGGTTTGCGATCAAAATATCGACGTGCTCTGCATCTGCAATGATCTCGGCGCAGCGGCCCTCGACGCGCAAGTCTGAGTTGTCGGCAACGACCGTTGCGCCCTCGGCGGTAAACAGCTCAATGGTTGCCGGACCCATATAGTCTTCAGCTTGGGTAACAACGACACGCTTCCCTGCCAATCGTCCGCTCATTGCTGACCTCCTAGTGACAAACGTGCAAGATCTCAACACAATAGCCGCCTTTCCACCACAAACAAAGATAACGATAAGTGGAGGTCCTACAGCTTCTCATTAGTGGCGTCTCACAAGGGTGTGTCTACGGGCTCATCGCCTTGGGTTTCGTGCTGATTTACAAAGCCACTGAGATGGTCAATTTCGCACAGGGCGACATCATGATGCTGGCTGCCTATGTGGCGATTACGTTCGTCAATCTATGGGGATGGTCTTTTTGGTGGGCGTTGCCCGCGACGGTGATGACGATGGCTGTGGTTGGCATGTTGCTCGAGCGATTGTTGTTGCGGCCGATGATCGGTGAACCGCATTTCGCAGTGTTGATGCTCACGATTGGCCTCGGTTTCGTTTTGCGCGCGGTCGCGGGCGCAATCTGGAGCGCTACGCCGCAGCGACTCAACGCGCCCTATGTCGGCTCCGTCGCCCAAATCGGTGAACTCGTGATCGGCTACGAAAGTATCGCGATCGTCATCGGGACCGTGCTTCTGTGCACGCTGTTGTGGTTATTTTTTCGATTCACTCGCTTGGGTGTGGCCATGCAGGCGGCATCGCAGAATCAGCTTGCGGCATTCTACGTGGGCATACCTGTTAAGCGTATTTTTAGTTTGGTGTGGGCAATCTCAGCCGGCATTGCGGCCGTCGCTGGCATGCTGACGGCTCCGGCATTAATGGTTGACCCAAATACTGGCTTCATCGGTATCAAAGCATTCGCCGCAGCCATCGTAGGTGGGTTTGGCAGTTTGCCCGGCGCCATATTGGGCGGGTTACTCGTTGGTGTGGTCGAACAGTTCGCGGGTCTCTATCTGCCGCCCGGATTTTCTGACATGAGTGCATACGTGCTCTTGCTCGTGATGCTCATGCTTCGCCCACAAGGCTTGTTTGCCACGATGCAGAAAAAGAAAGTCTGATGCGTTTCATCCGTAAGACCCAGTACAGCCAAGACATTGATCTTGTAAAACACCGTGGCCACCTTATTTGGTATGGCCTGTTGCTTGTTATTGTGCTCAGCGGCCCGCTTTGGTTGGACCGATACCTCTTGGGCGAGTTGGCACAAGTCTTTATTTTTGCCATTGCGGGCATCGGCTTGATGTTGCTGGTTGGTTATACGGGCTTGGTTAGTCTCGGTCACGCAGCCTTCCTTGCGCTAGGCGCCTATACCCACGCCTACCTATTGAATCTTGGTGTGCCTTTACCGGTCGCTTTATCGACAGCCGCTCTGTTCACCGCGCTCATTGGAGGATTAGTTGGGATTCCGGCATTGCGGATGACCGGCATTTATTTGGCCGTAGCAACACTTGCGTTTGCCGTCATCGTTGAGCAGGTGCTGGTCCATTGGACGTCGGTAACGGGTGGCTTCTCCGGTATGGCGGTGCCAAAACCCGAGATGTTTGGTTGGTCTTTGTCGTCGGCGCCGGCGTTCTACTTTCTCTGCTTCATAATCTTGATTGGCTGTCTTGTGTTAGCACTGAATCTGCTTCGAAGTCCTGCCGGGCGAGCCATGATTGCCGTACGGGATTCTGAAACATCTGCTGAGAGCATGGGCATCAATCTCGCCCGAACCAAGATGCTCGCATTTGCGTTATCGGCTGGGTTTACGGGATTGGCTGGTGGGTTGTTTGCCCACCGAATGACGTATCTTGCTCCCGACGCCTTCACGATAATTACCTCGATTCAATTGTTGTTGATGGTCGTGGTAGGCGGTGTCGGTTCGCTGCACGGGGTGATCTATGGTGCCATCTTCATCGGTTTGCTGCCTCAAGTCATAGCCAGTTTTCGCGATTTGGCACCACCCGCGGTTGGCCAAATACCGGGACTGGAACCGGCTATCTTTGGCTTGATCCTCATTGTGGTTTTGATTTACGAACCATTGGGCATCTATGGACGGTGGATGAAGATCCGCCTGTATTTCGAAGAGTTCCCGTTCTACCGCCGCGCGACCTATAAGCGCCAAAAGTCGTTCCTGCGCACGGAGCGGTTGCATTGAGCTTATTGGTCGCCGATGACATCTCGATACACTTTGGCGGGCTCAAGGCGGTGCAAGACGTCTCGTTTGCGGTCGAAGAGGGCGAGGTCTATTCCATCGTCGGGCCTAACGGGGCCGGCAAGACCACGATCTTCAACTTGATCAGCCGCATTTACGACTGCACGCACGGCAAGATCACGTTCGCAGAGCAGGACATAACCAACCTGCCTACCCACAAAGTCGCACCGCTTGGGATAGCACGTACGTTTCAAAATACCGAACTGTTCGAGCGGGAAACTGTTCTCAAGAACCTCCTCATTGGCTGTCACATTCACCGCCATACCAACGTTTTCAGCGAGCTCTTCTATCTGCCGTCCGTCAAAAAGCAAGAGCTGGCGTTTCGTGAAGCGGTCGAGGACGTCATCGATTTGTTGGACTTGCAGTCCTATCGCAATCAGGTCATTGGCAATCTCTCGTACGGCGTGCGCAAGATGGTCGAAGTCGCGCGTGCGCTGTGTCTGAAACCAAAGCTGCTATTGCTAGACGAGCCATCATCTGGCCTGAACCCGGAGGAGACCGAAGACTTGTCATTTTGGCTCGAAGATATCAATCAGGACCTTGGGATCACCGTCATCATGGTCGAGCACGATATGAATCTCGTCAGTCAGGCTTCGGACCGTGTGATGGCCTTGGCCGACGGCCAATTGCTTACGATCGGCACGCCGCAAGAAGTGCAGAATCATCCAGAAGTTTTGCGCGCGTACCTGGGTGATTGATGGATGACTGACCTACTCGAGCTCAAAAACCTGGAAACCTACTACGGACCGGTCATGGCGATCCGCGGCGTCAGTTTGTCGGTCCCCAAGGGCCAGATCGTGTCATTGCTCGGGGCGAACGGTGCCGGAAAAACTACCGTTTTGAAAACGATCAGTGGCGCGATGGATCCGCAGAAAGGCAGCGTGACCTTTGCTGGCAAGGAAATTCAGGGTAGGGATCCGGATTGGGTGGCTCGCCTGGGCATAGCGCACGTGCCTGAGGGGCGTGAAGTGTTTCCTTTTCTGAGCGTCGATGAAAATTTGCGGATGGGGGCGTTCACGCGCTCGGACAAAGAGATCGGGAGTGACATCGAGAAGGTCTACGATTACTTCCCGATCTTGAAGGATCTGCACAAAGCGCAAGCAGCAAATCTATCTGGCGGGCAACAGCAGATGCTGGCGATCGGCCGGGCGCTGATGCTGCGCCCTAAGCTCATGCTCCTCGACGAGCCATCGCTGGGTTTGTCGCCACGCTTGGTCCACGAGATCGCAGAGATCCTCAAGCGGTTGAACACAGAGCGTGGCGTTACAATGCTACTCGTCGAGCAGAACGCAAAGATGGCGTTGGATGTTGGCGACTACGGATTCGTCATGGAAATCGGCCGAGTCGTCATGGAGGATACGTGCGAACGGTTGAAAGAAGCGACAGACATACAGGAGTTCTACCTCGGAATGAAAGACGAAGGTGCGCGCGGCCGTCGACGCTGGAAGCAGCGTAAAACATGGCGCTAGCTCGGTTTACCGCCAATGAATGATGTTGTCGTCCACGACTGCACCACGATGTCGCAGTTGTTTCACAAACGAGTCAGTGAGATTCCTGACAAGGTCGCACTGCGAGAAAAAGACTTTGGTATCTGGAATGAATACACCTGGCAGGATTGGGGCAATCAAGCGCGGTGGATCGGCAACGGCCTAAAGTCATTGGGGCTTGAGCGAGGCGACGTCTGTTCCATCGCCTCCGAGGTAAATAAAGAATGGATGTTTGCCGACCTCGGGATCATTGGTATGGGCGGGGTTACCAATGGCATCTACCCAACGGATGCATCTAATCAAGTGGAGTACTTGATCACCGACAGCGGCACGAAATTCTATTTTGCAGAGGATGAGGAGCAGCTCGACAAAGTCCTTGATGTACGTGAGCGTACCCCAACACTTGAAAAGATCATCATTTTCGATATGGAAGGCTTGCGCAGTTTTTCCGATGAGCAATGCATGAGTCTGGATGCCCTCGTCGAGTTGGGCAAGGCCTACGAACAGTCGAACACAGGCTTGTGGGACCTGGAAATTGCAGCGGCAGAGCCTGACGATTTGATGGTGCTGACGTATACCTCGGGCACCACCGGGCCGCCCAAAGGCGCAATGATTAGCCAGCGGAACATGCTCTATATGGTCGGGAGCTTGCAAAAGGTCTATGGGATAAACCCTGATGACGAGCAACTCGGGTTTCTGCCTCTAGCACACGTAGCAGGTCGGATGTTCTACACCTTCATATTGATCGAGTCGTGCTCGGTGGTGAATCTTGTTGAAGAGTTGGAAACCGCGGTTTTGGACCAGCAGGAAATCGCGCCAACCGTGCACTTTGCGGTGCCAAGAGTCTGGGAGAAACACTATTCGAACGTTACGATCAAAATGAAGGAAGCGACCCGGTTTGGCCGGTGGGCTTACGAGCAAGCCATTGGAGTTGGTGAGCAAGTCGCAACGCTGCGCAAGGATGACGCGGAAGTCGGACTCGGACTAAATCTAATGCACAAGGCGTTGGATTTTTTGGTACTGAAGAACATAAGGGTCATGTTGGGCATCGACAACTGCCGGTGGCTGTCAACGGCGGCAGCTCCGATAGCGCCAGACTTGATCGATTGGTTCTGGGCATTGGGCAAGCCGATGTATGAGGTCTATGGCCAAACAGAATGCACAGGCATTGCGACGGCCAATGTGGCTGGAGCGAACCGAATCGGCTCCGTCGGGAAGGCTACGGAGGGCAGCGATGTCGTTCTGTCAAAAGACGGCGAGATATTGATTCGCGGACCGGGGGTAATTCAAGGCTATTGGAATAATCCTGAGAAGACGGCCGAGACGTTTGTGCAAGGCTGGCTGCACACCGGCGATGTCGGCAAAATCGATGACGACGGGTATGTCTACATTGTCGACCGGATGAAAGACATCATTATCACAGCCGGCGGCAAGAACATCACGCCGAGCGAAATCGAAAACCAGCTGAAGTTCTCGCCGTTCATTTCCGACGCGGTCGTTGTGGGTGACAAACGCCCATTTCTCACCTGTCTTGTCATGATCGATCAGGATAATGTTACGAACTTTGCGCAAGACAATAATGTGCCATTTACGAATTACTCGAGCCTTTGCCACACACAAGAAGTACAAGACTTAATCTGGCAAGAGATCGAAGGTGTGAATACGAAATTCGCGCGAGTCGAGACGGTCAAGAAGTTCCGCCTTATAGACCAACTATTGGACCCAGAAGACGAAGAACTAACACCCACCATGAAGCTCAAACGCAAAGTGGTGAATGAAAAGTACGCAGATCTCATCAACGAGATGTACTAGTGGACTGAGGAGCCAGATGATGAAAATGCTAGCTAGTTTGATGTCGGTAGTGCTGCTCGCGGCATGCGGAGGCAATACCACCGCGCCAACGACCCGCGGCGTGACCGATACTGAGGTTGTGCTCGGAAGTCATACCGATCTATCCGGCCCTGCGGCTATTTGGGGCGTTGGCGTTACCAACGGTGCACGCATGCGATTCGCACGAGCTAACGCAGCTGGTGGCATTCACGGTAGGCAGATCAGATTTATCGTGGAGGACACTTCCTATCAACTGCTGAGAGCCATTGACGCGTCCAAGAAGTTGATGGATCGCGACGAGATCTTCGCGATGCTGCTGGGTGTGGGCACACCGATGAACAACTCGATTATGCCAACGCTATTCGAGCGAGGCATTCCGAACCTGTTTCCGGTGAGCGGCGGTCGCCAAATGGTCGAGCCGTTTCACCGTTTGAAGTTTTCACAGCACGGTATCTATTACGACGAGGTGAGGGCTGCGGTTAAGTACTTTGTTGAAGAGAGAGGCCGTGGCACCGTCTGCGTCATTCATGTGGACAATGACTACGGGGTTGAGATCCTGCAAGGCGCAGAAGACCAAACAAAGGAGATGGGGCTCGAGATTGCAGCGGTTTCCGCGCACAAACCAACAGAAACTGAATTCACTGCCGCAATATTGCGTTTGAAGAGTGCGAATTGCGATGTGGTTTTGATGGGGACCATCCAGCGAGACACAATTCTCATTCTCGACGCCGCACACAAGATGGGTTGGGACGGTGTCGATTGGGTAGGTAACAACGCCGCGTACGCGCAAGTTATCGCCGAGCAGGCAAGTGGCGAGGGCTACTATTGCTTTGTGCACATGGCGAAAATCTACGACGACGATGAAATGTCGGCGGAGGTTAGAACGTGGTGGGATGGTTATATCGAAGAGTACGGGTCGGAGCCAGGGCTGGCTGCGATGGAAGGCTATCGCGGTGCCGACCTAACAATCGAGGCGCTGCAGCGAGCTGGAGGCGATCTCACCACCGATTCGTTGCTCACTGCGATGGAAAGTATCGATAATTACCAGGACCTGTTCGGCTACCGCATAAGCTTCGGTCCTGATCAGCACAGTGGCGCTACCGAATCGGTGCTGTCACAGGTCCAAAACGGACGCTGGGTGCAACTGGAACACGCGATCGGCTATTAGGCGAATGCTAGTACCGGTAATGCCCATGGCGGCCCTCAGCGAGGGTGAGAGCGCCGCCTGCCAAGCGCAAGGCCACAACATCTTGGTGGTCTGCATCGACGGCGGCTACTTCGCCGTAGACGCCGTTTGTAGTCACGCCGGCCAATCGCTAGAAACAGGTCGTATCCGCGGTGGTGAGATCATTTGCCCGCTGCATGGTGGGCGCTTTGATCTGCGCACCGGTGCGTGTACCAAACAACCAGCGAGCGAGGCGTTGCGGACCTATCCAGTCCTCATTGAAGGCGGCAAGGTCTGCGTGGATCTGAGTTAGCCACCCGTACCGGTGCTCACGGTGCGGGATTGTTCACCTGTGCAGGAGCGGCTTCAGCCGCGATCCTTAAGCCAGGATCTAGGCTAGAGCCCATTGTTTCTGCGGACCAAGATCGGGGCTAAAGCCGCTCCTAGTGCGCCTGTGACGGCGCTTTATCAGCATGGGGAAAGTCCATGTCAGGGTAAGCCAGAACCCTGTCACCAAAGGAAACTGCGTTGGCCGTGAGGCCGGGGTGGAAAGCAACTGTAGTTGAAATCCGACCCCTATCAAGACACTACCCATCACTGGCCCGAAGAGGCTGGTATCACGACACTGTGTTGTCATAGGTCCATCCCAATTGTTTGTGCGGCAACGTAACGAGCACGAACCCAGTAACATGGCGCTTTGTGGACAACGTCGTGCCATTCGGGCGGGTGATACACGCTGCCATCGGGCAATAGCGCGGAGCTATTGCTCGCAACGATGGTAAAACCATGGTCGGCGGCGCGTACGGGGTTGTTTGCTGACATAAGGGCCCGATGGCGCTGTTGCGGCTATTACCTGCGTTGTGAAATGCGTGCAGGAATACCGCTACGCCGAGCTTTCGGTAATCGCTGTACAGATCAGGAAAGCAATTGTTGTAGCAGATCAAACAGCCGGACAGGTGGCCCTTGATCGAGATCGTTACCGGCTGGGTGCCCGCGGAGAATACATGCTTGCGTTGTCGTATACGCGTTGCTTGTCATAGGAAGCGGCAAGGCTACCTTGGCTCGAGAACACCTGGACGCAATTGAATGCCTGCGTAGCTACCTGTCGTATCGAGCCTAGCGCGACCCATATCCCAACTCGTGTGCGTGATGCCTAACCTGATCGGTGTGCCCGTTGATCTGGTCC
>Ga0115002_10007761_pt1 | contig 12012 bp, 5 predicted proteins | sample ArcticOcean_MG_C_8_FD_89576 | JGI IMG/M metagenome (GOLD analysis project Ga0115002, IMG submission 89576) | Marine microbial communities from western Arctic Ocean - ArcticOcean_MG_CB11_86 | ecosystem: Environmental > Aquatic > Marine > Oceanic | place: Arctic Ocean: Canada Basin | collected...
CTCTAAACCTTTTTTCGTGCCCTTCTTTGGGCAGGACTTTCGGTCGACAGTCGCGGTGGCGATTTAGCCCAGCAACTGCTCGATCGCGCCTGTCTGCTGCATCTTCTTCCGCGACATCTCCAGGTCGAGATCGCCGTAGTGATCGATCGGGTTGCCGTAGGCGTTGAGCAGCGTGGTGTACCAGTTGCTCAGTGTCTTATGACCCGCGGTGGAATGGAACGGCAGGCGGATATAACGCCCGGCAATATCCAGCTTCGAATTGTCGCCAGTCATGATCACCATTGGCGCTTCGGTATCAGGGCCATGGTGACCCGCACCAGTTTCAGGCATGTAGATGATCGTCGTGTTGTCGAACATCGTCCCTTTGCCTTCCGGAACGGACTTCAGTCTGGCGACAAGCGTGGCGACCTGAGCCATATGACTGGCCTTAACAATGTCCCTCAGTTCCGTATCCTGACTGTGTCCCAAACGGTGAAGATCGACTCGACTCTTATTCCCGGGCAATGTTGTAATAGGTGTTGAAAGTTCGTCGATGGTGAAAGTCACGACATTCGTCAACCCTGAGGACAGCGCTGAGACTAAGACATCGGTGAATGCTGCCTGCTTTTCCAAAAGACTGGCATTGGGACCGCCACCGGCGTGTATCTTATCGATCGTCGGCAGGTTTTTAGAGATCACGCCCGCTAGTGTCGCCACCTTATTGTTTCGCTCTCTGATCGATTGGATTGAATCGACGTGATTGCTGATCTTCATCCGTTCTTTGCCGTCGAGCCCCTTGAGCCTTTTGCCTTCCTGTTCATGTAGATAATCCAATAGCGCGTTGTCTGAGCCAACGGCACCAGGGTTAGTCACCGACTTAAATAGTTCGTTGTAGGCGGTTTGAGGATCGGCATAACAGTAATTTCTTTGGTGCCGCGCCGGGGCAGAATAGCCGGGGACAATGCCCGATCTAAAAGAGCTGTAGTCGCCCGTCAAAGAAAGTTCAACGTGACTGAAAGGAGAGGGGAAAAGTTTAGCAAGTTCAAAATCGACGGTCGTTCTTTTGATACCGCTGATCACGTTTCGACCAGCTTTATAAGCTCCCATGCAGCCAGAAAAGGAATAGTGACCGCCGCCACTGACCGTCATGGATATGCCATGCAAGATCGTCATGTTGCTCTTGTGATCCTCTAAGCCTGTTAACCAGCCCGGAAGCTCGTGCTTGTCGAGACCAGCTTCAAACGCTTCTTTCTTCTGGTCCTTCTTTTTCTCCTCCTCTGAAAACGTAGGGAGAGAAAACAGCGCGGGCACGTTGCCGTTGGACTTTCTGATGAAGATAAAACGATGAGGATGCTCGGGCTGACTCGGGGCTGCCAGGAGATGGTTGAAGCAAGGCGAGATTGCCAGAGCTCCGGCACCCAATGCAGAGGACTGTAGGAAATTACGTCGATTGGTTGCCATAGTCAATTCCTTTTATTTCAAGCCGTAGCTACGCTCGCCAGAGCGTGGTTGTGTTCGGTATCGGTTGTGTTCGGTATCGGTCGTATTCGGTAGGTCCACCGTCCACCGTCCACCGTCTGGCGACGGTAGCTACGGTGGCGACGGTGGCGACGGTAGTTACTTTGCCTTGCGGTAGATGAATGAGTCGGAGGTCAGTAGCGACACGATGACCGCATCGAAGCTGCCGTCGCTTTCGAGGTAGGCCTGTTCTGCGTCGATCAGAGTTTTGGAATCGGACAGCACTTCGTTTCGGCCGAGAAAATAGCGGAAGGCGTGACGAATGATGGACTGTCGCACCCGTGAGGACTTTGCCAGGCGCTGGGTCATGTCAATCACATCGGCAACTTCGCCATCAAGCGCTTTGTCACCTGTGCCATCCAGATATCCCTTGGCATTAACCGGCAGCGTTTTATAAACGGGCCTGCCGTCGATGTGAAGCCCACGTTCGCGGGGCGCTTCCTGGATCACGTTGTCGGGATGTTCAAGACGTTCCTGCTTGCGGAATCGGCCGAAGTCGTCAAAGACCTCGAACGCCAGACCCAGCGGGTTCATCTTTTTGTGGCAATTCCAGCAATAGGTTTCGCCCGTTTTTTTATCGAGCCGCTGACGCAGTGTCTTGTGATGATCTTCCGGGACCACCGCATCGACCGTGATCGGCACATCGGGAATCGTGCCTGCGAGCAGTTTCTCACGCACCCACTTGCCACGCCGCACTGGGTCCGTTTCCAAGTTTAGTGAGTGAGCGATCAGCCAAGCGGGGTGAGTGAGCATGCCTTTTCGATTTTCGATCTTCGCCGGCTGGGTCGTGGGATAGTCCCAATTCGCAAAGTCGATACCGAAGAATCTGCCCACGTCTGGGCCTCGCATCTGCTGGCCCGTTCGTGTCGATGAATCACTTTTATTCCAGTAAGCCATTCCAGTAGCGTCATACGGCGCGGCCGCTTTTTGACCATTTGCATACCTGAACGTGTAGCTGGACATCTGGCTCTTGAATGTCCTCACCCAGTTTGCCTTGCGTTTGCTGTTGAGAAAGTCGGGGAACACCGTGCCCATCATCTTCATCTCGTCGATGAAGTCCCAGTGCTCGTAGAGCTCTTCTTCGGTGAAGTTTTCCCAATCATAAACTCTAAAGTAATCGTATATCTTCCTGATTCGATCCGATGCCGCCTTCATCTCTTCGTTGTTGCCCGAATGGTAGACGTAAAACTTCTCTGTGGTTAAAAGCTCTTCAAAGACGTTCTTGTCCTTCTGCAGGATAAAGTCGACAAGCATGTCCGCTTCATCGACCAATCGACCTTTGACATTGTCGTATTGAGTCCCGTTACTCAAGCGGGCATCGTCCTTAAAGATGGTCATGGCCTTTGTGTAACCGAAAAACTCCCTGAAGAACCGCAGTTTCCTGATCGGAGTATTGGTGATGCTCGAATTGAAGCCAGACTTCTGGACCGTTTCGTCGATGACGTAATACTGATCTCTCCGCTTGAGCATGCGAACCACTTCGCGGCGATAGTCTTCTCTTGTACTGAGCTTACCATCATTGACCGCAGCGACTAATTCCTTGTCGGGGCTACTGTCGGTGATGGCGTACGCCAGGGCGTAGCTGGCATCGCGTGGCGACATCATTTGTCTTCCTTGCTCATCCGCCTGCCCTTGACCGAATTCAGATCGGTAAACGACTTCAGAGCTGAGGATCAGCGTTTCAATCAGCTTGGCGATGGCTTGTTGATTGCCCAAGGTTGCCATGTAGCCGTTGGTCAACTCGATGTTATCTCGCGTCTCCTGTTCCGTTGGTTTTCGCTCGTAGATTTTGGCGAAGAGTTCATCCACCAGATCAGCAAGCATGCTGTCTTCATTTGTAGCTGCCGTCGCCAGACGGCGGTTCTCCACGCTCTGGCGAGCGTAGCTACGGGATCGCTCTGCCTTGAACGATTGTTCCCAGTCGTTCATGCATTTGTCGATGATCTGACGGTAACGGTCGCCCTTTTTTCTGTGCTTCAAAATGGACGCCGTGATAATGTCCATTGCCGAATCAGGTAGTGGTTCGTAGGCTGCCTGGCGTAGGTTGCTCTTGCTAACGTCATTGAAAATAAGCGTCATGTCCCACTGCTTCAACAGGACCTTCATAAGGGTAACGCGCGCCCGAAGTTGTTTTTCATGGAGTCCGAAGGTAAACCACTCCTTCTCGCATTTCTCTATGATCTGCTCAAACGTGACGCCTTCTTGCTTATACTCGTCTATACCGCGATAAATGGCCTGGATATCTTCCCCATATCTAATTCGCAATAGTTCTAGATTCGTTCTCTTTATCGGCTTGCCATTTGGATCAGTTTTATAATCCGGAATCGCTTCCACTTTTATTCTGACAAACTGCGGCAGCAGGGAATCGTTCTGCTCTTTATAGATATTTTTGACGACTCGTTCGATATGGTTGTTCAAGAACTGCTCCCGCGTTCGCAGGGTTTCACGGTGCTCCAACTCCATCTTCATGATCCGGTACATGGCGGGGTAACGCGATTTCATCGTCTGCTCGGACGACATATAGGCGGCGATCTTTTTGGCATTGGCAATCATCGTCAGCAGATGACCGCCCGTCAGCATGGTGTTGTCGTAGTATCTCACACCGACGTTCGTCGGCAACAGGAAGGGATTTGTGATGCTCTGGCGCAGGGTGCCGCCGCCAAATCTCGTGCCCAGGTTGACGCCGTTGTCACCGATGACGGTCATGCGTTGCCCGTCTATAGTTCTTACGCCTTCGTGATCCACTAAGTGATTGATCTTAGCGTTGAAAATGAACTCACTGATCAACCAGCGTCGCTCGTAAGTGAAGCGTTTTAGATGTTTATATTTGCCGGAGAACAGCTTGTCGTGATCGATGTAGTTGCCGTAATCCGCTTTGCGGAGCTTCTCTTCCAGTTTGGACGCGTTGTGCTTTTTGAGTTCTGCTGAAATCCAATCCAGCAGTTGCGTACGGTCGCCCTCTGTCGGTTGCGTTTCATCCTCCGGCGGCATCATTCCGAAGAAGAGTTGCTCCTGGACTTTATTCAAAAACTCAAGACGTTCGTCTAGTTTCAATCCGGCCAACTCATCCAGCCGCACGTTATTTTCGCTCGCATCGGTGCCGTGGCAATCCATACAATATCGATTGAGAACGCTGGCGGCGTTCTTGGGTACGGCGAAGGAATCATCAGCCTGCGTTCTTGCGCAAGCCGATACCAAAATGACCGTCACTAACAATCTAGTTAATAATCTACTTATCGACATGCTGTCGTTTATCACTTGTTTTCGTTCTCTAATAAGGAGGGAAAGGTAGCGTTGGGCGGAGCCAGCGGCTGCTTGCGGCGCATGACTTTAGGCGACAGGCATCTCCATCGATTATACTTTCTTCCAATATCGTTTTTGAGCAAAATCACCTCTGTTTTACGAATCGCTTGGCAGGCCTGCGAAACCACTTGAGAAGCCGCGCCGCGTAGCTTTCATGCTTGACGTGCGAACGAATTCGTTTCGACTATCTTGCTGGGATCAACGTTGTCGAATGACATATCCGAAACCGATGCTTCAGAGTCATGCAGATATTACCTGAAATACTACTTGCTGAACTTGTTTCCGATCGGACCACGACATTGCTGATTGTCTTGGCGCTCTTACTTGGAATCCTTTCGATGGCATATGTCATATTACGGCTCGTTTCATTCTTAGATCATGACAGCATTGGGATCTGGGTAATGGCCATAGACCCAATTAAGTTCGCCGAACCAGGTAGATTCGATGACTCAAATGACGAGTCCCTTGAGCCACTTGTTGAGTGCGCTGTCTTGTGTGAACGGATTTGTGGTTCTGAATTTCTATTTCGATTATGGCCAGCTAGTGCGTTCGAAGAATTGGAAGAGGGATTGATGTATGGATTTGGAATGGAGTACCGAGGTGAAACCCAAATTGCCGAGGCGATCAGTAGTGCAAAGAAAAACTGGGGCCACAGGCGATTGTTTACATCTCTTCCACCAATTCGCAAAAGACTCGATGGTCAGCTGGCTGCTTTTTGCAAGATCGCAAACTTCGCCAAATCCAACAACTTAGTTTTATTAATCACCGAGCGATAATTTCTTTTTATCCAGTACGCTCTCCTCTGCTTCTCGCTAGCCATGGCGAAAAGGAGACCTGAAGGAGACCTGGGGTCACGTCCGGTTAAAATGCATTGTCGGGTTCGTTGGGATCCTGGTCTCCATTTCCGTTTTGATCTTCGAAGACCTGTCGGCTGATTGACGACAACTCGGCAGATTCGTATTCCATCGTCAATTCGATGTCGTTGCTGTCTCATCCGTGATATTCGATGGGACTCAGGTCGCCATCTAGGAATCAGGTTCAACGTGGCGCCGTCTGGCAATTGAAGAAACTCGGCAGCGACGAGATCGTTGCCATCGTTGGCCAAGATTACGACTTTGTTGTGCCGACTTTGGCCCTCCGCAGAGGTTTTGGCATTCCGCCGAAATTCCAACAAACGGTGAATTATTCACGCGAACTTCGCCTCGCGTAGTGGCATAATCGGAATAATCCATAGAACGCGACTGTGATTTACTATCGAAATGTTACTGATACGTCGTGTATTTACTTTCCGCGAATGTCCGCTCGGGCGAAGCTTGTACGCGCAATTTCGAGATTCCAAATTGACCCATGCCTCGTGACTACTCTCTTAGGAACCAATGATGAAACGCCTAACTTCCCGCCGTCATTTGCCTCGAAATGCTTCCAAGCTCCAACATAAACTCCGACAAAAACAGGGCGCCGCGCGTCGTCTTGTGATCGAGTCGATGGAGGATCGCCGACTGCTGGCGATGTTGTTCGACGTGAACGTCGACGCAGGTTCGCCATCGCAGGCAGGCTTTACTGCGGTAGACGCTGGCAATATTAACGACGTGACGTTCACTGCAGTCGGTGCTGGCGTGATCATCGACGACCGGGATCGAACTAACGGCAACACTGATGGCGCGGGCGGTGATACAGCCAACAACGATATGTGGCGCGACTTCATCTTCGCCAACGGAAGCGATGCGGCGGGCGAGGGACTGGACATCACCATCGCCAATCTCAGCGCGAACACGACGTACGACGTCCGCCTGTGGGCGTTTGACGATAGTAGTGGCGGCGGAAGAACTGCTTCGTGGAACGGCAGTACATTGACCATTCCCGACAGTCCCGACCCGACTTCGCTCAACACTCAAGTCGTCTCGTTTCAGGCTACCACCGACGTTTCCGGCACCCTCGTCCTCGAAGGGCGTTTTGTTAGCGGTGCGGCGCATACCCGTTTTCGTTAACGGATTTGAATTGATGGAGGGGACTGCTCCTGTCGCCCCACTCTTGAGTGTCGACTTCGGACAGACTGCGGACCCGCCACTCCAGTCAGGGTTTGAGGGCTTCAGTTTCAACGACGCGAGCGACCACACCGTTATGTACTCGAATGCGGGGGCGACCGACGGGACAATTGATGTCACGATTTCCGGCAACACGCACTACCGTGACTACGCCGCCATTGCCAGTGGTCCGTTCGTCGGCCAGACCGATCTCCTTAGCGACAGCGTGCTTCGCAACACCAATGGAACGATGACGTTGACGTTGGGAGATTTGTCGGATGGCTTCTACGAGATCACCACCTATCACCATGGCACTCAATTCGGTACAGGCACCATGAGCGTCACCCTGACGGATGCCAATGGCACGGATCAAGCTGTCGTCACCGGCGCAACGACGTCAGCGGGGACGACTCCAACTGCCATAACAACGCTCACGACTTCATTCACTGTTGATTCCGTTGTCAACGGTGGAGACATCGACCTGAAGTTCACGGGTGGAACTAATGCCAATCATATTCAAATCAATGGCTTTGAACTTGATACGGCTCCCGCCCCTCCGCTTTTGAGTGTCGATTTCGGTCAGACCGCGAATCCACCTCTGCAGCTAGGTTTTGAAGGATTCAGTTTCAACGACGCGAGCGACCACACTGTTATGTATGCAAGTGCGGGGGCGACCGACGGTAACATTGATGTCACGATTTCCGGCAACACGCACTACCGTGACTACGCCGCCATCACCAGTGGTCCGTTTGTCGACAAAAGCAATCTCCTTAGTGACAGCGTACTTCGCAACACCAATGGGACGATGACGTTGACCTTGGGTGATTTGGCTCCAGGGGACTACGAGATCACAACGTATCACCATGGCACCCAGTTCGGCGCCGGCATTCTCGACGTCACTTTGACCGATGCGGCAGGCACGGATATCCAGACTGGGAACATCGAGTTGTGGCCGAGCAACTACAACGGTACTAATGCATTGCCCGTTCCCAATGCAACTAACGGCTTTGACTTCGGCGATGGTGGGTTCAACACTGCCGCTGGTTACGGTTCGTTCCAATTACATAACCATGACCTCGACGGCGCCGCCGCCGGGACGGCTGGCGAGACGATTTTCTCGTATAGCCGCTGGGGAACTACAGGCAACAGCGACCTGGGAATTGGGAACAGTGCAACTGGAAACGCCGACTGGACGTTTCGACAGAACGCGAACACCTATACCGTCAAGAGACTCCAGGTCCTCGTTCAAGAAGTGGGCAACGATAGCGCCACGGTCAGTGTTAGAGTCAATGGCGTCAACGACGCGCCTGATGCGATCGACGATGCTGGTGTTATCAACGAGCTTGTCGATGACACGACCACGCCCAATACCGTCGCTGGCAATGTTCTCACCAATGATACGGACGTCGATGTCGACGACAACTCGGGCAACTTTACACTGACCGAGGTCGACGGCAATGGCGGCAACGTTGGAGCGCCCGTCGCCACCACCTTTGGAAGCGTTACGGTTAACGCAAATGGTACCTACATATATTCTTTGAATGATGCCAACCCAGCCGTCCAAGCGCTGTTGCCGGGTCAAACGCTGACGGACACAATCGCCTATCAGATAAGCGATAATCCAACTAATGGCAACGACAAAACCGACACCGCCGAGCTCGTCATTACTATCAATGGCGCAGACGACTCGTTGTTGGCCGAGGACAACTCCGCCGCAGTAGTCGAGGACACGACTCCGACGGATGCGGGCAATCTAATCACCGATGACGACGGGCTCGACACCAACCACGCCGACGGTGTCACCGTGGACACCGACGTGGATGCGGGAGGCCTCTCGGTCCTCGACGTCGCTGGTGTGACCGATCCGACGACCGATGCCGTTGGTACTTACGGTTCGCTGAATTGGGACACCGACGGCAGCTACACTTACAATTTGAATAACGGCACCGACGGCGTCAGCAGCATCGTGCAGGATTTGGCAACGGGCCAAACAGTGACCGATACCTTCACTTATGGACTGGGTTCGGTTCTTGTGGCACCTGGCAGCGGAGTCGACGCGGGATTGCTGGCCAACGTGGCAGGAGCGGCGGACTATACGCTTGTCTATGACTTGGCGATGCCCAATGCTGGAAACTTTCGCGATGGGAATTCCGTTCCCTATACGACTGACAATTCGGTGCTCATCGGAGGTTTCTCGCGGATCGGCTATTACCTTGAATTGGACACGGGAGCTACATCGGAGTGGGTCTTCGTTACCATGGACGCGTTCACGGCCGATGCAAGCGAGATCGGTCTGCCACACAACGTCGACAATCCAGTTTCCTTCCAGCGACTGGTCGGCAATATGGACGTCTTTGCCTCGGTAGGCGCCAACGTCACCACAGACACGGGTATCCAGACGGGTAACATCGAGCTGTGGCCGAGTAATTACGGCGGCACCAATTCCCTGCCTGTCCCCAACGCAACTAACGGCTTTGACTTCGGCGATGGTGGGTTCAGCACAGGCTCGGGTTACGGTTCGTTCCAGATCCATAACCATGACCTCGACGGCGCGGGCGCCGGGACCGCTGGCGAAACGATCTTCTCGTACAGCCGCTGGGGAACCACTGGCAACAGCGACCTGGGAATTGGTAATAGCCGCGCCGGCAATGCCGACTGGACTTTCCAACAGAACGCGAATACCTACACGGTCAAAAATCTTCAGGTTCTCGTCCTCGCCGATCCACCGGCCGTTGGAGATGTTGCCAGTGTCACTGTCACCATCACCGGCACCAACGATCCGGTCACCGCGAACGACGACGGTGCTGAAATCACCGAATTGGCAGGTCCTGAGAACGCATCGAGCACCGTCTCCGGCACGGTCATCGGAACGGTCTCTGGCGACGCCGGCAATATCGCCAACACGCCCAACGCTTTTGCGGACACAGCTGACAGTGATATCGATGCCAACGATATTCTGACCGTCCAAAACGCTGGCACGCTAGTGGGCACCTACGGAACGGCAGTAGTCGATGCCGATGGCGATTACATTTATACCCTCGGCGCTACAGCCGCGCAGGAGACGGCGTTGGATTCCGTCGATGCTGGCACCGACGTAACGGACACCTTCGTGCTGACCATCACCGACTCGCAAGGTGACACGGACGATTCTGACTTGGTGATGACCATCCACGGTGCGACAGACAACCAGCCACCCGTGATCACGCAAGGCGCCGGTCCGATAGGCGTGACGATGGACGAAGACGGTTCGCCCACTGCTTTCGTGGCTCCAACGATCGATGCGACCGACGCAAATGCGGGTGACACATTAACGTGGAACCTTGGTGCCGCAGCTACCAATGGAACGGCAGTCGTTTCAGGAACCGGTGCGACGCCGACGATCACTTACTCGCCTACTGCCAATTTCAACGGTAGCGACAGCTTCACGGTTCAGGTATCGGACGGGACAGTAACCGATTCGATCGCGGTCGATGTGACTGTCACGCAAATCAACGATGCGGCAACGTTTAGCGGCGACACCAGCGGGGCTGGAAACGACGCCGGACCGGCAATTACGGGAACGCTTATCGCCACCGACTCGGCCGATGGCATGACGACACCCAATTTCACGGTGACAATTGATGGCGCAATCGGCGCGGCGACGATTGATGCGATAACCGGCGATTGGACGTTTACCCCGACGCCAAATTCTCCCGGCGCAGATACCTTTACTGTACAAGCGACCGATGACGACGGTAACAACGAAACGCAAGTAATTACCATCGACGTTTCCTCGACTGTACCTGTCTACCAAGACGCCGCGGGTGACGTGATTGTGAACGCCAGCGACGGTCAACCGCACCGAATCATCGTCCAGCAAGCTCGCGCGAACGAGATCTTTGTCAGGCTCGATAATCAACGGTACGGCAGCTTTGAAATCACTCCCAGTTCCGTCGTTCGTATCTCTGGCGGAGACGGTGTCGATCGCATTTCGATTACCAACTGTATCGAAACGGAGATTCATGGCGGAGCCGGAAACGATCAGATTCGCGGAGGCAGTTGCGACGATGTTATCTTCGGCGATGATGGCCGCGATGTGATCTTGCTCGGCGAAGGCGATAACTGGGCAGATGGTGGAGGGGGCAACGACCTCATTGCTGGTCGCAGCGGCACTGATACGATTCACGGTGGCGGTGGCAACGATTCCCTGTACGGAGGAAAGGGACGCGATCACTTGTACGGTGGCATTGGGAACGATCGGTTGAGCGGCGGAGGCGGTTCCGATTTACTGGTGGGCGGCTTGGGTAACGATCGCCTCTGGTCGGGAAGCGGTGCCGATGTGCTGTTAGGTGGCATTGGTAACGACAATCTCCGTGGTGGAACCCAAAACGACCTATTGGTCGGTGGCATTGGTAACGATCATCTTCATGGTGAGCGAGGAAGGGATCTGATTCATGGCGGAACGACGTCGCTGGAAGACGACGATGCCGCTCAACAAGACGCGCTGCTAAATTGGGCCATCAGCGGATTGGCAAGTCACTTGGGTTCGTACGATGACGATTTCGTAACCGACGGGCTTAATGGCGGCGGCCGTATCGATCAAATATTGATTGGCGTCGACGATATCGACAACTCCAGGAGCAACGATATTATCACGACGCTTTGAGCAAGAGTTCGCTTTCCTTTTTTTTGCGAGTGATCTCACATTGAGTTGTTGGACCGCGAAACCGTGGCATGGCCATCTTGGCTGACCATTACCCACATTTATTGCTGTCACTCTGTCCAGAGGTGGTGCCCTGAGCTGACATAGTGACGGACCTTCGGCCCTTTAGGCTGGATCCAAAAGAGTGGCGGCGTTAACTCAAACAGCTGTGAAAGCGTAGGCAATCGCGATGGGTTTCCCGTGTGGAACACTTTCTTTCCACGAAGTGGTTACATATAATAGCCTAGGGTCAGTTCGCCGAGCCCCAGCGAGGTAGAACGCCACCCTAGGTAACGTGTGCAAAACGACCAAAGGCGAGCCAACATGTCGGGTGTTACAACTGTTCTATCCGAGCCGTTTCGCGGAGGTTGAACTCGTTTCAGGGGCTCGGACAATGCGTCCTATGGCCAAGCGATTTGGCTCGCCCGGATGCGACTTGGCGACGATTTCCCAGGGTGGCGCTCAACTCGCTGCGCTCGCAGATCTGACCCTGGGCTATTTTGGGTA
>Ga0115002_10007762_pt1 | contig 12011 bp, 12 predicted proteins | sample ArcticOcean_MG_C_8_FD_89576 | JGI IMG/M metagenome (GOLD analysis project Ga0115002, IMG submission 89576) | Marine microbial communities from western Arctic Ocean - ArcticOcean_MG_CB11_86 | ecosystem: Environmental > Aquatic > Marine > Oceanic | place: Arctic Ocean: Canada Basin | collected...
GGGGCCGAAATAGAACTCCTTGAGATAGCAGAATGGGAATTTCGGCTCAAACGCGCACTACAACAGGTCAGTGTAAGCTATGACTACGTTATTATCGATTGTCCGCCATCTCTGGGTTTACTCACGATTAACGGACTGGTGGCGGCGGATTCGGTCATTATTCCAATGCAGTGTGAATATTTTGCACTCGAGGGGCTCACGGCTCTCGTTGATACTATTTCACGCATAACGGGCAAGCTTAATCCTGGATTATGTATTGGGGGTATTGTGCGCACAAGGTTCGACCCCCGAAACAGTCTCACTAAAGAGGTATCCAATGATCTGTTGCGCCACTTTGGCGACGACGTGTTCCATACCGTAATACCCCGTAATGTACGTCTTGCGGAGGCGCCAAGCTATGGGGTACCGATACTGTATTATGATAAGCAATCACGGGGTGCCAGGGCCTACCTGGCATTAGCTGGCGAACTGGTAAGACGCACCCAAAGCACGGGGAATGTTTGATGGTCACAAAGAAGAGGGGTCTTGGGCGAGGTCTGGAAGCGTTACTGGGTAGCGAAAACAAACCTGTGCAGGGCGCGATGCTTGATGAACTACCTATAGAGTGGATCAAACCCGGGAAATTTCAACCCAGAAAGACTTTTAGTGAGGAGGCTCTGGAGGATTTAGCAGCGTCTATCAGGAATCAGGGGCTCGTTCAGCCGATTGTGGTTAGGGAAATAGGACCATCCACATACGAGATAATTGCGGGAGAAAGACGCTGGAGAGCGGCCCAGAGAGCCGAAATGGTCAAGATTCCAGCAATCATTAAGCAGGCCGATGACAAATCGGTCGTCGCCATGTCTCTGATCGAGAATGTGCAGCGGGAAGACTTAAACCCAATCGAGCAAGCCCATGCCTTACAACGCCTGGTGGAAGACTTTGACTTAACGCATCAGCAGGTCGCTGATGCGGTTGGAAAAAGTCGGGTTGCGGTTACCAACTACCTGAGACTGAATAATCTGGGCGGCAGTATTCAGGCAATGTTGGCGGCTGGTAGTATCGAAATGGGGCATGCGAGGGCGCTGTTGGGTCTCCCAGATAGCGATCAAGAGACCTTTGCCAGGAACATTGTGCAACAGCGCATGAGTGTTCGTGAAGTAGAGCGGGCGATCCAGAAGGCCAAGAAGCCGCCTTTAAATAAGGCCGCGAAATCATCTGATACGCGTCATCTTGAGACGAAACTTAGCGCCAAAATTGGGCAACCAGTAGGTATTCAGCACACCAAGAAGGGAAGCGGCAAGCTAATTATTTCATACAACGATCTGGATGAGCTGGATGGCATATTACGGCACTTTGGTGACTTAGAGTAGCAGCGTGCTTGCCGGTTGCCCCATCAAACCATTATCTCTATACTCACCCCCCCGACAGCGGGGCTCAGGGATTCGTTCGTGGTGCACCGGTTGATAAAAGGGCCATGGAATTCGACAGTTGCGCGCATACTTGCGGCGCAGTGCATGGTGATGGTTTTGATTGCCACCGGGTGTTTGGTGGTTGATCGGGTGGCGAGCTATTCGTCATTATTAGGTGGTTTAGTATGTTTACTACCTGGTGTGTACGCCGCAATTCGTACGCTGCGGGAAGCGCCATCTGAGATAACGCCCATTGTGGCGGGTGAATTAGGAAAGTTAGCACTTTCCATAGCGTTGTTTATAGCGGTGTTTGTGTTGGTAAAGCCGCTTAATGTGTTAAGTTTTTTTGGTACTTTTATAGGCTTACAATTGATATATGTTGTCGTACCGGTGCTCGAATCGAACCGGATGCGAAACTGGCAGAAGCGTCGTTAGACGGAAAAGATAGGAATAAGAACAGGCTTATGGCTGGCGAAACACTGACATCACAGGAATACATACAGCATCATTTGACGAACCTGGCGTACGGTAAACATCCTGATGGTACGTGGGGGTTTGCACAAAACGCACAGGAAATTGGCGAGATGGGCTTCTGGGCGATTCACGTCGACACCATGTTCTGGTCAATTCTCCTCGGATTTGTCTTTCTGGGTATTTTTATTATTGCAGCAAGAAACGCAACAATAGGCGTGCCGGGCACACTGCAGAATCTTTGTGAATTGGCAGTGGAGTTTGTTGAAGAGAACATTACGCAGGTATTTGGTAGCAGGCCGAATGCGATTATTGGTCCGCTGTCACTGACGATCTTAGTCTGGGTTTTTCTGATGAACCTCATGGATCTGGTGCCGGTCGATCTTATACCACAGGCGGCGCATTGGGCGGGGGTCCCTTATTTCAAGGTTGTTTCGACCACAGACCCAAATGCGACGCTTGGCATGGCCATCGGGGTGTTTATTTTAGTGCTCTATTACAACTTTAAGATTAAAGGACCCATCAAATTTGCCAAGGGCCTGGTGACTCACCCGGTTCCCAAGTGGTTTATGTATCCGTTTAACTTTGTATTGGAGATTGTTGATCTGATTGCAAAGCCACTTTCGCATGGATTACGCTTGTTCGGTAATCTCTATGCGGGAGAAATGATTTTTATCCTGATCGCCCTATTGCCGTTCTACGCACAGTGGTTACTGTCGTTGCCCTGGGCGATCTTTCACATTCTTATCATCTGTTTACAAGCTTTTGTGTTTATGATTCTAACTATTGTGTACCTGACCCAGGCGCATGAGACAGACGAACACTAGGGCAATAATTGAAGTTTTTATAGTAGGAGCATGAAATGGAACAATCGTTAATTTATATGGCTGGTGGCATTTTGATGGGGCTTGGCGCCATTGGTAGTGGTGTCGGCATTGGTATTTTGTCTGGTAAGTACCTGGAGGGTGTCGCACGCCAGCCGGAGCTACAGCCGATGTTAATGACACAACTCTTTATTGCTTTGGCGCTAGTGGACGCAGTGCCCATTATCGCAGTTGGCATTTCGTTGTATTTGATTTTCGCCCTGCAAGGGTAGTGACTTCTACAGTAAGAAATGAAGCGAGTGAGGTGAAGAAAACGTGAACATTAATGCAACGATGTTTGGTCAGATGATTTCTTTCGTCTTTTTTGTGTGGGTCTGCATGAAATATGTGTGGCCTGTGCTTATGGAAAATCTACGAGAACGACAGCGAATCATTGCCCAGGGGCTAGAGAATGCCGCCGCGGCCGAGAAACAATTGGAAAGCGCCAATGATGCCGCTGATGTCGCCTTGGAAGAGGCGAAAAAGCAATCTGCGGAGTTAATCGGACAGGCCAGAAGTCGAGCCAATCAGATTGTAGAAGAGGCGAAAGGTCAGGCCACAGAGGAAGCGACCCGGATTGTTCAAGGTGCCCAGAGTGATATCGATCAGGAGATTAACAGAGCTCGAGAAGAACTCCGGGCGCGCGTCAGCGACCTCGCTGTTGAAGGTGCCGAAAAGATCCTGGAAAGTTCCATCGACCGTAATGTTCATCAAGGCATGCTAAATAATTTGGCTGCACAGCTTTAGGGTGATGTAGATGGCGGAAGCTGAACTTACAACCATTGCAAGACCATACGCCAAAGCGGCGTTTTCGTTTGCGCTTGATCAGGACCAGGGCCTTACTCATTGGTCGGCGATGTTGGGTATTCTTGCTGCTGCGATGGCCGAGGATGTTGTTCGGGAAAAACTTGATGATCCGAAGTTAACAACGGAGGCCGGTGCCGAGGTTTTAGTCGCCATGTTAGATAGTGAGCTAGATGATAAGGCACGAAATTTCCTCATCGTTTTAGCCGAGAACGGTCGCTTAGCGCTATTACCGAATATTTCCGAGATCTTCGAATTGCTCAAAGCTGAGCACGAAAAGACGATAAATGTTGAGGTTACTAGCGCGTATGAGGTGTCTAGTGAAGAAACCGAAAAGCTATCGGATGCACTACACACGAAGTTACAGCGCGAAGTCAATCTGACAACCCATGTAGATGAGAGCTTATTGGGCGGGGTCGTTATTAAAGCGGAAGATTCCGTCATTGACGGTTCAGTTCGCGGAAAATTGAGAAAACTCTCACAGGCGCTGCAGTAAGCAGCAAGAATTATTAATTTTTTAGACACGTAATTACACGTAAAGGAACGGAACATGCAACAACTGAATCCTTCCGAAATCAGCGAGATCATCAAACAACGTATTGAGAATCTCGATGTATCTTCAGAAGCACGCAACGAAGGAACAATCGTCAGCGTGTCGGATGGTATTGTGAGAATTCATGGCCTTGCCGATGTACAAAACGGCGAGATGATCGAATTCCCCGATAACCTTTTTGGCTTTGCTTTGAATCTCGAACGGGATTCCGTCGGGGCAGTGGTGCTTGGTGACTATAAGGCCCTAAGAGAGGGCCAAACTGCCCGTTGCACAGGGCGTATCCTAGAGGTACCCACCGGCCCGGAATTACTGGGCCGCGTGGTCGATGCGCTGGGTAACCCTATTGATGGAAACGGTCCGATTAACGCGAAAACTACCGCGCCGGTAGAAAAAGTTGCACCGGGTGTTATTGCGCGTCAGCACGTTGATCAGCCCGTGCAAACCGGCCTTAAATGTATTGACTCGATGATCCCAGTCGGTCGAGGTCAGCGAGAGTTGATTATTGGAGACCGGCAGACCGGTAAGACCGCCATTGCGATTGATACCATCATCAATCAGCAGAAATCGGGTATTAAGTGTGTCTACGTCGCCATTGGGCAAAAATTTTCGTCCGTGGCAAATGTTGTACGGACCTTAGAAGAATATGGTGCGATGGAAAATACCATCGTGGTAGCGGCTGGTGCTGCTGACCCTGCGCCGATGCAGTATCTGTCAGCCTACGCTGGCTGTACGATGGGTGAGTATTTCAGGGACCGCGGTGAAGACGCGTTAATCATATACGATGATTTGACCAAGCAAGCCTGGGCCTATCGTCAGATTTCACTTTTGCTGCGTCGTCCACCTGGACGTGAAGCTTATCCAGGGGATGTGTTTTATTTGCATTCACGATTGCTCGAAAGAGCGGCTCGCGTTAACGCAGATTATGTCGAGGCGGCGACCAACGGTGAAGTGAAAGGAAAAACAGGTTCCCTGACTGCGCTACCGATTATTGAGACGCAGGCAGGAGACGTGTCTGCGTTCGTACCTACGAACGTGATCTCAATTACCGACGGTCAGATTTTCCTTGAGACAGACATGTTTAACTCTGGCAATCGACCAGCGATGAATCCGGGTATTTCTGTATCTCGGGTTGGCGGCGATGCTCAGATGAAGTTCATGTCCAAGATCAGTGGCGGCATCAAGCTGGCGCTGGCGCAATTTCGTGAACTGGCGGCGTTTTCTCAGTTTGCCTCGGACCTTGATGAAGCAACCCGTCGACAGCTTGAGCACGGTGAACGTATTTCAGAGTTGATGAAGCAGAAACAGTATGCCCCGATGTCAGTTGCGGAAATGGGCGTCGTACTTTTCGCGGCCAACGAGGGCTACCTAGAGGATGTTGCAGTAGAAAAGGTTCTCGACTTTGAGGCTGCATTACTCTCTTACATGAATGCAGAGCATGCGGACTTTATGGCGCAGGTCAACGAACGCGGTGAACATACAGATGAAGTCATCGAAGCGATGACCAAAGCATTGGATTCGTTCAAAGCCACACAAACCTGGTAAACGAGGGTAGTTGAGAAGCTGATATGGCAGGAGCAAAAGAACTTCGTAAACAGATCGGGAGTATTAAGAACACTCAAAAGATCACCAGCGCTATGGAAATGGTTGCCGCTAGCAAGATGCGTAAGGCGCAGGAGCGGATGTCGCGTGGTCGACCGTACTCTGATCACATCAGGTCCGTTATCGGTCATGTTGCTAATGCCTCTCCGGAGTTTAGGCACAGTTTGATGGTTGAACGCGAAGTGAAAAGAATCGGCTACATCATCGTCACTACCGATAAGGGTCTCTGCGGCGGACTTAACATTAATTTGTTGAAAACTGTCGTTAACGATATTAAGACCTGGGTGGATCGCAGTATTGAAGTTGATCTATGTCTTATCGGCAATAAGGGCGCACAGTTTTTCAGAAGCTATGGTGGCAATGTTGTTGCGGCTGGTAGTCATGTTAGCGAAACCCCAGCAATGTCGGATTTGATTGGTAGTATTAAAGTAATGCTGGATGCGTTTGAGCAGGGCTCAGTAGATAAAGTTTACCTCGCAAATAATGTATTTATTAACACCATGACCCAGACACCCACCATTCGTCAGCTTGTACCTCTTGACCCGGACGAGGACACAGAGCTCAAATATCGCTGGGATTATATCTATGAGCCGGAGGCCCGGCAGTTGATCGAGGGACTTGTAACCAGATTCATAGAGGCGCAAGTATATCAAGCGGTAGTCGAAAATGGCGCATGTGAGCAGGCGGCGAAAATGATCGCGATGAAAAGCGCATCAGACAATGCGGGTGAAATGATTGATGAATTGCAGCTTATTATGAACAACGCAAGACAGTCTGCGATTACGCAGGAACTGTCAGAGATTATTGGAGGTGCAGCTGCTGTGTAAACAGCCTGCATCTAAAAAAGTTGGACTAGAGGAATAAGAGATGAGTAGCGGACGAATCGTATCGGTGATTGGTGCGGTCATAGACGTTGAGTTTCCACGTGATCAAGTACCGAAGGTATACGACGCGTTAAACGTTGACGAAGTAGACCTAACACTGGAAGTCCAACAGCAACTCGGTGATGGCGTCGTACGTACCATTGCAATGGGTAGTTCTGAAGGCATTAGTCGAGGCTTGCCGGTTAGCAATACCGAAGGACCTATTTCAGTGCCAGTGGGTGAAGAAACCCTTGGACGGATCATGGATGTGTTGGGAAAACCCATCGATGAGAAGGGCCCGATCGGTGAGCAGATGCGGATGCCTATCCATCGTAAGCCCCCGGCATTTGACGAACAGGCGGGTGGTCGAGATTTGCTTGAAACAGGGGTTAAGGTCATTGACCTGATTTGCCCATTTGCGAAAGGCGGTAAAGTCGGTTTGTTCGGTGGTGCAGGTGTTGGTAAGACAGTCACCATGTTAGAGCTCATCAACAATATTGCGAGAGAGCACAGTGGTTTGTCGGTGTTTGCCGGTGTTGGCGAGAGGACTCGCGAAGGTAACGATTTCTATCATGAAATGGCGGAAGCAGGCGTGCTCGATAAGATCGCGATGGTATTTGGCCAGATGAATGAGCCACCGGGAAACAGATTGCGCGTGGCATTGTCAGGCCTGACAATGGCTGAAAAGTTTCGTGACGATGGCAAGGATGTACTACTGTTCATAGACAACATTTACCGTTACACCCTGGCGGGTACAGAAGTATCAGCACTACTTGGGCGCATGCCTTCTGCCGTGGGCTATCAGCCAACACTGGCTGAGGAGATGGGTGTATTGCAGGAGCGTATCACCACCACGAAATCGGGATCTATTACATCGATTCAGGCCGTATACGTGCCAGCTGACGACCTTACGGACCCATCGCCAGCGACCACATTTGCTCACCTTGACTCCACCGTAACCCTGTCACGCGATATCGCGGCACTGGGTATTTATCCTGCAGTGGACCCCCTTGATTCAACCTCAAGACAGTTAGACCCGCTGGTAGTTGGGGAAGAGCATTACGACGTCGCACAAGGCGTGAAAAGCGTACTGCAGAAATACAAAGAGTTGCGGGATATTATTGCCATCTTGGGTATGGATGAACTTACCGAGGAAGATAAACTCACGGTGTATCGGGCACGTAAAATTTCTCAGTTTTTCTCACAACCTATGCATGTCGCGGAAGTATTCACAGGTCAGCCTGGCGTATATGTCCCATTGTCGGAGACGATCAGAAGCTTTAAAGGCATTCTGGACGGCGAATACGATGACTTGCCCGAAGGAGCATTTTCCATGGTGGGCAGTATGGATGATGCGATTGAGAAGGCGAAAACGCTTTAGGGACTAGAAAATGGCATCAACCGTACTTTGCAGTATTGTAAGCGCCGAAAAGGAAATCTTTTCTGGTCAGGTGGAAATGGTTATTGCGACTGGCACCATTGGTGAATTAGGCATCATGCCTGGTCATACTCCTTTGTTGACGGGCGTCAAACCAGGTCCGGTGCGATTGATACTTGAGGGTGGTGAAGAGGAAATTTTCTATGCCTCTGGTGGTTTTTTGGAAGTCCAGCCAACAGCGATTACCCTCTTAGCCGATACCGCATTACGAGCAGATGATGTCGATGAAGCAGCGGCCGTAGCCGCGCAACAGAAGGCGGAACAGGAACTTGGCGACCAACGAGCCGACCTGGACTTTGCGAGAGTCTCTTCAGACCTGCAGGAACAGGCGGCAATGCTTAGAACTGTCCGCAAGTTCCGAGAAAGGAAACGATAAGCTGCCACCGACCCGGCGTTAAGCGTAAACTGCATACATCAGTAGTGTAGTTATTCTAATGAGTGAGCAAAATCTTGAAGTCTGTATCCTTGCCGCGGGCATGGGTAAGCGGATGCATTCCACGATACCCAAGGCCATGCAGCGACTTGCGGGTAAGCCGATACTGGCCCATCTGTTACAGAGCGCTCGCGCCTTAAATCCAAATCAAATTCATGTTGTCATCGGCCCTGAAGGGGATTCGATCAAGTCTGCATTTCCTGACATACCCGTAAACTGGGTCACCCAGACAGAACGACGTGGCACTGGACACGCGGTGTTACAAGCATTACCGCATTTCGATAGCGATTCGAGAGTATTAATACTCGTCGGCGATGCACCTCTTTTGTCGACTGAGACCATGGCTTCTCTGGCTGCTACTGAGGCGCCGCTCAGTGTATTGACTGCCATGATGGAGGATCCCACGGGATATGGCCGTATTGTTAAGAACGAATCGGGTTGTATCGCTGAAATAGTGGAACATAGAGATGCGTCGGCACAGCAAAAACAGATTTGTGAGATCAATACGGGAGTGATGGCCAGCAGTGCAGCGCATCTGCATCACTGGTTACCACAACTCGTTGACGACAATGACCAGGGAGAACTGCTACTGACAGATATTGTGGCCCTGGCAAACCATGCTGCACTCGAGGTGAAAGCCTTCCTGAGCGAAGATTTGCTTGAGGTGACTGGCATCAACAGTTTTTCGCAGCTGGTGGCCTTGGAATCAGCGTTACAGAGAAGGCGCGCAGATATGCTTCTGGCGAGTGGCGTACACATAGTGGACCCGGATCGCTTTGATCTAAGAGGCGAACTTGAATGTGGCACAGATGTCACTATCGATATCAATTGTGTATTTGAAGGATCGGTTAGTCTTGGTGATGGCGTCAGCATCGGCGCGGGTTGTTCTATCAAAGATGCCGTGATTGAGGCAAATAGTGTCATCAAAGATTATTCGGTTCTTGATGACTGTCATGTTGGTGCTGAAAGTCAGGTGGGTCCATTCGCTCGTCTTAGGCCAGGTACGTTATTGCATCGCGCAGTACGCATTGGAAATTTTGTTGAAGTAAAAAATACCGAAATTGGCATAGGCAGCAAAGCGAGTCATCTTACCTATCTAGGTGATTCAGTCATTGGCAGTGAGGTTAATATTGGTGCCGGGACCATAACGTGTAATTACGATGGCGTCCTTAAACACACAACGCGAATTGAAGACCATGTATTCGTGGGGTCCAATACGGCATTTGTTGCTCCTGTAACGATTGGCGCAGGATCTACTATTGGCGCGGGTTCAACGATTACCAAAGATGTAGAACAAGGCGAATTAGCGATATCACGTGGTAAACAGAAGAGTGTGACCAACTGGAAACGACCTGAGGGTGACCAATAATGTGTGGAATCGTAGGTGCGGTTACGAAAAGGAACGTCTCTGGGATCCTGCTCGAGGGATTACAGCGTTTAAAATATCGTGGCTATGACTCAGCTGGTCTTTGCGTCATTGATCCCGAAAGTGGTGCGCTCAATAGAATGCGCCGTATTGGCGATGCTGATGAACTGCAAAAGGCCTGTGGGTCGGGGTTCGAGGGGGTCATTGGTATAGCGCATAACCGGTGGGCCACGCACGGCAAGGTGACAGAAGATAACGCCCACCCCCACGTATCTAACGATGTTGTTAGTGTGGTACACAATGGCATCATTGAAAACTACCAGGCGCTAAGAGAAGAACTCAAGCAGACGGGATACGAGTTTACGTCGGATACGGACACTGAAGTGCTGGCGCATCTATTGCATCGTGAGACGGTGGGTGCTTCGGGATTCCGAGATGGTGTATTCAAGGCGTTAAGCCACGTTGAAGGTGCTTATGCTATTGCCGTGATGCACGTTGACTATCCGGATACATTGGTGGCTGCAAGAGTAGGTAGTCCGCTGGTGGTAGGCCTTGGCATCGGTGAGAATTTTGTTGCATCCGATCCGCAGGCACTACGACCGGTAACAGATCGCTTTATTTATCTTGAGGAAGGTGAAGTGGTGGAGCTCACTGCGAGTGAGGTCTCAGTATTTGGCATCAACCGCGAAGTGATTGAGCGGCGCAGCATAAAATTGGATGGAAAACAGGACGTAGCGGATAAGGGGAATTTCCGACACTACATGGTTAAAGAGATCTATGACCAACCAGAGGCCTTTGCGCAAACCCTTGAAGGACGCGTGACGAAATCTCGAGTTTTAGAGCATGCGTTTGGCGTCGACGCGCACGATATTTTTACCCGGGTAAAGGCCGTTGAGATCGTTGCCTGTGGTAGTAGTTTTTATACGGGGCTTGTTGCCAAGTATTGGTTTGAACAAATCGCAGGGATTCCGTGTAGTGTCGAGATTGCGAGCGAACAACGATATCGTGTGACGGCGGTATTGCCCGGTACGTTATTGGTCACATTATCGCAGTCCGGTGAGACTGCTGATACGCTGGCAGCTCTGCGATCAGCCGTGCATGAAAATTATATCGCCAGTCTTTGTCTGTGCAATTCACCCAATAGCACCATGGTGCGGGAATCAGATCTGACGCTAATGCTTAACGCGGGTCTTGAAGTTTGCGTTGCATCCACCAAGGCGTTTACTAACCAACTCGGTGATCTGCTTCTGCTGGTGCTGGCGCTGGGACGTTACCATGGCGTGGATGAAACTACGGAAGCGGAAATCGTTTCGGCGTTACATAGCGTTCCCGATTTATTATCCGAGGTTTTGACACTTAACGAAAAGATTCAAACGATGGCGGAACGCTTTGTTGAAAAGCATCATGCGTTGTTTCTGGGTCGTGGTATTCACTATCCCATTGCATTGGAAGGGGCGCTAAAGCTTAAAGAGATCTCCTACATACACGCTGAAGGATATCCTGCCGGCGAGTTGAAACATGGCCCTCTCGCCCTCGTCGACGACGATATGCCGGTTGTTGCAGTGGCACCGGGGGATGAGCTGCTAGAGAAATTAAAATCGAACCTGCAGGAAGTCAAAGCACGTGGTGGTGAACTGTTTATTATCGGTGATGATCAATTTGCCGGTGAGGCAGATACCCATGTCATTAGAATGCCGATCTGCCATAGTGTTATTTCGCCTATAGTTTATACCATGCCGATGCAGCTACTCGCCTATCACGTGGCCGTGTTCAAAGGTACCGATGTAGATCAGCCGAGGAATCTAGCGAAATCAGTTACAGTGGAGTAGCGGTTGGACGTTAGTCATATTCTCGATTCACTCAATGACGCGCAACGGGAAGCTGTTACGCTGCCAAGAAGTAGTTCGCTGGTCTTAGCAGGCGCAGGCAGCGGCAAGACCCGTGTATTGACACATCGCATTGCCTGGCTAATCCAGACCGAAGGCATATCTCCGCACAGCATTCTCGCCGTTACGTTTACCAACAAAGCGGCCGCAGAAATGCGAGGGCGAATTGAGGCCCTGTTGGAAACGCCTTTGCGTGGTATGTGGGTAGGTACTTTTCATGGCATTGCGCACCGTTTATTGCGTAGCCACTATCAAGAGGCGAAACTTCCGCAGAACTTTCAGATTATGGATGGTGATGACCAGCTGCGATTGGTTAAACGAGTTACCCAAATGTTGGGCCTGGA
>Ga0115002_10007763_pt1 | contig 12011 bp, 10 predicted proteins | sample ArcticOcean_MG_C_8_FD_89576 | JGI IMG/M metagenome (GOLD analysis project Ga0115002, IMG submission 89576) | Marine microbial communities from western Arctic Ocean - ArcticOcean_MG_CB11_86 | ecosystem: Environmental > Aquatic > Marine > Oceanic | place: Arctic Ocean: Canada Basin | collected...
CTCGCGTTAGCGCGGCACGGTAAGCCGGAGCGGCGCCGGCTCGGCGATATTCGATTTCAAGTCGGCAACGTGATGCTGCTGCATGGGATCACCGAGCATCTCCCCGACATCCTGCAAAAACTCGATTGCCTGCCGCTCGCCGAGCGCAACTTGCGGATCGGCCAGCCGCAGCGCCTGGCGCTCGCCGGATCGATCTTCGGCCTGGCGATTGTCGCTGCCCTGATTGGGCTGATGCCCATTCATATCGCATTCCTCACCGCCGTGGCCGGGCTGGTGCTATCGAAGATCGTGTCGCTGGGCGAAGCCTATGATGCGATCGACTGGCCGATTATCGTCCTGCTCGGCGCGATGACCCCGGTTGGTGCCGCACTTGAGCTCACCGGCGGGGCCGCGCTGGTCGCCAACACGATTGTCGCGTCGACGGCTGGCTTGGCACCAGGCTGGGTGCTGCTGATCCTGTTCGTCGGCACGATGTTCGTCTCCGATGTCATCAACAATAATGCCACCGCGGTGCTGATGGCCCCGATCGCCATCAATACCGCCCAGCAACTCGGCGTTCAGGTCGATCCCTTCATGATGGCGGTCGCGCTGGGTGCGAGTTGTGCGTTCCTCACCCCCATCGGCCATCAATCGAACACGCTGGTGATGGCGCCGGGCGGCTATCGATTTGCCTACTACTGGCGCATGGGGCTGCCACTGGAACTGTTGATCACGATCGTTGGCGTGCCGATGATCCTGCTGGTATGGCCGCTGTGACTCTGACTCTGATAATTGGCTTGGCCGTCCTGCTCCCCCGTCCCAACCACCCGATAAGGGTACCCTTGGGGTGGTTGGGACGGGGGAGCAGGACGGCCGAGTCCACTATCTAATATGGCCGCGCACGCCTCCAGGAAAGTCGTCTACGCCGCGGTGACCGGCAGTTCGGCGATGCTCAGCGAAGCTATCCACTCGATCGTCGATACCGGTAACCAGCTTCTCATTCTCTGGGGATTGTCGCGGGCCAGCCGGCCGGCCGGTCAACAGTACCCCTTTGGCTACGGCATGGAGCTCTATTTCTGGACCTTTGTGGTCGCCATCCTGCTGTTTGCGTTGGGTGCCGGCCTGTCGCTCTATGAGGGTATCCTCAAGATCATCAACCCGCATCCGGTCGTCGATATGACCGTCAACTACATCGTCCTGGGCCTCGCATTCCTGTTCCAGGCCGGTGCCTGGTATGTCGCGTTGCGTGAGTTCCGCAAGTCCAAAGGCCGCCTCGGCTATATTGCCGCCGTGCGGCGTAGCAAGGATCCATCGATTTTCACGGTCCTGTTCGAGGATACCGCGGCGATGCTGGGGCTGATCGCCGCGTTCGCCGGCCTGGCGGCCACAGATCTCCTAGATATGCCGGTATTCGACGGCATCGCGTCGGTCACCATCGGCGTTATCCTTGCGCTCACCGCTGGCTGGCTAGCCTACGAGTGCAAGGGCCTGCTGATCGGCGAGGCCGCCGGCCCGGGCGTCGTCGCCGGCATCCGCACCGTGATCGAAAACCAGGACGGGATCGGCCGCGTCAACGAGTTGCTGACGATGCATTTCGGGCCCGACGACGTCCTCCTGAACGTCAGCCTCGACTTCGCCGATGCCCTGTCGTCGGCCCAGGTCGAAACCACGGTTTCGTCGCTGGAGCAACGCATCAAGTCCGAATATCCCGAGATCACCCGGGTGTTCATCGAGGCGCAAAGCTGGTTCGGACACCAGCAGGGCGAACACAACGCCGCCAGCGATGACGCGCCCGCCTAATTGGAATGGAAATCTGCGCGGCTGGGGTTTGAGGGTGCCGCTCAATGCGCGACAATCCACCATCCCACCGGTCCACTAATCTTTCGTAAGCATGCGAGGAGCAAGCGTATGTCAAATACTGCATTGGGGCTGACCGACGAGGTCGCCGACTACCTCCGCTCGGTCGCGGTTCGCGAACCCGACGTGTTGGCGCGCCTGCGCGAGGAGACCCAGTCCGGCGTTCGCGCAGCGATCATGCAGATCACCCCCGAACAAGGTGCCTTCATGGCCATGCTGGTGCGGATGATCGGCGCCAAGAAGACCCTCGAGGTTGGCGTCTACACCGGCTATAGCTCACTCTCAGTGGCCCTCGCGCTCCCCGAAGACGGCCGCATCACCGCCTGCTATACCAACGAAGAGTGGACCGCGATCGCACAGCGCTATTGGAAAGAAGCCGGCGTCGAACACAAAATCGACCTGCATCTGCGCCCCGCGGTCGAAACCCTCGACGAATTGATCGCCAACGGCGCCAGCGGCACTTACGACTTCTCCTTTATCGATGCCGACAAGACCGGCTACGACGCCTATTACGAGCGCAGCCTCACCTTGCTGCGCCCCGGCGGCATGATCGGGATCGACAACGTGCTGTGGAGCGGCCAGGTAGTCGACCAGGCCGACACCTCCGAATCGACCGCCGCCATTCGCGCGATTAACCGCAAGGTCCATGGCGACCAGCGAATCGATGTTTGCATGCTGCCGATCGGCGACGGCCTAACCCTGGCCCGCAAACGCTAAGTGCCACTGCACCTCCGACGAACCTTTGGCGGCGATCGCACGTCGTGTTTGCAGCACGAGCGATCGCTGTACTAAGATCTCTCTATGAGGACAACGCATCCCCGCCAGATCAGCGGCGCGCGACAGATCGGTCAGGGCGAGACGGCAGGCACACCTGCCTTGGGCCTGCTACGCCCCTAATGAGCGAGGTCGTTCACCTCGATCGTCACCGCCAGCGGGCCGGCAAAGCGCGCAAACATCCAGTCAAAATCCACCCCGGACCAAACCACGAGAACGCGACGGTTTTCTTCGATCGCCCCGAACTCAATCGCATTCTGTCGCTCTATGGGCGCATGGTCTCGCTCAATGAATGGCGCGATTACGCGATCGATGCCGCCGAGCAAACGGTGGAATTTCAGATCTTCCGCAATAGCTGGGATTTTCCGGCCTACCGTTTGATCAAACGCCACGCCGGCGCCAAAGGGCGGCGCTTTGCCGTGATCAGCGCCCACCGAACCATGATCGAAGACGACCGTCTCCAGGCCATTCTCACCTGGCTCGGACGGCAACCGGCCGAACGCACCCAACTTTCGGTCAAACTGAGTTCACGCGAACGCTTCGCCCGCCGGCCTTAGGTATGCTTATATTAGACCGCGAGCCGACCTAACAAAGCCCCTCACCCCCGCCCTCTCCCCTCGTGGGAGAGGGCGGGGGTGAGGGTGAGGGTGTGGTTGATCAAATGAGCCAGCCCCCAAATAAAAAGCCCGGCAAAAGCCGGGCTTTTTGGACAATGAGTCGCGTGCGATCTATTCGCGGCCGCCAAACAGGGCCATCAGGTAGATGAAAATACCAATGAAATCCATGTAGAGCTTCAGCGCGCCCATGATCGACTTCTTCGCCGCCACCTCGCCGCTGTCGCTGACTAGATACATCTCCTTGATCTTCTGCGTATCGAACGCGGTCAAGCCGACGAAGATCAATACGCCGATCACCGAGACCGCAAAGTGCAATGCGCTCGAGGCCAGGAACATGTTAACGACGATGGCGATCAGCAGGCCGATCATCCCCATTGCCAGGAACGAGCCCAAACTGGTGAGATCGCGTTTGGTGGTGTAGCCGTACAGGCTCATCGACCCGAACGTCGCCGCGGTGATGAAGAACACCCGGGCGATGCTCTCGCCGGTGTAGACCAGGAAGTAGGTCGACAGGATCACCCCGAATAGGGTGGAATAGGCCCAAAAGCAGGCCTGAGCCGTGGTTGCGCTGATCTTGTGGATCCGCGCGCTCATGAAGAAAACCAGCCCAAACGCGGCCAATATCAATATGAGCCCCATCGACACGACGGCGCTCGCGACCGCTGGCGACTGAGCAACTGCCCACGCTATCGCGAAGGTCAGCATCACGCCCGAGCCCATATAGTTATAGACCTTGAGCATGTAGGCGCGCAGACCGACGTCGATCTGGGCGTCGTCCATCGCGCGCGTACCAAACTGTGACCTGAGATCAGCCATTTACTTGTTCCTCAGAGAATTCCATTACGTCTATGTATATTGACTAGAGCGGCCAACAATCAAGCCCAATCGGGCTTCATAACGAAGTTGTAAGGTTCTGAAAAATCGGCGCTTTTGCGCTCGAGCCGGTGATTTCCACCTATTCTGCGCGCAGGATTGGCGCCGGTTTTTGGCCCAGCGCCAGCCACACCCCGGCAAAACCAAGCAGCGCCGTCAAAACTGAGCCACCGATCACGGTCAGCGCCGCGGTCCCCGGCAGAAACTCCCATTCGGACCGCATCACCTCGGTCACCACCACCCAGCCAGCCAGCGAGCCCACACCCACCGCGATGATCGCGGTCGACAGACCCAGCAGCACGTATTCGAGCAGGAAGGCCTTGACCAGATCGCCCCGGGTTGCTCCCAAAACCTTCAACACCACCGCATCATAGACCCGCCGGCGATGGCCGGCTGCAACCGCGCCGGCCAGCACCAGAATGCCGGTTAGCAGCGCCACCGCCGAGGCCGCCTGAACGCCGGCACCGATTTGGCGGAAGAATGAGGCGATGCGTTCGGAGATGGCCCGCACCCGAATCGGCGAAATATTGGGGAACCGGTCGGTCACCGCGCGAAATACCGTTTCCTCAGCCTCAGGTGTCGCCTGGGCGGTGGCCAGCAATGATTGCGGCGCGTTTTCGAGAGCGCCCGGCGCAAACACCGTCACGAAGTTGATGCCGAGGTTCATCCAGTCCGATTTGCGCAGGTTCTTGATCCGCGCGGTGATTTCGCGCCCGAGAATGCTGTAGGTCATGGTATCGCCGATATCGACGCCCAGCCCGCGGGCGATATCGATGTCGAGCGACACCAACGGCGGCCCGCTGTAATCAATCGGCCACCAATCGCCGCGCCGCAGGTCGGTCCCTTCCGGCGTGGGCCCGGAATAGGTAAAGCCGATCTCGCCGCGGATCACCCAGGCCGCATCCGGATCGGGCTTCACTTGCGCCACCGCGGTGCCGTTCACCCGTGTGATGCGGCCGCGCAGCATTGGCACGCGCACCACTTTTCCGGCCCCGGCGACGCTTTTGACGGTGTCGGCGAACGCATCGCCCTGACCCGGCTGGATATTGATAAAGAAGAAGGCCGGCGCGTCGAGCGGGATGCGCTCGGTCACCTGGCGCGTAAGATTGCTCTGGATCAGCGCCACCGCCACCAGCACCGTCAACCCGGCGCCGAGCGATACGACGATGCCCCCGGTTGGCGCCCCGGGCCGGCAGATATTGGTCAGCGCGAGCCGCAACGTCGGATTGCGGGTCCGGCCGATGCGGCGCACCGACCACACGATCAGCCAGGCCAGCGCCCGGAACGCGAACAGCGAGCCAACCGCGCCGAGCACGAACCACCGCGATATGTAGGGCTGTCCGGAGCCAAAGATGGCCAGCAGCGCCAGGGCCGTCGCAGCAATGCCGATGGCCACGAGATAGATTGGACGCGGCCAGCGCCGCGCCGGTTGCACGATGTCGCGGAACAGCCCTGCCGCCGGCACCTCCTGCGCGCTTGCCAGCGGCCACAATGCAAACACCAATGCCGTCAACCAGCCGAAAATCGCCGCCATCAGCGCCGGTTGCCAGTAAAGGCCCGCTGTCGCCACGACCGGCAGTTTGTCGGCCAGCACCGCATTGGCGAGTTGCGGCGCGCCGGCGCCAAGCACTACACCGATCGCGATACCGACGCTCGCCAGCAGCATCACCTGGATGAGATAGATCTCGAAAATCAGGCGGCCACGCGCACCGATACATTTCAAAACGGCAATCACCTCGGTCTTGCCGGCGAGGAAGTTCTGGATCGCGTTGCCGACGCCGATGCCGCCGATCAGCAACGCCGTGACGCCCACCAGCGTCAGAAACACCGCCAGTCGCTCGACGAAGCGGCGCACGCCCGGCTGCGCCCGGCTGGTGTCGCGAATGCGCCACGATTGTTGGGGGTAAGTCGCGCCGATCGCCCCGCCCCAGGTATGTGCATCACTACCGTCGGCCAGACGCACCTTGTATTTGTGGCGGATGAGACTGCCTTCACGCACCAATCCGGTCGCCGTGAAACCAGGCCGGTTAACCATGATTCTCGGGCCCAGGGTGAAGGCGTTGGCGAGTTGATCGGGTTCGGTGACGATGCTCGCGCGGATCTCATAAGTGGCATCGCCGATCCGCAGGCTATCGCCGATCGCCACGCCGAGCCGCAGCAGTAACGAAGACCCCACCACCGCGCCGAAGCGGCCATTGCGCTCGGCCACAGCGTCGGCGAGCGCAATGTCGGGGGCAAGTTCAATGCGGCCGTAGAGCGGGTAGGTAGCAGGCGGCACCCCCTTTAACCCAACCAGCGTGCGCTTGTTGTCGGCGGTGCTGTAGGCCATCGCCCGCATCTCGACCAGCGGCGCGACCTTCTCGCTGCGCGCGCGGATGTCGTCGATGATGGCGGGATCCAATTTGCGGCCGGTGACGCGGAACTCGACGTCGCCGCCAAGCAGAACCTGGGCGTTTTCGCGCAGGCTTTCCTGCAATGCCAGGGAGAGCGACCCGACCCCGGCGATCGCCGCCACGCCGATGGTCAAACAGGCGAGGAAAATCCGAAAGCCACTCAGCCCCCCGCGCAACTCGCGCAACGCCAACCGAAACGCTAACGGCATACCCCTCACCCAACCCTCTCCCCGCAGGGGCGAGGGCTTTTGCAGCACGCACAATTAGACTCCCTCGCCCCTGCGGGGAGAGGGGTGGGGTGAGGGGGTTGGTTTGTTTTCAACATCTACGGTTTCCAGGACCTACGCGCCGGCGCGTAGTGCCGCGGTCTCGCCGGGCACCGAGCCGATCACGCGGCCATCGTCCATCCGCAGCACCCGATCACAGCGATCGGCGAGCACCGTATCGTGGGTGATCAAGAGCAGCGTTGTGCCCTGTGCGGCGCGCATTTCAAACATCATCTCGATCACGGCCTGGCCAGTCGTGCTGTCGAGATTGCCGGTCGGCTCATCGGCAAGCACCAGCTTGGGCTCGGGCGCAAACGCGCGCGCCATGGCGACGCGCTGCTGCTCACCGCCGGAAAGTTGGGACGGATAATGGCCGAAGCGTTCGCCAAGCCCGACCCCCGCAAGCCGGACCTCGGCAACCTCAAAGGCATCCCGGCGACCGGCCAGCTCGAGCGGAATGGCGACGTTCTCGAGCGCGGTCATGGTCGGAATCAGGTGGAACGATTGAAATACAATGCCGACATGATGGCGCCGAAACAGTGCCAAATCGTCTTCGCTCATCGGTGTGAGATCCCTGCCAGCGACTTCGACGCGTCCGCTGGTCGGCCGCTCAAGACCGGCCAGGATCGCCATCATCGTCGACTTGCCAGAGCCCGAGGGGCCCACCAAACCGACTGCTTCGCCAGGTGCTAGCGACAGCGTCGCTCCGCGCAGTATGTTGACGGCGCCCGCCGCACTTTCCAAAGTTAGGTGTACATCGTCCACGCGCACCATATGTGTTGTGCGATCATCTGCCGCAGGATCGGTTTGTGCCATGTCGTCCACCTACGCCACGTCCACTTCATTCGCAACACGTGCGACGCTATTCCGGTCACGACGTCGCCGCGACCCCTCGCTTCGATATAGGCGACCCAGGTGCCTTTTTAAACGGCTGATTGTCACAGCCACCGCTCTGTTCCTTCTCAACGGGTTCAGCGAAACCGGCCGTGCCGCCGACGATGTCGTGGTCGTCGCGTTCGGCGATAGCCTCACCGCGGGCTACGGGCTCGCGCCCGAGGATGTCTTTTCGGTGCGCCTACAACAGGCGCTGCGGACCCGCGGCATCGGTGCGCAGGTGATCAACGCCGGTCTGTCCGGCGATACCACCGCCGGCGGGCTGGCCCGTATCGAGTGGTCGCTCGGCAACAAACCCGACCTGGTCATCCTCCAGCTCGGCGGCAACGACGCGCTGCGGGGAATGGAGCCGGCCGTCACGCGCGCCAACCTCGACGCCATTCTTGGCAAGATCACCGCCCGCGGCATCCCGGTTGTTTTAGCGGGCATGTATGCCCCGCCCAACATGGGGGACGCGTACGCCCGCGAATTCAATGCGATCTACCCCGATCTCGCCAAGGCGTACAAAATTCCGCTCTATCCCTTCTTCCTCGAGGGTGTCGCCGCCAAGCAGGATCTCAATCAAAACGACGGCATCCACCCTAATCGACGCGGCGTCGAAGTGATCGTGGCGCACTTCGCGCCGCTGCTTGCCGAAATTCTTAGCGCCAAGAAATAGCGCAGCCGGAGGCACGTAATGCACTATCGGAGACTCGGGAAAACAGACATCGAGGTCAGCGCCATCTGCCTCGGCACGATGACGTTCGGCGAACAAAACACCGAAGCCGAAGCACATCAGCAGCTCGATCTCGCACTTGATCGCGGCGTCAATTTCATCGATTGCGCCGAGATGTACCCAGTCCCGCCGAGCGCCGAGACCCAGGGTCGCACCGAAACCTATGTCGGCAGCTGGCTTGCCGCGCGCGGCAACCGCGCTTCGGTCGTGCTGGCAACCAAGGTGGTCGGCCGCAGCGACGCGCTGTGGTATCGCGGCGCGGAAACCCGGCTCGATCGCAAGAACATTGTCGCCGCGCTCGACACCAGCCTGCAGCGCTTGCAAACCGATTACATCGATCTCTACCAACTCCATTGGCCCGACCGCCGCACCCAACCGTTCCACACCGTCGCGGTCGGCTACGAACCGGACGATGACGCCATCCCGATCGCCGATACGCTCGGTGTGCTGGGCGATCTCGTCGCCGCGGGAAAAATTCGCCAGATCGGCGTCTCCAATGAAACCGCGTGGGGCATGTGCCAATACACCCACGCCGCCGCGACCGGTGGACGCCCGCATATCGTCAGCATCCAAAACGTCTACAGCCTGCTCAACCGCACCTTCGAGATCGACCTGGCTGAGGTCAGTCTGCGTGAATCGGCCGGTCTACTTGCCTTCTCGCCCTTGGCAATGGGCGTTCTCGCCGGCAAATACCTCGACGGCGCCAAGCCGGTCGGTTCACGGCTGACGCTGTTTGGGGATCGCTATGGCCGCTACTCTGGACCGCTCTCTGATCAGGTGGTGCCGCGCTATGTCGAAACCGCACGGCGACACGGCACCGACCCGGCGCAACTCGCCATCGCCTTCGTGCTGAGCCGGTCGTTTGTCACGGCCGCGATCATCGGCGCCACCAATTTTGAGCAGTTGGCGACAGACATCGCGAGTATCGACGTCGCGCTGAGCGACGAAGTCCTGGCCGACATCGAGGCAATCCACACCAGCCAGCCGAATCCGTGCCCATAGGGCGGTAGAGCCGCCCATCAAAGGTAGAGCCGCCGAGTCGCCCATAAAAGTTGAACGCGACATGCCGAGACTGTTCGTCGCCCTTGAACTCCCCGCCCACGCCAAACGTGATCTCGAACGCCTGCGCGGCGGCATTCCCGGCGCTCGCTGGATCACTTCCGATCAGTTTCACCTCACCTTGCGCTTTATCGGCGAGGTCGATGGTCCCCCGGCCGGCGACGTCGCGATGGCGCTGGCCGGCATCGCCGGCTCGCCGTTCACGCTGACGCTTGCCGGTCTCGGTCATTTTTCTCATGGCCGCAGACCCCACGCCTTGTGGGCCGGCGTGCGCAAGCAACTGGCCTTGCGCGACCTGCACGCGCGCATCGAAAACCGGTTGCAGGCGATCGGCCTGCCTCCCGAGCGTCGCAACTACGCGCCCCACGTCACCATCGCCCGTCTCAAAACTGCGCGTCTAAAAAAGGCGGCGCCCGCGCGGATCGCCGACTATCTGCAAACCTATGGCGCCTTCGCCACTGCGCCCTTCGCGGTCAACGCTTTCGCGCTGTTCTCTAGCTTTCTCAGCCACCGCGGCGCCATTCACACGGTTGAAGACCCGACTGATCTCCACGATAACCGCGACAATCATGGCCGTGGCGTTGTTCGCCGCCCACCCGGCCACCGGCCTCGCCCAATCGGCGAAGTTGACGCTGCTGCATATCAACGACGTCTACCAGATCTCGCCGCAGCGCGGTGTCGGCGGCCTCGCCGAGTTGATGACACTGCTGAAAAAGGAGCGCGCCCGGTCCGCCAAAAGTTGGACCACCCTGGGCGGGGAGCTGCTCTCGCCGTCGGTCATGTCGGGCCTGACCAAAGGTGCGCAGATGATCGCCTTGATGAACGCGATCGGTCTCGACTTCGCCGGCCTCGGCAATCACGAGTTCGATTTCGGCAACGCCAACCTCAAAGCGCGGATGGCAGAATCCAAATTCACCTGGCTGGCAACCAACACCGTCGGCCCCGATGGCGCCCCGATTGGCGGCGCCAAGGCAAGCGTGATGCGCCAGGTCGGTGACTTCAAGATCGGCATCTTTTCGTTGCTCACCCCGGAAACCACCACCTCTCCAGCCTTGAAGCTGGCGTAACCTTCAAACCGGCCGACGCCGTTGCCAAGGAAACGGTCGCCGCCCTGCGCAAGGCGGGCGCCGACATCGTCATCGCCTTGACCCACCTCGATATCGCTGAGGATCGCGCTCTAGCGCGCGCGACCGGCATCGACATTATTCTCGGCGGCTACGATCACGACCCCATCATGTTCTACGAGGGCAGCTCCCTAATCCTCAAAGCCGGCACCGATGCGCGCTATCTCGCGGTTGCCGACATTGCGTTGAGCAAGCGCGAATCGCGGGGCCGCGTGCGGGTCTCGATGCGGCCCGAATGGAAACTCATCTCGACCGCCGGGATCACCCCAGATCCCGAAATCGCTGCCTTGGTCAAAACCTATGAGACCGATCTCGACCAGAAACTTGGCGTCGTCGTCGGCAAAACCGAGATCGAGCTCGACAGCCGCCGCGGCACCGTTCGCTCACGCGAAAGCACCATGGGCAACCTGATCGCCGATGCCATTCGCGATGGCGTCAGCGCCGAGATCGACTTCGCCAACGGCGGTGGGATCCGCGGCGATCGTACCTACGCCGCCGGCACCGAACTCACCCGCAAAGACATCTTGAGCGAGCTGCCGTTTGGCAATGTCACCTTACTGATCGAGTTCAAGGGCGCCGACCTCCTGGCTGCGCTGGAGAACGGCGTCAGCCGGGTTGAGGACACCGCCGGGCGCTTCCCGCAAGTATCCGGTCTAACCTTCGCATACGATATCAAACAGGCGGCCGGCAAGCGCGTCAGCGACGTAAAAATTGGCGGTCAGCCTCTGGATACTGCGCGTAGTTATCGCGTCGCAACGAACGACTTCATCTATGGCGGCGGAGATGGCTATACAGCGCTCACCAAAGGCCGCTCGATCATCGACGCGTCCGGCGCGACGCTGATGGCAACCATGGTGATGAACTACATCGCCGCCGAGGGCACGGTCGCGCCCAAGGCTGGCGGTAGGATCATCGCCAAATAGCACGCTTGTTCAAAGCCACGGCCGGTCGCATCGCTCGGGCCGTTACCGCCGTCCTTCTATTCGTGCTCCTCTCGCCCAGCGACGCGGCGCGGGCAGCCGATAGTGCGTTCGTCGCCAACTTGCGAGGGGGGCCGGTTAAGGCGTTTCCTGCCGATTCACTGATCGCGATTCGTTTTCTGAAAGACACGGAACTCAACCAGCGGCTTTCGGACGTCGTCCGCGGGTCACTTGAGAAAGCCGGGTTCAGGCCGGTATCAGAATCGCCCGAGTTCGTTCCCCCCAAATTAATTCTCAATGTCAGCGTCGCGGTCGAAAGTAAGCTCGCGCTGCGCCGGGTTGGAATAGCCGGCGGGGGTGGCAGCCGCAGTGGAACCAATATCCAGATCGACATACGCCAGCCTGGAGCGAGCCGCGAGGGCGGCTCGAAAAACCGCTACGCCGTCGATATCGCCGTCATCGATAACACCAAACGGCGCCAATGGCAGGGCACCGCAACCGCTCATGTGAGCGGTGATCGTTATGCGATAACCCGCCAGA
>Ga0115002_10007764_pt1 | contig 12008 bp, 6 predicted proteins | sample ArcticOcean_MG_C_8_FD_89576 | JGI IMG/M metagenome (GOLD analysis project Ga0115002, IMG submission 89576) | Marine microbial communities from western Arctic Ocean - ArcticOcean_MG_CB11_86 | ecosystem: Environmental > Aquatic > Marine > Oceanic | place: Arctic Ocean: Canada Basin | collected...
GCCACCTACGGGGCAACTCTGAGGGCCGCCTATCCCGCCGGACTGCGACCTTACGGAGAAAACAGCTCCCACGCTGCAAAAACCGCCGCATAATCCGCGCCCCACAGAGACTGGACCCTCCGCACTTCACCGCCGAATGTGAAGGATTCTGCCCGCGTGCGCAACGACATCGACCGTTTCATCCTCGCTCGTCTGGAGGCCCAGAGACTGACGCTATCGCCCGACGCAAAGCCGGAGCAACTCGTGCGACGCGCGTTCTTCGATCTCATCGGGCTTCCGCCATCACCGAGCGAAATTGACGAGTTCCTTAACGACGAGAATTCCAGACGATTCGAGCGGCTTGTTGATCGGCTACTGGCGTCGCAGCACTTTGGTGAGCGCTGGGGTCGTCACTGGCTGGACGTTGCCGGCTACGTCGATGTCTTCGGTAGCGATAACGATGCAGCCATCATCAAGACTCTGCCCGGCAAATGGCACTATCGCGATTACGTCATCCGCTCGTTCAATGCAGACAAACCGTTCGATCAGTTTCTCATCGAGCAACTTGCGGGCGATGAGCTGTTCGACTGGCGCAACGCCGAGACGTTCACATCCGAGATTCTCGATTCGCTGATCGCCACGACGTTTCTACTCAGCGCCAACGACGACACGAACGCCCCGGAACTCAATACGCCGGACATTCGCCACCATGTCCTGCAGCGCACGGCAGAGAACGTCGCCAACAGTCTGCTGGCGACCACAGTGCAGTGTTGCCGCTGTCACGACCACAAGTACGAAGCACTCTCGCAGGTTGACTACTATCAATTTCAGTCGATCTTTGCTCGTGTGTTTAACGTTCGTGACTGGGTCGTGTCCGACAAACGGACACGACCCGGTGTCTCCAATACCGAACGGACAGCCATCGACCGCCACAATGCGACCATCGAAGGTCGACTCAAACCGTTGCAGCAGCGTCTCAAGCAGCTTAAGTCTGCGAAGTCCGAGTCCGAACAGACGGAACGACAATCCGTTGATGCTCAGATTGCTGAACTGACCGCGAGGAAGAAGTCATACCAAACGATCGCTCTTGCCATCGAAACCCAGACGCCGGCAAAGACACACGTTTTGCGACGGGGCGACTATCTACGGCCTGGTCTTGAGGTTGAACCCGAGCTGTTCGAAATCTTACGCACACCAGACGAACGTCCCGCTGCTTCGACATCGAGTGCTGCTGCGCAGGTCGAGACGCCCACAACATCCGGCCGACGATTGAAACTGGCGCGGTTGTTGACAGATTCGAAATCGCTTGCCGGGAATCACGTGGCTCGCGTCTTCGTGAATCGCCTGTGGCAGCAACTATTCGGCAGAGGTCTTGTGGAGACGAGTGACAACTTTGGCGTATCCGGTTCGACGCCATCGCACCCGACACTGCTGGACTGGCTCACGTTACGGTTCATAGAAAACGGTTGGCGCGTCAAACCGCTGATCCGGTACATGATGCTGTCGAGTGTTTACCGTCAAACTGCGAAGTTGCCAGACGCCGCGACTGAGGGCACGGATCCTGAGAATCGGTTGCTGTGGCGCATGACCCTGCGCCGTCTCGACTCCGAACAACTGCGCGACGCGATACTAACGGTCAGCGGCCAACTGGATCGCAGCCTCGGTGGACCTCCCATTCCGCTTGATCCACGACCAGACGGCATGGTTGTTGTTAAGACCAGTGCCTTGCCTCCGGGCACGTCGGCCAATCGCCGCAGCGTCTACATCCTTGCTCGACGCAACTACCACATGACGTTCCTGCGCGTGTTCGATCAGCCAATTGTGGCCCGCAACTGTGCGGCCCGACAGTCTTCCGCTGTCGTCACGCAATCGCTGGCTCTACTGCATGATGAGTTCGTCATCGAGCAATCGGCCGCGCTGGCCGCGCGTGTTATCCGCGAATCGCCGAGCAACACCACATCGAGCCAGGTCCAAACCGCATGGCGCATCACCTGCGGTCGTTATCCAGATTCGGAGGAACTCGATTTGTGCCTGTCGCTGCTGGACCGTCACACAAAGCGGTTCGCCGGTAGCACGACAACAGGAAATGACCTGCGGCTACGGGCACTCACGCAATTGTGCCACATGCTGCTTAACACCAATGAGTTCTTATACGTGCCTTAATCTCCGACGCATCCCTGTCGCGAATCGAACTATGCCCATTTCCCGACGACAGATGCTGCAAACGAGCGCTCTTGGGTTCGGCGCGCTGGCGCTGTCAGCAATCGAACAAAAAGCGCAAGCAGCCGATGGTCGCTCCGCTCAGGATGTGAAGCCGAGCCATTTTTCGCCGCGAGCAAAGTCCGTTGTGTTCCTCATGCAAAACGGAGGACCTGGGCAGATGGACCTGTTCGATCCAAAGCCCGATCTCGCGAAATACAATGGTAAGGTCCATCCCGAAAAAGTTGAGATGTTTCAGAAAGGGAGTGAGGCCAACCGATTACTGGCGACCCCATTGAAGTTCCGGCATTACGGAAAGTGCGGTATGGAAATGGCTCGGATCATTCCCCATATCGGTTCGGTCGCGGATGACGTGTGCCTGATTCGCTCCGCGTGGAATTACCACAACAACCACACGGAATCACTCGTGTCGATCAATACGGGCAAGATCTTTCAGGGACGTCCGGCACTCGGGAGCTGGGTCAGTTACGCCCTGGGCACGGAGAATCAGAACCTGCCCGGATACATCGTGCTGCGGGATCCGGATGGCTACAACACCAGCGGCACGCTGCTCTGGCAGAACGGCTTCATGCCGGCGCTGTATCGAGGAACTGAAGTCAGCACGCGGGGGACCCCGGTGCTCAACCTGCAGCCATCGAAAGGGATTCCGGTCGATGTGCGGCGCGACAATCTCGATCTGCTGGCCAGACTGAATCGACGTCATCAGCGTGACTACTCGTACGATTCCTCACTGGAAGCCCGGATTCAGAATTACGAACTGGCGGCACGCATGCAGTTGGCCGCGTCTGACACCCTGGACATTTCGAGTGAAACTCCCGCGACGCGCACGATGTACGGTCTCGACAACCAACTGACCGCAGGGTACGGGCTCCGATGTTTGATGGCGCGGCGGCTGATCGAGTCGGGCGTGCGGTTCGTCCAGGTGTTTCCACCAGTTAAGCCGATGAATCAGCCATGGGATTCACACAGTAACGTGAAAACTCAGAATGAGCAGATTTGCGCCCGCTGCGATCAGGGATCAGGTGCGCTGATTCGCGACCTCAAGCAACGCGGCCTGCTGGACGACACGATTGTGATCTGGACTGGTGAGTTTGGTCGGCTGCCGGTTTCACAGAACGGCAAAGGTCGAGACCACAACCGCAACGCGTTCAGTCTGATCGTTGCCGGTGGCGGTTTCAAAGCCGGTCACATCCACGGAGCGACCGATGAAGTGGGCTATCGCGCCGTCGACAAGCGTGTCAGTGTCGCCGATCTGCATGCGACCGTTCTGCATCAACTCGGCTTTGACCATAATCGGCTGGCCTATCTGTATCACGGTCGACCGGAAACGCTCACGGACGCGGTCGTCTCGAACGCACGGGTCGTGACGGACGTGCTGAGTTAGTGGAACATTACCGCCGTTTCATTTCTTCTTTTTCTAGCCGGGCTTCTTCTTTCTATTTCGTCCCTGGTGATTTCTGGCGTCCAGTTCCGTCTCAATGCCCTTATCCCCCTGCGCAGTCATCCATTCGTCCAGCGCCTTTCGGAGCCGCGTAACGTCTTCTGCGTGTTCTCGCTGTCCGTAGAGATTGTTTTGCTCCAGCGGGTCGCGACTGACGTCGTAGAGTTCCCACTCTGGTCGCATCTGGTACCTCTGCGTGACACGTTTGGCTCGTTCGTCGCCTGCGCTGGCTGCTGCCAGCATGGATTGAAACGTGACGTGTTGCGTACACGCGTTCGTGAACTTCGTTTCGTGTGAAGGATTCCAGATCAGTCGAAAGTCCTTATCTCGTACTGTGCGGATTGGGAAGCAGTCATTGCCGTTGATAATCCCGCGTGTGGTCATGAGACCGTAAACGTAGTCTTTGTGGTGATCTGTCTGACCTTGCAATACCGACAGGAAGCTTCTGCCGTCGAGGATCGGTGCGGGTTTTCCACCAGCAGCATCAACAAAGGTCGGCGTGATGTCACTGTATTCGACCATGGCGTGGCTGACGCTGCCGGACGCGACCTTGCCAGGCCAGCGGACAACCATCGCCGAGTGCAGGCCCATGTCGTAGCACGTCCACTTGGCGAAGGGGAACGCGTTCCCCTGTTCGGAAACCACCATCACCATCGTGTCGTCGCGCAAATCGTGTTTGTCTAGCAGCGACAGGATCTGGCCGACCTGGTCGTCAAAGTAGGTGATCTCTGCGAGGTATCGGCTGAAGTTCTCCCGCACGACGGGAGTGTCTGCGAGATAGGGTGGGAGCTTCACGTCTTCTGGCGGGTAGCGTGACGCGTCGCCTTTGTTCCACGGCGTGTGCGGCTCATTGGAACACGCAAACAGGCAGAAGGGATTGCTTACGCTTTCGGCAAGCAGCTTTTCGATCGCGCCCATGTCCGGGTTGTTCTTCCGCCCGGAATACTCAAATGGAAATACTTCACGGGGCGAGATGTGCGTCTTCCCTGAAAGTGCGACGCGATAACCGAGTGGCTTCAGGTAGTGGACGATGCTCTGCGTCCCGTCTTTGGCAAATGTGTGATTGGGGTAGGCTCCCGTCTTGACGGGGTATTGTCCGGTGTAAATGTTGTGCCGCGTTGGCGAGCACATGGGCGCCGCCTGAAAGCAATTCTGGAACTTCATGCCCTCTTTGGCCAACCGGTCCGTGTTGGGCGTGTGGGCCTGCCCGCCGTACGTCGCCATGTCATGGAACGTGCAGTCGTCCGCGATAATGAAAACGAAGTTTGGCTTGTCAGCCGCGTGAATGACTCCAGCGGTCATCGAAACGGCAAGCAGCATCGCAAGTCTCATAGCTCCGTTGTCCTCGTCAGGTGAATAGATCGAATTCGCGGATCAGCCGTCCAAATCTGCCGAGCGACGTTTGTATCGTCGAAACTGGCACGTGACGAGGATTTGACAGGCAGGTCTTCACATTGTTGACCAGACTCGGCGACTGGCTGCTCGCATGACGGAATCGGAACGAACTACAGTGAAACCTCGTCGAATCGCGAGTCCTTGCCAGACAGGTCGCCATGAAGTCTCTCCATGCCCTTCAGATTGTTCTGCTCCTGACGATGTCGAGTGTGGCAGAGGCCGATGAAACATCGACGCAGCCGGCAGAAGGACTGCGGAGGAACGTCCCTGCATCGTTTGCGCTGAAGGGCGCACGCGTCGTTACCGAGGCTGGCCGTGCCATCGATGGTGCGGTGATTCTTGTCCGCAAGGGCAGGATTCAGAGCGTCGGCAAGGATGTCGACATTCCCGATGACGTGCAGGCCATCGATCTGACAGGGCAAACGATTTACCCGGGACTCATTGACGCCTACACAGAGCAAAGCGTCTCGACAGACGCCGCCCAGGCCGGCGCTCCCTACTGGAATTCGCAGGTTCGCCCCCAGTTGCGTGTGGCCGGTCAGTATCGCCGTGATCTCAAGGCCAATGCTGCGGCGCGGAAGATGGGAGTCACCGCACAACTCGTTGCCCCTGCCGGAGGGGTTCTCAAGGGAGCGGGCTCGGTTGTACTGACATCTGATGTTGAACAGTCACAGGTTGTCGTGCGAGCGGATGTCACACAGCATATCAGGCTGACCGTCGATCGAGGTCGCGACACGTACCCGAAGTCGCCGATGGGCGCAGTTGCTCTGGCTCGGCAGGCGTTTTACGACGCGGACTGGTATCGCCAGGCCCACCGCGCCGCCGCGAATGACTCCACGCTGTCGAGGCCAGTGCGAAACGACGCGCTGCAGGCACTCAACGATGCCCGCGATCAGAACACACCGTTCGTTGTTGACACTTCGAACGAACTGTTCTTCCTGCGTGCCGATCGCTTCGCACGCGAGTTCGGCCTGAACCTGATCGTTCGTGGGAGTGGGAATGAATACCGGAGGCTTGAGGAGATTCGTGCCACCGGCCGTCCTGTGATAGTGCCCGTCAATTTCCCGAAGCCTCCCAATGTCGGCACGTACGAATCCGCGCTGGACGTGACACTTGAGTCACTCATGCACTGGGATCACGCACCTCAGAATGCGGCGAAGCTTGAAAAAGCTGGGATTCGGTTTGCTTTGTGCTCACAGGGGATGTCAGACCATTCGAAGTTTCTGGAACACGTCCGCAAAGCTGTCTCGCGGGGACTCAGTGAGGACGGCGCGCTGCGGGCACTCACAACAGTACCAGCCGAATTGTTTGGGGTCGGCAGCGATCTGGGCAAGATTGAACCCGGCAAGCTGGCAAACTTCGTCGTAACCGACGGTCCACTGTTCGAATCCGGCACGAATATCACGGAAACATGGATCGTCGGCGAACGTTTCGAACACGACGTACCGCCGGCGCGAACAGTTGCCGGTCACTGGCAGTTTGATATCGGAGCATCGAAGCGGCGCAAAAAGTCGGACTTGGGATGGCAGCTCGTTTTGACCGTTGACGGAAAGAAACTGTCTGGGACTCTGAAACGGGCTAAGAGTGACGATGTACCACTCGATCAAGTCGTTCTGAATGGAGCTCGATTGAGCGGCACTCTGGACGCATCGGGATTCGGCCGTGAGGGAATCGTCCGTTTTACCGTCGTCATTCAGGCCGAGTCGAATCGCGGTCAGGGGCACATTACGTGGGCCGATGGGACACGTACGACTCTGACATTGACTCGCGCACCAATACCGGAGTCGTCGAACAAGGAAGACAGCAAAGACAAACCAGACGAAACCGATGATGGCGATCATTCGACCGAAGCTGTGGAGCCAGAACTGCAACCAGCATCGTTTCCGGTCAACTTTCCACTGGGGGGATTCGGTGTCGATGGCCCGGCCGCGGTCACAAGTCTGATCGTGTTCAAAGACGCGACCGTGTGGACATGCGGCCCGGACGGTTTGTTGGAGACTGCATCAGTCCTGGTCAAGGATGGCGTCATCATTGACGTCGGAAATGACGTGCACATTCCCAAAGGAGCACTGGTCGTTGATGCGAAGGGCATGCACCTGACGCCGGGCATCATTGATTGCCATTCGCACATGGCGACGGACGGTGGCATCAATGAAAGCGGTCAGGCAGTCACAGCGGAAGTCCGCATCGGTGATTTCGTCGACTGCGATGACATCAACATTTACCGGCAGTTGGCGGGTGGCGTGACAACGTCCAACATTCTGCACGGTTCTGCCAATCCGATCGGCGGACAGAACCAGGTCATCAAGCTGCGGTGGGGTGCGATCGACAGTGAGATGAAATTTGCGGAGGCTCCCCAGGGAATCAAATTCGCTCTGGGCGAGAACGTCAAACAGAGTAACTGGGGTGACGAACACACGACGCGGTACCCACAGACACGGATGGGCGTCGAGCAGATGTTTATTGACGAGTTCCGTGCCGCTCAGGAATACACCGACCACTGGAGTCGGTGGAAGCGGGACCACAGAGGTCTGCCCCCGCGACGTGATCTGGAACTTGAGGCTGTCGCGGAGATTCTGCAGCAGACCCGGTGGATTCACTGCCACAGTTACCGGCAAGACGAAATTCTCGCGCTGATTCGGGTCCTTGATCACTTCCACATCAGGATCGGAACGTTTCAGCACATCCTTGAGGGTTACAAAGTCGCCGACGCGATGGCGAAACACGGAGCAATGGGATCAGCGTTCTCCGACTGGTGGGCTTATAAGTTCGAGGTGTACGACTCGATTCCGTATGGCGGTGCTCTAATGCACAACGCTGGTGTGGTGGTTTCCTTCAATTCGGATGATCGCGAACTCGCCCGGCATCTGAATCATGAAGCGGCCAAGGCTGTGAAGTACGGAAATGTCCCGCCGGTCGAAGCTCTTAAGTTTGTCACGTTGAATCCGGCCCGGCAGTTGCGCATCGATCAATACGTCGGTTCGATTGAACGTGGCAAACATGCCGACCTGGTTCTCTGGTCCGGATCCCCGCTGTCGACGATGTCCCGCTGCGAACAGACATGGATCGACGGACGAAAGTACTTCGACCGACCTGAGGACATTCAGCGGCGCATGCAGAATCGAAAGATGCGAGCCGCCTTGATTCAGAAGATTCTCGACTCCGGCGAGTCGATGCGTAAACCGGGAGAAGGTGACGGCGATCCGGCCAGTTTATGGCCTCGCGAAGACCTGTTCTGTCATGGGCATGATCACGATCATTTGCACACGCATCGTGATGAGCACAGGCATGGTGATTAGTCGGGACGGAGTCCCAACCTGCGATCAGACATCACGGCTACACCGGTTCAATACAGGCAATTCCATGAAACTCACTATCACACCGCTCTTACTATTGCTGAGTATTTCACCATTTGCAGCAGGATCGGATGTGATTCCCGGTGCCTCTCAGACGGCGCCGATTGCTCTGATTGGTGGCACCGTTCATCCCGTGTCGAGTGCTTCGTTCGAAGACGGTGTGGTGGTGTTTGACAAGGGGCGCATCATTGCCGTGGGTAAGGCGAATGATGTGGCGATTCCCGATGACGCTGTGTGTATCGAGATCGAAGGGCAGCATGTCTATCCCGGTCTGTTCGAGGCACATTCGCATCTTGGCCTGGTTGAAATTGCTGCAGTCCGAGCCACTCGAGATTCGCGCGAGACCGGTTCGTTCAATCCGAATGTTCGGGCGCATGTCTCGGTGAATCCAGACAGCGAACTGATCCCGGTGACGCGCAGCAATGGTGTTCTGCTGGCGCTAACATCGCCGCAGGGTGGTGTCATCTCGGGCCAGGCCGCGGTCATGCAACTCGATGGCTGGACGTACGAAGACATGACACTCAAACCAGACGCTGGACTCGTCGTGTACTGGCCCGGAGTCCCGGACGGATTGAAGAGCGAAAAGGAAATTAAGACGGATCGCGTACAGGAGATCCGTGACCTGTTCGCCTCCGCGAGGGCTTACCGCAAAGCGCGTCAGGCAGATGATACTCAGCGAACGGACTTGAAGCTGGAGGCAATGCTTCCCGTCATTGATGGCAAACTGCCGATGCTCGTGTGGGCGGATGGGTTGTCGACGATTCAATCGGCCGTTGCGTTTGCCGTTGAGCAGAACGTACGCATCATCATTCTTGGTGGATACGACGCCGACCTGTGTGCTGAGCTACTCAATGAGCACTCGGTTCCCGTGATCGTCTCGGCCGTGTACCGCCTGCCACGGCGTCGTGATGCCGCATTTGACGAGGCGTACACACTCCCGGAACGACTGAGGAAATCGCGTGTGAAGTTCTGCATCTCAGGTACGGCCGCGTCCCGTTCGTCGAATGCCCGCAATCTGCCGTATCACGCCGGCACTGCTGTGGCTTACGGCTTGCCTCACGACGAAGCTCTGAAAGCCATCACGCTGTATCCCGCAGAGATTCTTGGCGTCGCTGACCGAGTCGGGTCACTGCAACCAGGTAAGGACGCCACACTGATGGTCACAACGGGCGACCCGCTCGAAACGATCAGCAACGTCGTGTCTGCCTGGATCCAGGGACGCGGCGTCGACCTCGACAGTCGGCACAAACGGCTGTATCGCAAGTACCGCGAGAAGTACCGGCAACTGGATACAGAGTAGGTGTCGAGCGACCTTCTGCCGCACTGGTGGGTCCCTGAATCCAGCGGTCGCGGCTCGCCGATGACTGGTATCCACGCATCGCTGGGCGTCTCAGTAGTCGATCAAATCTCGCAGGAACCATACTCCGATCCCCAGCGCGACAAACAATGCTCCGACCAGATTCAAATTGCCAACCGTGGATTCGTGGTTGTCGTATGAAGATACCAGTCGCGCATTCCATGACATCAGAGCGAGCCCCCCAAACAGTCCGATCAGCAGCAGGTATCGAATCACCTGAAAAAGGCGGTCTAAATAGGGTGAGAAGTCAAAACTCTTGTTTTGCTCCGACAAATGGACACTCTGGTCGTCTCCGACACTCTCATTCAGTTCGGAATCGAACCTGTCGAGATCACGGTCAACGTCCTCGATCAGTGATGCCATGTCCCGACTGATGGATTGGGTGACGGCCTTGGCATGGGATTCCTGCGACTGACTCTGTCGCTCGATCTCAAGGCGGTGTCGGTTACGCAGTTTCGTTACCAGCTTTTGGTGCGTGAGATCGTCGGGAGTCAGCTCGACCAGCCGTTCTGCTTTTTCGAGTAACAGTTCTGTCGAGAATTTCAGCAGGCCGGAAGCGATCTCCTGTTTGAGCCGCTCAACTTCTGCCTCGGCACGAATTTCGGAATGGCGGCCTGCATGCGTGAGCAGCCGCTCCTGAAGACGCTGGTAGAACGCGTCGTCCGGGTCACGTCGGAGCAGTTCCTGTACTTTCGGGAGCAACCCGTCGTAGCGGGATTCGAAGAGTGCCTGCTCAACCTCCGCACGGAGCGGATCGCGAGGTACGGGGGTGACATCCGCGACGGGGCTTTCAGGCGACGATCCTTCCGCTTCGGAATTCAGAATCGAAACGATGTCATCGTCATCGAAACCAGCGTCGTCGCGGGGCGGCTTTTTTTCTCGATAGCCTGAAAGAGTTCGGTCGTAGCGGGCTCGTGTTTCCGGTGAGAGCAGGACATCACAGGCGATCGCAACTTCCTGAAAAAGAATCTCCACTTCTTCGTGGCAGGCGGAGTTCTGCCATTGCAGAAGCTTTGCATTCTGTCGAATGGTCGCGTCGCGAATCTGTTCCTCGTCCTCGCAGAAAGGTTCTATTCCCAATAAATCGTAGTAGTTGGGAGAGGTAACATCGTCCGGCAGTCCGAGGATTTGGCTGTAGAGCCTTGCACCTTTCATGCGATCTCGCTCTTTACCAGTTCAAGTAACCAGGTTGACTCAGCATCTGCCGACGCGTCAGACGAAATTGGTGCCACACCACATGCATCTGGGAGCCGACGCCCGCACCACGCGACCACACGAGGGGCAATCGATTTTCTCGGCAGCTTGCCTCTCCCCAATTCCGTAGACGGACACGTGGCCGACCTGGCGGTGATCCGTGACTGCATTGTGAAATCCACACGCGACACATGACAGCCGTCCTCCAGTCAGACCGGAACCACACTCGCGACAACTGAGTGTCTTGCGTTTGAGCGGATCCCGCAGGCAGGTTGGACACGTCATTTGCCCGGGAAACACAACGGTGCCACACGACGGACAATAGTGCGGGCCGCCTCCCGTCGCCTTGCGTGTCTTACTGGGCGCAAGCGGTTCGGACTCAACGGGAATTGGAGACTTGGGTTCTACCACTTCCTCTTTGATTAGAGTCTCCTGCCGCGGCGCTGTCGTTGGACCAGGCTCTTCACCCTGGTCGCTACCGAATTCCAGATGCGATTTTCCGAATTCCTGCTCGTCTTCCGTTACAGCCGCCAGTCGAGCCATACCGAATTTGATTGCGGGCCGGCTGAGCACGAAAGCGCCAAACAGAAACAGCACCAGTGCAACGCGTTTTCCGCTCTCTCGTTCCGTGTCGTATGACGCGTGGCCAAACCTGGAATACTCAACTCGGAAGTGAAACTGACGACCGCACTGTTCACAGCGATCGCCCACCGTTGAGTTAATCGCAATGAGAGCGTCGCAGTGCGAACAGCGAACGTTGTTGCTGCCTAAGTCTCCGAATGAGGTGGCCTGAATGACTCCAACTGATTGCGGAAAGGCCATTGTTCCAACGACGGCGATCGCAGGCAGAATCACTTCGCGGTAGGGAAACTCCATTGGGATCGGGCTGTTCGCTCGGATCTGGATTACAGCGATCCAGACAAAAACAGACGCAAGCAGCCAGCCCCTCCGGGCAACGCCGTTAAGGATTCTGGCGTTGTAAAAATCGGGGTATCGCTGAAATGGATGATTATGAAAAAAGCCAGACTCCCGCATGTGGTGTGCGGACTGAAGACAGCTCAGCCCC
>Ga0115002_10007768_pt1 | contig 12004 bp, 8 predicted proteins | sample ArcticOcean_MG_C_8_FD_89576 | JGI IMG/M metagenome (GOLD analysis project Ga0115002, IMG submission 89576) | Marine microbial communities from western Arctic Ocean - ArcticOcean_MG_CB11_86 | ecosystem: Environmental > Aquatic > Marine > Oceanic | place: Arctic Ocean: Canada Basin | collected...
ACACTGAATTGTCCTGCTCCGGAAAATTCAAACTGCACGATGTCATCGTTGATGTCCACCGCTGATACACGCACCACCTGTCCGGCGTCCGCTTCTACCGTTACCGAGGCTCCGGTCATCAGGATCTGGTCATAAGTGTTACCCTGAAAGGATATGTCCGTTCCTACTTCTTCACCGCCTCCAGTTACTGTTGCCAGTAATTGGCGGGCTTCCAGTTTTTCCAATTGCATGGTGTGGTTACGTTGTTTCGTCATTTTTGATTTTCTATTAGCCATAGCTAGTTTTTATTTTGTTTGTTTTATTATATTAATATCTGTGCCTATGCCGTGATACCATAATATCCTCTTAGAATAACGGCCTCTGCAGCATAGGTGTTTTAAATACTTGGGGATACATGTACGTAATATCGATCGATTCGAGCATCTAGAGTAACAAATTTTCGCCCCTTTGTCTATCCTCCTAAAGGATGATTTTAAGTAAAAAAGTTATTTTTCTTAAAATGATGATAATCATCCATAAGGCGTATAAATTATATATCCCCAGATTCTACGAGAAAGGCAAGGCTTTTTTGGAAGAAGGTAACCGCAGATAACGTAAAAAATGTAAATTTTAATTGTATGGTGGAACAGGCTGTCCCTAGCGCGTTTATTATAAGTATTTATATAAAAGGAAAGATGAGCGCTAGGGACAGCCTGCTTCTTATAAGTTTAATAAAAGTATTTTTAATAACTTCTAACACCGCGGTAGGGACACCGCGTTCCACCTACGAATATGGAAGCTCTGGAAGCTATTAATCTAGCTTGCAAGTATTTATCCAGCAACTACTACTCAATCTTAAGATACGTGTCATCCGCGGTTATCCTCTACTCCAAAATATTCCGCGTTATCCGCGGTTAAAATCCCCTAAATGATCTTAACGATGAGGCCGTCGGAGGCGGTATCAAAACCGAGTGGGAATTTTACCCCTTTACCGGTGGATGCAGTGGGTATATTTAAACCCTCAGGAGGGAGGGTCAGAGTAGCATCTCTCATTAAAGAGATCGATCCAGGATTTAACGATTCTATCCCTGCGGTATCTGGAGAACCGAAAATGGGGGCTAAAAGCTGTCTCTGCTCCAGGGTCTCTATCCATATCCTGGATGAGCGGTTCCTTATGATCCTTTTTTTGTTCTTTTTATTGGCCATATTAGAAGTTTAGCTCTTTTAATAAGATGAAATTATTAATTATTTATTCCGTTAAACGCCCGTAGATGGGTTAAAATTATTTCTCGAAGGCGTCTTTGTCTCTACAATTAATCCGGGCCGCTCACCGGGAGTAAACTCGTTAGTTACCCGAAGCAATAGATGGTCGCCCAGCGAAAGCCGCGTGTTGTTGGTTTGCGCAAGATATTCATTCAAGCGTAATTCCACTTTATCCAGCCAAGTGGGTTCTGTCGTTATTTCTCCCACTTCACCGCTTTTTTCTGAACTCCCGGCTTCTACGACAATCCCTGAACCATAATCCGTAGCTGCATATTCGTCCCACTCACTTGCATCGGCGTTGTGCTCATAGTAGCGCACGGATTCATCGGCCACTCGCTCTTCAGGAAGCCAGGCGTTTGAATTATAGAAATTGTCTAAAGCATAAGCCCACAGGTCATACTCACTGATGTTATCCTCAACTTCCAAGAGCTCGTTCTGTATAGCGCTCTCAGTCATTTCATCGGAGTCGGTGCCTTCCAGCGGACCAAATTGATTCAAGACCTCAGACCTCCCGTTATTTGAGCTTTCAGCTAAGGCTACTAAACTACTAATATACAATGCATCCGAAAATTCCTGCACATTATCGTTTATATCGAAATCTTGTGACTCAGTAACACGAGATCCCGCAAGAAATGTATCAAAAGTATCAGAATCACTTGCACTCTCCCCCTGAATAAGCAGCTGAGGGTTATCAAGTCCGATTAGATTGAACCTTTTCGGCACAAAGTTCATACTTACAGTCTGTTCGGGATTTAGACTTAATATCCAGAGACTGCTATCGGGATTCAATATCTCTATTTCCAGGTTATCTAAATCGCTGTAAAGAAAAGTATTGGTCAAATCTCCAGTTTCAATAAAGGTGTCGCCCCCCCCCAGGAAAGTAAACGGTGCGGGCTCTATAATTCTCAGATTGTCAACGCCCTCTGCGACTAGTGTTTTATATAAGGGAACATTTACATTCAGGTTGCCAAGATCCACTGCATGCAAGCGATCGATCCCCCTTGTTCCCACGAGGGTTACATCTGTAAAAGAAGAGGCTGTGATGCTTTTTACATTATTAGGTAGATAGTCTACATTGATTGTTAAACTACCGGAATTTGCTCCATTCAATGCAACCTGGGAATCACTGGGAAACCAGATAAAATCATACTGAAAAAGGGAATCCGTGTCTACGGCTGCATCCAGCCATGGAATATCTGATGCTAGTAATGTGCGGTCTTCGAGTAATTCGAGCTGAAGCCCACTTGTAATGAAAGATCTAATTGCCACAGGTCTACCTCATAAAAATTGAAATCATAGCATAATTTGTATTTAACAATTAAATCAACTCAATTTGAAAAAATAGCTATTCTTCAGGGGTATCTAAGTTAGAAATCAACAATCGGGCCGCAAGTCCGGCGGAAACGGAATCAGTAGGGGCAATTTCCAGTTTAACTCTGAATGTGCCACTGGAGGGGTCAATAAGAGGATCGACATAGACGACCTCTGCGGACGCCTGCTCTCCACGTGACGGGCCGTCGAGGATTTCTATCTGTAAAGTAGTATCCGCGTGTAAAGCACCAAAGAGGTGCGATCCGCAGTAAACGACGAGTTCCAAACGCAATTCATCGAGAACGCGGGCGACCGTTTGCAGCCTTTCCACTGATTCACCAACAGATTTATATTTCTTAAGAAAAAGACCATCGATAGGCGACTTTATCTTCTTATTTTCGCGTCTTATCATCGCCGTCTCCAAGGTCGCTTGAGTTTGTTTGTATAGGCTTTCCGCCTTGGCCAACAGATACACTGTTTCTTCGTATTGCCTTTCGCTCTGGATATTATCCTTAAACAATTTTTCTACGCGGACCATATCTTTGCGTGCTCTTTCCAACTCCGCCGCTGCTCCTTCTAACAGGGCTTGCGCATGGTTAACAGCTGCATTCTCTTCGCGGGCATCTAATTCCAATATGACTTCGCCCGCTTTTACCCGTTGGCCTTCTTCGATATGATAATTTTTAATTATTCCGGCGGATGCGGCACTTAACTTGATATCCTCCCGCGGTAGTAAAACCGAACGCAAGGAGCCTCGATTGGCACTTGGTTCTAAAGGGTGCGATGCCGTAGTAGCAGATTGCCCCACAGCTACGGGAGAAATGAGAGATAGCGTAATGTAAGCTAATAGCCCCATCATAGATGGGAACGCTGCACACTGTCGCGTCAGGAATAAATGTGAAATAAAATTATCCCATGCACAATGTTTCATCGCGCACCCACGACGCTGCATGGCCCTCCAGAATATAACACGCTTCAAAACCACTGGACTTTGATAAAGTGGACAACATCCCGAAACATGATATAGGCCAAGGGCCTTCGTTCCAGTATAAATTCAGCATTGCCGGTGTATCCCATTTTCAGGTTCTCGGCGTCAATACTCTCTTCTATAGGTAAAATCGCGGCAAAAGCATAATTCCCCTGGTGTGTTTCCAAACCATAAGAGAGTTGGCTGGCATCATTAAGTATTAATGTGTGTGTCTTGGTCGGATCGGCGTTAAACTTAACTTCCGAGCGGATCGCCTGATTTTTGAACAAGGACTTTTCGAGAAAAACGAGATCCTGTTCTCGGACGTTAATTTTAACTTCCCAATTGTCCGGATCTGCCATTTCCACGACAGGTTCTCCTAATTTTAGAACATCCCCGACCCGCATCTGGATGTTCACTGGACCGACAACAACGCCGTCAAAGGGCGCGCGTACTTCCGCCTGTGAAATTTCAAACCGCAGTTTATTGGCCAAAGCCGAGGATTTACGTGCACTGAGCTGTGCCATCTGCATTCGCGTTTCATCACCTACGTTTCTCGCCATATCAGATTCCGCCATATAGCGCTGATATTCCTGCCGCGCATGGTACAACTGCAACTCAAGATCGCGTGTTTCGAGAACGGCGAGAAGATCTCCCTTTTTCACAGACTGCCCCTCACGAACAAGCACTTTGTCCAGTCGAGCTGAAACCATCGAGGAAAGGGATTGAAAATTAGTGGGTCGGAGCATCGCCTCCCCTCCGATCTTGAATTTAAATGGCAGGCATAAAATCAATGCAACAAGTACAAAGGGAAGCCCTACTTTAAGCAGCAGTTTCCGCTTGCTCGTATTGACGTACTGGGTTTTCAGGCGGGCGACTCCCTGGATCAATTGAAATGAACGCTGTTTATTCCAATAGAGAGAGGTCCCTAACGACCGTCCGCCCGAATAAGCCAGATCACGCATGTTTAAAAATGTACTTTTAGCCTTCTCCGCGTTATCTTGTCCTTCGAAAAGAAGAAACCCGCAAAGCTGCGAATCGCGATCAAAAAGGGGAAGGGAGGTCGCCCAATTCATTGGAAGCATATCAAAATACTGATTAATCGCTTCGGGTCGTGAGTCTACTTTTTTCGGATCGCGGTAAGTAAAGGTGAGATGAAAACGTGGACGGTCTCCGGTCGGTAGAGTGAGGGCCGGCTTCTGGATTGATTCTGCCTCTTTCTTTAACTCCTTTTCTTTATCTTTTTCAGTGGACGGGGATAGTTCAGTCCCTACTTTTACGGGTTTATCCAGATCCGTCTCTATTTGCGGTGGGGTGGTATTTCCCACCGTACTCTTCCTCTCTGGAATCACCCCAGTGCCGTTTAAAGTATATTTCGCCAGTTCTCTGACCAGCTCCTTAAGAATTTCCGCCTGTTCACTGCGGGCATGCGGGCGCTTCAATCCGCTGCAGGCCAATATTTCAAAATCCAGGGCATGACCATTCTGATTGGGAAAATCCTTTACATGAAAAATCGAGACCCGCTCACAGGCCACGGTTTCTCTAGCATAGTTGACAATATTCCAAGCAACGGAATCCAAATCAATGTCGCCAGCCAAATCCTCCAGTAAATGTGAATAGGTGTTTAATCGGGTAATCTCCTGCGTAAGATCAGTCGCTTGCCGGCTCCGTAAATAGAGGACGATCTCCTCACAAAAATGCTTGAGTAAAAACAATCGGGATTTCGTGGTTTCATCATTGACCGGTTTAAACCATGCCTGCAGTACCCCAGCTACTTTGGAATCCATGGGTATGGGTATGAAGAATTGCTCAAAAGGCGTATCGTTAAATAGTGTCAGATGCTTCGAAGTTACCGCGGTTTCGCTGGCTAAACCCTGAGGTCCCTCCTCGGTGCTGGAGTGAGGCTGAAATATGATCGGATTTTTCCCGACAGCTACATTCTGGACTGCTTTTCTAAAGGATTCTTCCTGTGTCGGGTTCTCTTTAAAGTTCAGCTGTTTCAGATTGACTGAAAAGAGCCGCTTGAAAGTCGAGCCGCTAAGAATTTCATAGGATAAACCCTCAGGCCGAAGCGCCTGATTGAGTAAATTGGCGTGCGCACGGAGATAGTCACCCAGATCGGGTGGATTCTTTGCCAATTGCGCCAGCTGTGCGGATATGCCGGCAACAACCTGTTGAGCTTGCGTACTCGCTGTAGTGGGGTGGGTCTCCATGGAAAATTGTAAACAAGCCTATACATAGCAATCACGAAATAGCGAAACTAAAATACATGATAATTCAAGGTAAAATAAATATTGCTTTATAAGGATGAATTTATTCCCTGTAAAGGATGCGCAGCATAAATTCGCCCTCCCAATTAAACGCTTTAGAAAAGAAAATTAGTGAACACTTGTCCGTTAATAGCAGGCATGTGGCCATCGTTGGTGCCGGAGACGGAAGACTGGCGCGTCAATTACAAGAACTGTGTGGAAAAGACGTTAAAATAAGTTTAATTGAACCTCAAGTAAAACTTCACCGCCATCTCGACGATTTCAAGGACGTGGGCAGCGATCCCTGGGACCTCGATTGGTACGAAAAAAGAGTTAAAGCCAACGGGCCATTTGATAGCCTCATTTTTTATCAAATTCACAATTATTGGAAAGGTAACCTGTCATCCCTCAAGAGGATCATCTCGATGCTTGGGGAAAATAGTAATTGCTGGATAACTTTTCTCAACGGTCTTTCCCGTCAGGCAATGGAACATTTTCTACCCCCTAAAGTTGCTTCTTACGGACGCTTAACACATCCTATTCGCGAGGCTGCAAAGACCGATTATGCTTCGTGGAGTGCATTTCTGATAGGGATAAGAGCCCAATTAGATGCTGTCTGGGGGCTGCTCGATAAGGAGGCTTATGAGCTTTGTCAGGACAAAAAATTGCCCACCGCTGAGAATCCCGTGTCATGGGACATGTATGGGCTCAAGTTAAATGTTCAAACTATTGCCGATGCCTATTTGTGGGGCGCCTCAAATATTGGACTGAATTTTCATTTAAACAAAAAAGGTGAAAATGAGATAGGGACCCCCCAGTTTTCGGGTACAAGCTATAGCCCGCCGCTCTTTCAAGCACTGCTGAATCCCTATCCGGAAACGGATCCCGATAACGGTGAAAATTTTTCGACTCAAATCGAAGTGGACGCCTGGAATTTACAACCGGAAGCGAAACTCAACCCCCTCGGGGAATTTCTCCTCGAACAGGTTGTTAATCCGGATGAGATCAAAAAAGTGTTGATCGTCGGAGCCGGTTGGGGAAAGGACTTAATCCTCTTTAGAAAATCAAAACCGGATTGGGAGTTTACGGGAATTGAGAATGTCCTCTTTAAAGTTGAGGCATCAAAGACTTTAACCGAGGATGGTGATCCAGGTATTCAATTCTTTAACCCTGAAGAACCCCTTCCTTTTCAGGATGAGGAATTCGATATCACGCTATCACTCGGTTACTTCTCAACCCTATATTCTCCTCTGGCGAAGAAATTAGCCGATGAAATTTTGAGAGTGACAAAGAGCAGTATCTACCACTTGGAAGACTCCCGTGGTCCTGAGTTCTCCCTTAAACTAATTCAATACTCTTTAAAATCGATCTATGATGAATTGGGCCGTGAGTCCAATGCGCTGCCGGTACTTCAAAACGAGAAACAAACCGGCCTTTACTTACTAATAGTTTCAAAGTAAGTTAGCTAAGGTTTTTTTGTTAAAATCAGCAGTTCAGGAAAGGAGGCCATAACCACTGGGCTCCTTACAAACACGATAATCAATTGATAAGATTTCGACATACATTTTTTATCTTAAGTGCCTGTAGTCTCAGTATTTTCCTCACTTGGGTGAAGCTCGAAGGGGAAAACGGCAACCCCAACTCTGAGCCTTCGGCGAGCGAATTCGGTCGCTCCTGGACGCTACCGGCTGCTATCGAACGCGCCTTATCACTTAATCCTGACATACAACGCGCGGAAGCTTCCATGAACCGTCAGCGCGGCATCCGCGTTCAGGTTCGGTCGGATCTGCTTCCAAGCATGACACTGACAGGATCCGCCAATGGTCGGGATGAGGGTCTCATAGACCGTAACCCCAATGGGTTTAATCAAGTTCCAAGTGATCAAACGGCAATTACCCAAGACAGCTATATCGGATCGATTGAATTTAGACAAATTATTTTTGACGGCTTAAAGCGATGGAATCGCTATAAGCAGGAAACCCTACGACTTAAAGGGGAGAGGTCTACAGTAGAAGATACACAAAGGAGGATAGCTTCGTTTGTTAAACAGTCCTTCGATCAACTCCTTTTCATGTCCTCGGTTGTAGAAATTCGAAAAGAAACCGTATCAACCTTCGAAACGATTCTGGATATTACACAGAAAAAGCTGTCCGCAGGCGATGTTACCGAATATGAATCGCTGAGAGTGCGCACTGAATTGCAAAGCGCAATTGCCGAACTGGCAGAGGCAGAAACAAATCTGATTAAGGCTGAACAGATATTTAGAAGCTTATTGGTAATTCCTCAACCCGTTGATTCACAAGACGAAAGGATTAAACTGGCAGGAAAATTAGAGGAGGTCCCCTTTGATAAATCTTTTGGGAAAGCTTTGGGCTTGGCTTTAGACAATCGAGAAGACCTGCGCGCGGCCCGTTATCGATGGGAAGCGGAAAAAAAGGGGGTCCATGCCGCCCACGGCGAGTGGCTTCCGATGCTCGAAGTATTCGCCAATTATTCGTTACGGTCCTCCTATTTTGATGATAACACGGAATTGGAAGGGTGGACGATAGGGGCTGTTGGGCACTGGAATATTTTTGATGGTTTTCAAAGATCGGGGGCGATCGTATCGGAGAAAGCAGAGGCTCGAGCAGCACAGATTACCTACCAGGAACTCGAATATAAAATTACATCGCAACTTCAGGAACTTTATGCTCAAATTGCGCAATCCCGTTCAGTCATAAAGTACCATCGTGCATCTATGGACTTAGGCAGTGAAAGTCTACACCAAGCGGAACGTCTTTACGAAGTCGGACAAGTCGGGCTTGAGATAGTACTCGATGCACAGATAACTTTGCGTCATTCCCAAATTAATTTTTCACGGGCGCTTTTTAATTATAATTCCGCACTCGCACAAATCGAATACGCTATCGCTACACCTCTAAATGGAGAAGAGGAGCAATAACACGTGAATACTTCACCCCTTCCTGAAAATAAGGAACGCACAGCAGGTAAAAATACCGACTTGGAAAAGATGGTCCCCTCACGATTGAGAGCTGACCTTATCATCCAAAAACAATATTTTAAGAACGAAGAGTATTTTGTCATCAAGGATCCTCTGGCCTTGACCTATTTTCGTCTACGCCCTGAAGACACCTTCATCATCAGCCTGCTTGACGGAAAGAAAAACTTAAAGGCGGTAGCCGAAGAATACTACCAACAATATCCGAACAGCACGCATAAGCTGGAAGATATTGGATCATTTATTCAACAGTTGGGCATCGGCGGACTCCTCAACATTAATGCGCGTCGCTTTGTCGATTATGCCCGGAATAAGCCGCAACGGGCGAATAGTATGATTAAGCTATGGATGATGAGCATGCAAAAACTTATCTTTCTGAAAGTACCTCTAATTGATCCCAGTCCCTGGCTGGGAAAATTAACCGCTAAGATGACCTTTGTATGGTCTCGCTGGTTCGTGGGCTCTTGTCTCGCTTTTTTTGCCTGGACCATATTCTGGCTTATCGTCAACCACAAGGCCTTTGCGCACAATGATATAAACTTTCTATCACCCGCCAACCTCATACTTATGTGGCTTTCGATCATTTTTGTCAAAACCTGCCACGAGTTCGGGCATGCTACAACTTGCCGTCACTTTGGCAGTGAAGTGCATGAAATGGGTGTCTGTTTAATCTGTTTCACCCCCTGCGGGTATGTCGATGCATCAGACGCTTATATGATGAAACATAAACGGCATAAAATTTATACTACCTTGGCCGGTGTATTTACAGAATTCATCATCGCCTCTCTATGTGCCCATGTCTGGCTCTACCTCTCACCCGGTCTGTTTAAGAATATCGCTTTTAACATTATGTTCGTCGCAAGCATAAATACGATCTTTTTTAATATGAATCCCCTTATGCGATTTGACGGCTACTATGTGATCAGCGATTTAGCAGATATTCCAAATCTCCGAACAAAATCCATCAATTATTGTTCTTATCGCATCCAGCAATTTCTTTTTGGTATCCGTAACACCTTTCAGGAAAGACTATTTGATATTCATACAAACGGCCCTTTTTTTATTATCTATGCGATCAGCGCCTTTTTATATATGGGATTTATCATCTATTCACTCAGTCAGATATTTGCCCACGTCCTCGCGCCCTACGGTTTGGGTGAGTTCGGTTTGGGTCTAGGAGTATTCGCTCAAATTTCTTTTATCGGTTTTCCTATCGCCAAAGTACTTAGCGATGCTTTTAATCCGGAAGCCGCATCCCACATTATCAAAGTCGAGTCGACGAAAAATAGATTAATATTTATTGGTGTATCTACGCTGATAATCATTCTCGTCACTGCATTTTTGCCTAGCCGTTATAATATCGATCGCCAGGGAATTGTGCTTTATAGTCAAAGTGAAATAATCGCCACAAGGACCGGTGGACTGGTTCAGGAGATCTTCGTAAAAACCGGTGATTGGGTTGAAGAAGGTGAGATCGTAGCCAGGTTGAAAAACCCCTCACTTGAATCGGATCTTGCCATTGCACAGGCGGACTTCGATCTGGCAAAATTAAGTTATGGGGCCTTGCAGAATGAAAGCAGTTGGGAAACAGCTCGACATATGGCGACGGCGGCGGCGGCGTTGGAAGTGGCAGAAACTCATTATCGAAGAGTTCTGGAAGAAGCCAATAACCTTGAACTCAAGGCTCCTATCGCCGGGTACGTGCTCACGCCCGACGTTCACCAATTGACCGGTAAATACATTGTCCCAAGACAAGCCATAATGCGCGTGGGTAGACGTGACTCATTGCGTCTGATTCTTCCACTAACTGAAACCGAAGTGCAATTGATTGAACTAGGAAGTGAAGTTAAGGGGCGGTGGAAATCCAACGCCCAGAAATTTGAAACAGTAATCGATGTCTTCCCTAGTCAGAAGGCGTCCAATACAGATTACCTTGACGCCATGTTTACTGAATTTGGCGGTCCTGCACCGAGGGAAAAAATGGAACAACAAAATCAATTCCCCAATGAACCTCAATTTTCCTTATTTCTCGCCGAAGCCCCGCTGACGAACCAAGTCATGAATCACCAAGTCTTTGAAGGCATGCGTGTTCAGGCTACAATCCTTGGCAAAAAAACTACTGTGGGCAAAAAAATCTGGCGCAATGTCGTTTCCTTTTGGGACAATAATATGCGTTCCCTTCGTTAAACCAAAATCACCTCTTTTGTCCGGTATGGAGCCATCAAAACTCACGGATTGTCTCCTCAACCTCTCTTATCAGCGCACGCTTCTGGGGTTTGAACAAGCCCTAAAGGCGGTCATGGAAATATTTGATGTGAATGCCTGGGCTTGCCTATTTCCGCCCAGTTTTAACGCCGGTGGCAACAATATGATTATTGCCAAGGGCATACGGGAAAACAGCCAGCTACCGAATCAGCAATCTCTTTTTCAACTCACCCAATTTGGGTTCAATCGGCAGACAGAAGCCCTCTTGAATTCATTGGGCCGCGAACTTTCACCGACAAAGACGGCAACTGTTCAAATAATAACTCTTCGCCGCACCCGTAAATCGTTTTCCTTCCTATTCCTTTTTAGAGATGGAAATCCATTTACTCATGAAGAGGTCGACCTCGCCCACAAAGTGGGGAAACATCTCGACCGCTGTTTTGTCCTTTTATCCCAGGAGCAGGAACAGGAATTTGTCGTCGGATTTTTTCGACTTGTCAGTAACCTCTACTCTGAAGGTCTGTGTTTGCTCGATACCAATAAACAAATTAATTTCGATAATACCCATTTCAGAGAACATCTCTATATATGGGAAAATGGACGTGAAGCAGTAAAAAATAAAAACTTACCCCGTCAGGTTAAGCTGCCCGCCGATTGGGAAAAAGCATGCAACGAAGCAATTAAGATTTACCAGCAAAGCAGCTTCCCCCAAGTCTCTTCGAGAATGGCCATTACGCAAGGCCCCCTCGTTCGATTGGAAATGCCCATAACAAACACTGAATATTTGGAGGGCGCGGTGCGTTACCTTGCTTTTAAAAGTTCACTGGGTGTTCGTCCCTATCTTCTGCTTACGACTAACCTGCATAAACGCCTGGTAAGAAAATCCGCATCCTTTAATGAATTTGCAAAAAAGATAGAACTTTCCAAACGGGAGAGAGAAGTGGGCGATTTGATTATGGATGGTAATTCCGCTTCGCGCATCGCTGATTCTCTGGGGGTTTCACTAACCACGATAAAGACGCACATCCGTCA
>Ga0115002_10007770_pt1 | contig 12004 bp, 9 predicted proteins | sample ArcticOcean_MG_C_8_FD_89576 | JGI IMG/M metagenome (GOLD analysis project Ga0115002, IMG submission 89576) | Marine microbial communities from western Arctic Ocean - ArcticOcean_MG_CB11_86 | ecosystem: Environmental > Aquatic > Marine > Oceanic | place: Arctic Ocean: Canada Basin | collected...
AATACAGCCAATACCACAACAATTACCACAAGAACCGACACAGTTTGCCTACGGATATTATCCTTATGCTCAGCTTACACCGCTTATCACTCAGCAAGCTCCGGTAGGGGACACAGGTCCAGGGCTAATAGGTATTGCAGTAACAGGTATTGCAGGAGGGCTAGGATGGGTACGAAGAAAAAAGATGCGACAGCTCTAAAGCAGTAATTGCAACTTAGATTTAGCGCTCTTATCATTTGGGGTGAGCTCAAGTAGTTCTTGGTATAGGGCAATAGCCTCTTTTTTTTTGTCAAGATGCGCTTTTATTTGGGCAAGATTAAAGAGGACTCGCGTAGTTCTACGAATACTAAGAGACTGCGTAAATAACTCTTCTGCTTCTTCAAATTTTCCTGCCTGAGCTGCATATCCACCAATATTAGTGTAAGCAACGTGCGATTGTTGCCCAGAATCTATGACACGGCGAAATAGCTGGTCACTGCTGTGCCAGTAGGGTACTTGAGTTGCTGTTAGTGCACTTAGCATCACTACAAGTGCTAACCCGATGTATAGGGAGGTGTGCTTTAGCATGAAGCCAATCAAAATAATCGGACCAATAAGTGCAAGGTATGCGTAACGATCTGATGTGAGATAGATGTCCGGAATACCCAGCTCGCCCCCTTTTTGCATATTTAGTAGAGATGGAGCTAAGAGTACAAGAAGCCATACTACTGCAAAAGAGAGTGCTCTTGTGCGTTTGGCAGTAGCGACAGATATAATTCCTGTACAAGCCAGCACAAAAATACCAGTTAGCACAGTAGTGTTTGACAAACTAACATCACTGATGAATGGATAGAATATCGTAAGACCTGTTGGGATAAGTATGTGCTGCGCCGTCAGTAGTAGTGAAGCAGGTGCAAGGATAATAGGTATTAGAGGGTCAGAAATCTGGGTGCTTTTTCCAATAAGTGCAATAATTAAAAACACGAATGCAAGGATAAAATAGGGGATCTTCTCGGTAATGCGTTCTTTAGTAAGCTCTTCACCTCGTAGGTAGTCGAGAAGTAGTAAGCACATTGGCAAAGGGAATATCGATACCTTCGATAGTAGTCCACAAGCAAACAGTATGGTACTGAGATATTTTCTGGCGCCAGTGTCTTTCCATGTGATATATGTCCACGTACTTGCAAGGAAGAACATAGATGACAGAAGGTCTTTTCTTCCACTAACCCATGCAACAGACTCAACTTGTAGAGGGTGCAGAGAAAATACAAGCGTACATACTATCGCAATGGAGCTCGAAAAGAATGTTCTCAAGATAAGAAAGACAAATGCTGCAGAAAGAAGATGTAGCAAAAGATTTGTAACGTGGTACAAAAGGGGGCTCTCGCCTACGAGAGACCACTCGATCTGGTGTGTTAGAAGCGTTAAGGGGATGTATAGCTCTGGGTCGTACGTCGTAAATGCTTCTGAGATATTAGAAAGCGATAGACCATGAACGGTCGGGTTATCGAGAATAAGAAGCTCATCATCAAAAGCGAGGAACTCCCCAAAGAGCGATTGGAAAAACACAACCAGTGTTACCAGCATGACGATATGAACACCACGAATAGACTTCATAAAACGAGTATACGGTACTTACGGTAGAAACTAAATTAGTGGCTCTTCAAACTTTTCCTCGACAGCGCTAATTTCATCATCGGTAGGAACTTCTTTGGCTGCTTCATCCCACTTCTTTAATATTTCTTCAACCTGTGTTTTAGGCTTACAGTATTTACTTCTTGAGATATTGATAATCTCTTCAGAGATATCATTTGTCACAGGAGGAACATCGATAGTACGTCCAGAGAATGGCTCACGAATCTCTCCGTTTACAGACATTTTGATATAGAATTCACGCACACCGAGATTAATAATATCGCGCTCTTTGAAAATCGGCTCAAATTCCTTTTCCAAAACAGCAGCGTCATCAGCACCCACACGGAATGAAATCATAGAACCAACATTACCAAACACTGTCTGGCGGATCTTGCTACTCAGCTGACCCATGTATTGGTGAGCAATAGTAAGATTTAAGTGATATTTACGGGCTTCACTCATAATCTCGTAGAAAGTATCCGTTGCGAAGTTTTGGAATTCATCAACATAGAAGTAAAAGTTGGTGCGATCTTCTTCTTTAGTGTTTGCCCTAGCCATTGCCGCTTGGTAGATCTTGGTAATGACCATCGAACCAATAAGAGAACTGTTTTCCTCTCCAAGAAGACCTTTAGATACTTTCATAAGAAGAATCTTTCTGTTGTCCATGATATCTTTAATATCAAATTGTGTCTCAGGTTGCCCTACAACATTTCGAACCATGTTCGTAGCAACGAACTGTCCGACTTTATTAAGCAAAGGAGTAATCGCGTCGGCATCGTACTTTTCACTCCATGCAGCAAACTCTGAGACCCAGAAGCTTTTTACGACGTTATCGTTAATACGAGATACGATCTTTTGGCGGTAGTTTTTGTCTGTAAGCATTTTAAGTATCGAGAGAACAGTTGTGTTAGGGCTGTCGAGAAGGGCAAGAATGGTATAGCGAAGAACATGCTCCAGTCGGTCACTCCAGTTGGTTCCAAAGAGCTTCTTAAAGATATCAATAATACCAATGGTCAGCTGCATCTTATAATCGTCATCAACTTGCTCTAGTGGGTTAAAGGCAATGGGAAAATCCGTATCACTTGGATCAAAGACAATAACATCATTTTTTCTTTCCTCTGGGATGTAGCGCAAGATGGAATCTACAAGGTCTCCATGAGGATCAAGAACAGCAACACCTTCACCATTGATAATGTCATCAATAATAAGAAGTTCTAGCAACTTACTTTTTCCAGAACCAGACTTACCTACAAGATAGAGGTGACGTCTACGGTCTTCTCGACTAATACCAAAGGGGACGAAGTTATTGTGGTAGTTGGTAATACCAAAACCACTGACATCCTTAGCCTCTGCACGAGGGAGGTCTTGTGGTGGATCAGATTTACGTGCAAGTACGTGTACAATGTGCGGTACGAGATCGGCGTTTGGCAGGTGATAGAGCGTTGCCGTTTCTTCAGCACTTAAAATATAGCTGATGCCGTGCTTTCTGGATGCATATTTTTCTGCTAAAGAGGGGTTTGTGGTAATACGTGTTGCAGTAAATCCATTAATATCCGTGTCATTGAAATGATAGAAGCTATTGATAACAGCATTTAATTTCTGCTTTGCTTTGGCTGCGTCACTACTAATGTACGCCAAACGGATGCTCGTCTTAAATGGCTTGGACTTTTCTTTCTTCGCAGCCAGTTCGAAGCGAGTAGTGTTGATACCTTTTAGTCCCGATTTTCGAAGACGGTCGCGAATAGAGAAAAACTTCTTGATACGTACAAAGTAGAATCTCCAGTTGCGCCTAAAGTGGAATGCACCGGTGTCGTCGTGCGGCTCCATAATTATTTGTACCCATACCTGCTCATCGCTTTCAATCTTGGAAATAACAGAGAAGAGACGAGACATACTATCTTCTTCGAAATGGTCGTATGTGCGAATGGGATACACATCTTTTTCACGGAGCTTCAAATTCGTTCCAGCAATTCCTTGCGTGCTTGGGTCAAATTTTGTCGTGTAGTCTGCTGTCTTACGAATTTCAGCATCTGGAAAGATGGAGTAGATCAGTCCTTCAATGGTTTCTCGGTATTTGTCATCAACTACTGTGTAAAAGTACGTATACTGCCCGTATCCAAAGTATTCAAAACTAAACCGTACACCAGTAACGGTATTTCGCAGGCTAATCAAAAGTTCCTGGAATTTGGACTCCATTTTTACCTTTTCCTCTGTTCCTTGAGGAATGATGATGTGAAGGTGTGATAGAGCCATTTAGAGCCAATTTTGCCAGAAAAGAGGGGATTTGTAAATACCTATTTTGCTAGTAAACGGTCTCTAGATAGCATTCCTCACAATAAACTGTCTCTGGTCTATCTGGACTGTGGGAGGTCTGAATAGACTTTTGGCATTTTGCGCAATTTCGGCCGAAAAGCTTGCGCGGGTTTCGCAGTTTAAAGCGATCAAGGTCTCTCTGGCCTGGACATCTGCGAGGAATAGGCAAGCCAATCTGTCTGTAGAGCTTCAGCTCAAGAGACTGTAATTTAAATAATTTTCCAGTCACCTCACAGCGAATTGCCCAGTTCAGGACATCATCAGGAACATCTTTTGATGAATCTGGAAGTTGGTCTGCATTAATGATTTTTGTTGTTTCTGGAGGAGGTGGCTCGTAGTCATCCCATTGCCATCCACGACTTAGAGCTTCTTCTTTGGTAAGTGGGTTGTACATGAAGGCGGTAGTTTTGTTGTAACCGACCCAAGAATGTTTTGTATCACATATTTCACCCCATTCACCTGTAGTTTTCATGTGCTCGATAATTTTTGGTACCAGCTCTTCGTATTCCTCTTTAGTGTACTGCTTATTAAGTATGCAGTACTGCTTGCTGTGCATTCCTGCACATCCAAAACAATCTTTACAGCGCTCTAAGTACATGCAATACAGTAAGTCATTACTGCTGACATGTCCCTCTACCGTAAAGAGTAGGTGATAACTATCTTCCCCAACTATGCAGCACTGGTAACTTTCTTGGATATTTGTTCCGTACTGATTCATATCATGGCAATTGCGAGCCCCAAGGACTAGTTGGTAACAGTACTTCAGATTTTCACCATCTTCGATGTCGTAGGAGTTCTGGACATTTTTACAGTTGACTAAGTGGTCTCCGCTGCAGTTCTCTAAGTTATGTCCCTGATATTCTTTATAAGTATGGCTCTTCTCCAAAGTATGAAGCTCTTGCTTATACTTTTGGTACTCCGCATAGGAGCACAGATCTATAGTCTGCATTTCTTTTTGGTATTCTTCTTTAGAAAGCTGCTGGTTGCGAATGCAATACTTCTTTTCTCTTAGCCCCACACACAAGAAACAATCCTGACAACCTATACAATCTCGAAGGAAGGAGCTACTTCTACTATTCAAGCAATCCTGACAGCCTACTAACCCGTAACACTTATGTGTATCTATACAGTCATAACACAGTTCGCTATGCAGATTATAAAAACCATCGAAGCAGGATGTGTTCTTTTTATATCCGTACCCATAAAGACAGTCTTCACACATATCAGCATGAGCCAGGAAGTAGCAATTCTTTAGGGACCCAACCATGTGCGTGTAATCAGAATTGATCATTGTGCTTTGCTGACTAACACTCTGGTCTGGGGTAGACATCTTTAAGGCAGAAAATTGTGGAAACATTGGCTTGGTAAAATCGGGATCTCGGCTTTCAGCAGTTTGATCCCACTTGTCACTGTGCCAACACTCACGACAATATACCGGCTTTCCGGAATCTGGTGAAAATTGACTCACTACTGTCTTATTACACAAATCACAGGTATCGAGCACAATATTCTTTTCATTTACGAGAGCTATACGAGCCTTTTGTCTGCAATCTGGGCAGAGTTTTGGTGTCGGCAAGTCATATTTCGTTCCATTAAATACAGGAGACATTCGGTCATAAAACGCCAGATCCTCATCTGATACTTCGAATGACGTATTACACCAGCTATTTGTACAGGTCTTTTGCATCTAGTACACAGTACCAAGATAACACTCCTCACAATAGACGATTTCTTTTCTTTCGGTCGAGAAGGTCGTACGAATTGCCTTCTGACACTTATCGCAGTTTCTATCATAAAATACACATGAAGGCCGCATAGCTACTCTTCTATTATGCCTTTCATCAGGATGTAAGTGCGGAATGGGAATATTCATCTGTCTGTAGAAATTTAGTTCTTGTTTAATGATCTTAAAAGGACGCCCGCTTACTTTACACACCACAGCCCAGTTGAGGATATCATCCGGTACTTCTGCAATAGTTTCCGGTAGTCGTGCAGCATCTACAGACTTTTCAACTTCTAATCGAACATCTGGAATATCTTTCCAGATCCAGCCTTTTGCGAGTGCCTCTTCTTTAGAAAGTGGGAAGTATTCCATAGCAAGACTCTCGTTATATCCAAAGGGGCAAAAATTCTGAGGCAAAAATTCTCCCCATTCATTGTGCTGTTTCATGTGTTCAATCAATTTAGGCACAAGTGCTTCGTATTCTTCTCGAGTATATTGTTTATTTAAAATACAATACTGCTTCTTTTTAAGTCCCACACACCCAAAGCAGTTCTTTGCACCAGCACAGTGGCCGCAATATGTAAGATCACTGCAGTTTGTCGTACAGGTTGTGCAAAAGCGCAAATTATAGCAGTTATCTCCACAGGATGCACACTGGTACATTTTCTCAGATTTATCTCCCCATGCCGTGTAATCCATAGAACTTTTTACATCAAATACACGAACACAGTATTTACAATCCTCAAGGTCACTACAGTCTACGCATTCAATAGCATTCTTCGAATCATACAAATGGTCCCCAGAGGAATCTTGTATCTGCTCTGTTTGAACGTATCGGTGTGGAAGTGTCATGTGGAACTCTTTTGCCTTCTTGCGAAGTACCTCAATTCCAGAGTATGCATGAACGTTCAGTTCTTCTTTCTTTTTCTCGTACTCTTCTTTGGTGAATTGTTCGTTAAAGATGCAGTACTCTTTCTGACGAAGATTCATACAGCCAATGCAGTTTTTACAGCTGATACATCCGCGCAAGAAGTAGCTATCGCTACAGTTTTCGGAGTCTATGCAGTATAGGCAGCTGTGGCACTTGCGGACATCGACACATTCATAACACAGCTCTGAGTTAGTGATGTTACTGACATCTACAACGTACTGGTTGTGAAACACACGATTCCCATACATGCATTTTTCGTTGTAGTCCGTCTCTGCAATCAAATAACAATCTTTAAGGTATCCTGCACTGTTTACGTATTCACTATTCTCGATAGTTCCCGGGCAGATAAACTGACCTTGGTGGGGAACAGTATTAAACAGCTCTAGAAGTTGATCAAAAAACGGTCTACTCCAATCAATATCTTTTCCGTACTCCATCTCGTCCCACTTGTCCGTAAACCACTCATCTGGCTGATATACAGGAAAGGTGACTTGGGTATAGGGAGAAATAAATTCCCTACCTGTCAGGTCACATTTACGCTTGTGAAGATTACGAGCATTGCGGTCGTTTAGTCTACGAATGAACCTACAATGAGGACATTGTTTCGGTGCAGGAACATCCATATCTGTATGGAAAGCCTGTTCATCAGCTTCTACTTCGAAGGTGCCGGAGCATTTGGTGCAGGTAGGCATGGAATACTAGTGTACCCCCGTTCCACGCCAGAGCAGAACTAAAAAAGTGGCTTACATGAGCAACATTTGATCAAAGTACTATTTTAAGTTTTCCTGATGCATTGCTCAATATTAGATCAACCTATAAGATCATAGTCTCAATGAAAGGTGATACAAAAAGCAACGGCGAAGAGATTACCTTACAAATGGTGATGAGCCATATGCAGAATGGATTTTCCAATTTGCGTAGAGAAATTAAAATGGATATGCAAAGCGAAATCGCAAGATTAGAAAAGAAAGTGGATGTTGGGTTTGCAGATTTGCAAGATAGATGGCGTTGGTTAGAATCCCATGATCTTCCCAAGAGAGTATCTCGATTAGAAGATAAGGTATTCGCTGGGATTGAGCTTAGTTGAATCCGTTAGCAGACTTCGCTTAAGTAACAAGATTCACAATAGACTTTTTCGGGCCTCTCTGGACTGTAGCTCGTAGAAATATCCTGCTTGCACGTTGTACACGTACGCTTCCAGAGCGTCCGCGTGTTGCGGAGTTTATCACGGTCTATATGTCTCTGAGCAGGGGACCGTCTCGGCAGGGGAATGCCCTGCTGCTTATAGAACTTGAGCTCTTGAGTAGTAATCTTAAATGGCTTACCACTGCCTTCACATACAAGAATCTTGTCACAAACATCTTCATCAATATCGCTGATACTGTCAGAAACTTCTACTGGAGCTCCCATGTAGTTCTCTTCGTCCTTTTCTTTTCGCCAGCTACAACCAATTGCTTCGGCACTCCCTTTATCTAGTGGCATGTAATCTTGTGCCACAGTTTCGTTGTATCCGTGAGGAGACAGTTTCGCAGGGAAGAATTCCCCCCATTCACCTAGACTTGTCATATGCTCGACTATTTTTGGGAGAAGTTCTTCGTATTCTTCTCATGTGTATTGCTTATTAAGAATGCAGTACTCTTTATTCTTAAGCCCATGACACCCAAAGCAGTTTTTACAGCTCTTCAGCTGCTGCCCATAGAAACAGTTACTGTTATAAGGACCGGACATTAAGAATGCACAATACTTGGTTCCGACTGTAGAAATGATTTCGTAGCTAGCCTCTGGGTCGTAGAGTGAATAGTTCATGTCATGACAGTCTTTTGCATTGAGCACATCGAAAAGTAACGTACAGTCTTCACAGGAAGTCGCGTTAAAACAGTCAGTACAGTTTTTACTGTTCTTAATATTATTTCCGGAACAATTTTCACTGTTGATGTTGTACATGTCACGGTACACACCCTTTTCTATGCGAATCTTCTTCCATATCTGTTCTACGTTTTTTAGTGATGCATATGAGTGAAGGTTAAGTTCTGCCAGTTTCTTCTCATACTCTTCTTTCGTGTGTTGTTCATTTAGGATGCAGTACTCTTTGTTGCGGAGGTTTACAGAGAGTACACAGTTTTTACATCCCTTTAGATCAAAACAAAATGCGCAGTCTGTGCAGTTGCCTAAGTACATCGAGTTTCTGCATGCGTAAGAGTTGTAGCACTGTATGCATTCGTAACAGAGCTCGGAGTCGTAGACGAATGTGCAGTCGACACAGTTCGTACTAGTTTTTACAAAAAGGTTAAAGTAACAGTCTTCGTTTGCTTCCGCTGCTATATCGAGATAACAATTCTTTTCATCTGAGCAGTAATTACAGAAATCAGAGTTTTCACAGTTGGAGATAGCAACACCCCAGTGTGAGACTTGGTCTCTTAACTCTCCCCATTGCTCAAAAAAGCTCCGACTAAAGTCGTAATCTCTACCGTAGTCCAATCCTTCCCAGCTATCACCGTGCCACTCCTCTTGCTTGTATACGGGAAATTTCGTATCTGGTGCGTACATAGAGATGAACATCTCTCCAGTCTTATCACATGTTCTATGATAGAACGTGCGGTCATTTCTCCACGCCATGCGTCTCTGTACTCTGCACTCTGCACTCTGGGCAGAGAGTAGGTGGTGGAATGCTCGGGGTAAACGAACCGTAAAATTCGCTGTCACTTTCAGTCACCTCAAACTCTGCCGAACATTGGGTGCAAGTGTGATTCATTATACGAGAGAATTTTGATAACACGGTTCACAGTATATGTTCTCTGGGCGTTCTGGCGCATACGATGTTTCTATGGCAACGTTACACTTATCACACGTACGATCATATAGAACACGAGGATTGCGCATATGAAGGTGACGCCTGTAGCGCTGGAAAAAGCTGAGCCGAGGAAGCGGCACATGGAGTTGCTTGTGGAAGGCTAGCTCCTGAGGAATAATTTTGTATTGCTTTCCCGACTCATCACAGGTGAGGATTTTGCTGCAGATATCTTCGGAGACATCATCAATAGAGTCTGGTAGTTCAATCTCGGGTCCCATGTATTGGTCTTTCTTCTCTACCTCGTCAAACCAATGCCACTCCTTTGCGAGAACTTCTTCTTTAGTCATAGGGAAGTAATCTTGAGCAAGTGTCTCGTTGTAGGCAAATGTAGCAGAAGTTGTCGGGAAAAATTCACCCCACTCACCAGTACTGCGCATATGTTCGATAATACGTGGAACAAGCTCTTCATATTCTTTTTTAGTATATTGCTTATTGAGAATGCAGTATTCCTTCCTTCTCATACCAACACACCCGAAACAATTTTTAGAGTTATGGCACAAATCACAGTAGAGCATTGCACTCATGCTAGAAAGTGAATGGATGCAAAAGCAGCAATTATGAATTTCATACCCAACGACACTACATTCATAGAGCCTCTCTCCTTCACCACATTCTTGAATATCCATACAGTTCTTGAGGGGCATAAATCCTTGAAAGACATGGCGACAATCCCAAAGATCTTCTGAGTCAAAACAGTTATAGGCATTTTTACAATTAACGAGATAGTCTCCAACAACGTCTTCGTTTTGTACGCCATGCATATATTTCTGTGGAAACTCTATTTTGAGTACTTCAAAGCGCTCTAGAGCAGACTCGACAGCGCTGTGGCTCCCGAGCATCTTGCGGTACTTTTCAAACTCATCTTTGCTAACGGGCTTATTTTCTACGTGGTACTCCTTGTTTTTCAAATTACTGCACATCATACAGTTTTTACATCCAGTACAGTTTTTGAGGAACATAGAGTCTGCGCAGTTTTCAGAGTCTTGTAAGTATGCAGATCCGTAGCATTTTACGCAGTCGACACATTCGTAGCAGAGCTCTGATTTACGACTTCGAAAACATCCAACACAGTTTACGCAATGGTTAAGGCTATAGCTATACAGACAGTCTCGGTTTTCATCCGAGTCAAATATCAAGTAACAGTCTTTGTTTTTCCCTGCGTAGTTGGTGTAATCACAGTTTTCATCAAACTCATATCCAGTCATAAGATTCGGGCGTGGAACTATTTCTACTAATTCTTTCAACTGCTCAAAGAAGCCCCTAGAAAAATCAAAGTCTCTTCCGTATTCAAGTGGATCCCACTTGTCACTATACCAATCTTCCTGGTTGTAGATCATGTACGGTGCAGAATCGTGAGTATTCGAAATAATTTGAGCACCAGTAAGATCACACTTTCTTTCGTACAGATTTACATGATTGACATGAGTGTGTCTTCGCTGAAGTCGACAGTCAGGACACATTGTCGGTGGAGGGAGATCCATCTTCTTTCCCCCGATAATTGGAGACAGCTCTTCAAGCATCTTTAGATCCTCATCGAGGATGCTGAATTCAGCCGAGCATTGTGTGCAAATAGTTTTCATATCCCTACAATCTCATAATAAGTAATATTTGTCCAACATCAATCACTATAATGGCTCAAATAGCCAAATTAATCATGTATCAATTAATAGAAACTGTAGAAATATTTCTACAACAGTGCTATAATAGTAGGGTAAACTTACCTGAATGACTCATACGCCATGAAGACAGAATTGCTAAAACTTGGTCTAACAGAAGATGAGATTGTGATCTATCTCGCCTGCTTGGAGATAAACGGCGGCCCTGTTTCTGTAATAGCGCGCAAAGCAGGAGTGCAGAGAGTCGGTTGTTATCACACTATTGAGAAGCTTTTAAAGAAGAAGTTGCTGAGTCAGTACAATAAAAACGGTGTGAAGTGCTTTGCACCAGAAGCCCCAGAGAAACTTGAAGAGCTCGCTCTTGAGCGTGTTGGTATTGCAAAGGCATTACTGCCTCAGCTTAAAAATCTGGCATCAACATCAGGGTTTCGTCCTCGTATTCGTTTTTACGAAGGCATGGATGGAGTTGAGCGTGTATTTAACGAATCGCTAAGCGCCGAAGGTGAGATACTCGGGTATACAAATCTCAAACAACTGATAGATGAAGTACCCGTGTTCTTTAAAGACTACACAAGTAAACGTCTTAAGAAGGGGATAAAGTCTCGTTACCTTTCTCCAAATACCGTAGAGAGTGTCCATGCCGTTGATCAGTTTCTTCCAAAAGGATTTGATGCGAATTTGATCGAGATCCTGTTGGTAAACAAAGAACAGTTCCCATTCGAAAACGACACTCTGATTTTTGGAGATTCTGTAGGCATAGTCTCACTCAATCCTGATGAACGACTTGGGTTAATCGTAGAGAGTCCAACATTATCTAAGACAATGAAAGCAGTGTTTGATCTTGCATGGCTTGGAGCTACGGCTTTCGTTGCGAAATGAACTTCGAGGTTAACTTCGATGTTTATAATGAAAGAGTATGTTCAGAATTGAAATGGTAGGGTAATATAATTCGGTTA
>Ga0115002_10007771_pt1 | contig 12003 bp, 4 predicted proteins | sample ArcticOcean_MG_C_8_FD_89576 | JGI IMG/M metagenome (GOLD analysis project Ga0115002, IMG submission 89576) | Marine microbial communities from western Arctic Ocean - ArcticOcean_MG_CB11_86 | ecosystem: Environmental > Aquatic > Marine > Oceanic | place: Arctic Ocean: Canada Basin | collected...
ACTGCTATCCAATCAAATAATAGTTCACCATTTAATAGCCCTTGTATTAGGATACATCATCGGGAATGTAAAATTTTGAGTTATATATGAAAATATATTTTTAAATTCATATTACTAAAAAAGGATTCATTGTGAAAAAACCAAATATAGTTTTTATTTTTGCTGATCAACTTCGTTACCAGTCATGTGGCTTTTCTGGTGATAAACGCGCGATTACTCCTAATCTAGATAAATTTTCGAAAAATGGTTTAAATCTTCAACAAGCAGTATCTTCGATGCCAGTATGTTCAGCATATAGAGCATCATTATTCACTGGGAAATACACCAGCAGTACTGGTATGGTAATAAATGAACTTCGGATGAATACAAAACATCGCTGTATAGCACATTACTTGACAGATGCAGGTTACAACACTGGCTATATTGGAAAATGGCATCTGTATTCAAATGAGCTAGGTAATCATAATGATGCAAATAATTCACATATTCCCGTAGGTGCTGATAGATTGGGTTTCGACGGTTTTTGGGCAGCATATAATTTTAATCATACCTATTATGGTGCTTATTACCATAGGGATGCAGAGAAAAGAATATTTCATAAACCTGAAGTATATGAACCAGATGCTCAAACTGAAATGGCCATAGAGTACATAAAGAATCATAAAGATGATGAGAACCCTTTTTATTTAACACTAAGCTTTGGAACACCACATGATCCGTGGACAAAAGATAATGTACCTAAAAGATTTTATGAATTATTTAGTGATATTCAATTTGACCTTCCTCCTAACTATTCCGATGGTATAGACCCTTACGGAGATAATTGGTCAAATGAATATAAAACTAAAAAGTTAATTAATGATTGGATGCGGGTTTATTATGCTATGACTGCCAATCTAGATTGGAATTTTGGCAAAATCATAACTGCTATTGAAAATGCGAAAATTACAGATAATACAATTATTATTTTTACATCAGACCATGGGGAAATGTTTGGTGCACATGGACGGATGAAAAAGAATATTTTTTATGAAGAGTCTGTCAGAGTTCCATTTTTAATTCAATGGGAAAATAACTTACCAAGTGGGGAGGTTTCTGATCTTTTGATTTCTACGGTTGATATAATGCCAACTATGCTTGGTCTGATCGGAATAGAAAAACCAAAGGATGTAGAGGGGTTAGATTTAAGTGAAGGTTTAATAAGGAAAGATGATTCTGATCCAAAATATGCATTTCTTATGAATACTGGGGCTTGCGCTATTTGGGAAGATGGACATGAATGGAGGGCAATACGTACTAAAGAGTTTACTTATGCTATTTTTCGTGGTTCAAAGGTTTTGCCACGCAAAGAATTATTTTTTGATAATATGAATGATCCTTATCAATTAAATAATATTATTAATAATAAGGATTATAATGCAGTTATTAATCTATTTCGTAAGTATTTGAGTGAAAAAATGAATTCTCTAAATGACACTTTTCCTGCATCAACATGGTATTCTAAAAATTGGATTAACGATAGAGTTATCGAGCGATCTGCTACCTTATGAGAGCTGGCCAATTTGTGCAATGAAATCTATTTTAGTGGATATAGAGTGTCTCGAAGACCAGGCAATTCAGAGAATACCTCTTCAAACCATATTGGATTTCGTTGTGCCAAAGATATTGATTAAAAATAGAGTAATCTTAACACCGCTTTAATCACTACCAAACCATACTTTCATTTCTCCAACTTTTCTATTTGCCCATAAGTAGTAAGGGATCAATTTAAATTTTCTTTTCTTGTCATTGGCTTTATTATCCAATTTATAGAGTTTTTTATTCCAGTCTTTTAAACTATTGATTTTTCCATTTCCTGAAATAGAAATATATTTATAGTTATCCATTTTTTCTTTTTGAAATTTCAAAGACTTCTTTTCGATTAATATATTATGAAGATTTTTACCGTTGTCACTTTCTTCCATGCAATAAACTATTGGACCTCTTTGTATTGCTATTTTATTATGATTTTGCCTTACATTTGGATGAGATGTTACGATGCTGATGCCTATTCCAAGATTTACTTCAACCAAAGTTTCTGCTTTTGCAGGGATAGGTAATTTAATGTAACCTTTTCTTGGAGTTGCTTTAAAAGATTTTTTATCAATTTTCACAATGAATTTTTTTGACCAATAAGGAACACGCAAAAATAGGTTAAATGATTTTTCATCCTGATTTTTAATAGCTATTTCACACTTATCATTCCACGGCTGAGAATTTTTTTGACGTATTATTATTGGTGACCCTTTTATATCGATTTTTACACTGGATTGAATGTAAAGGTTGATACATATACTCGAAGTGTTATTTGAGTAAATATATCCGGGGATACTTGGTAAAAAACGTACAATATTCGTTGGGCAGCAAGCAGTGCTAAACCACGGCTGTCGCTCTAAACTAAATCTGTGTGGGTTGGCATTGATCTCTTCTGGCAACGCGGCAAGTCTGTTAGAGTAAAAGAATCTATCTCCACTGAGGTTCAAACCACTTATGATCCCATTATAGATCGCTCGCTCTAGAACATCAATATATTCAGAATTAGGTTCGAGATGAAACATTCTGTGAGCCCACTGAGCAAGAGCTATAGATGCACATGTTTCTGCATATGCCGTTTCATTTGGTAAATCATAGTTAAAAGTAAATCCTTCATTATGGTGAGTTGGGCCTATACCACCAGTGATATACATTCTTTTTTGTGTAAGGTTTTCCCATAATTTCTTACAAGCAATTTTTAGTTTTTTATCATTTGTTTCTTTAGCAACATCTGTCATACCAGAATACATATATACCGCTCTGACAGCATGACCGACTACCTCTTCTTGTTCTATTACAGGTTTATGGGTTTGGCTATATATTCTATTAATAAGAGCTGGCGCCATGTAATTTTTTTTTGGATAAGCTTTTTCAAAATTCTTTTGCTCTAGTTCGAAATACTTTGGGTCTTGACCACGTTGTAATAAAAAGAATTTAGAGAGGTTTAAATATTTCAAATCCTTAGTTACTCGGTATAACCTTACAAGGGCTAGCTCAATTTCTTGATGCCCTGGGTAGCCTTTCTTCTGATTCTTTTTAGGTCCAAAAACTTTATTTATGAGGTTCGCATATTTTATCATAATGTTTAAAAATTTGGATTTTCTAGTTGCATCAAAATATGCAACAGCTGCTTCAATTAAATGTCCAGCACAGTACAATTCATGCTCATTTCTAAGGTTTGTCCATTTTCTATCTGGCTCCACATTAATAAAATAAGAATTTAGGTACCCATCATCAAGTTGGGCTTCAGCCATTAAATCAACAATATGATCAACTTTTTGTTCAAGAGATTTATTTCTCTTATTCGCCAAACAGTAGGATACAGCCTCTATCCATTTTGCAACATCTGAATCCCAAAAAATGTGAGGCTTATTAGGTTTACCTTTTTTCCATTTCCAGGCATCGATTCTACCTTGCTCTTTAAGATGATTGTAATTTGCTTTTAAGGTTTTTTGTTGATTGATGAGAAGGCGCTCAGACCAGAAATCGTCTTCAAGTTTTACTTTAGTAAAGGATATAGGGACAAAGTTTTTCATTATTTTATAGTTCTTTTCAATAACTAATATAAGTCCCTATCTTATGTAAACTAATTAAGTATTCAAATAGTATTTTTGCAAACGATTGCAAAATATATTAAGAATATATTACTATACCAAAATTACCTCATTGAAATTGGAGTAAATATGTTGGGAATCATTATTTTAAACAATAAAAATACTAAAAGTCTTCTGACTTTAGTTAGCAAGTTCAGCATTTTTATTATTTTTATTAGTTTTTCATACCTCAAATCTCAGACTCCTCCATTTAATGACTATTGTAAAATGTTAGAAAAGGACATAAATGGAATACAGCATGGTTTTCTAGCTGGTAATAAAATGTATTATGTTGGTGGTCAAACTGGTGCATTTTGGGATGGTGTATCTGAGCATGAAACAATTGGTCTTACCCATCCGTTTTTTAGAGATATGAGGTCTAGAGGCTATGGAATGACCAAAACAGATTATGGAATTGGAAATGATAAATGGGGTTGGGAGTTTTATAGATTATCAAAAGCTGCATATGGTACTGTTATTGCTAATGGTAAAGAATATAAGCATCCAAAACCAGAAAAAATGATTTGGAGACCTGATAGACAATTAACAGAATATATAGTAAATGATATAGTTATTCAGGAAACAAAATTCATTACACTTAATGATGTAGTTTGTTCTATTATAAAATCAAGTAAGCCTATAAAAATTAAATTCAAAGGCAGTGGGTTTTATAACAAAATGAATCTTCCAACCTTTGATGGTGATGAGGAGGGCATACCTTGGCAGCAAAATGTAAAATCCAAAATTAAATTTCAGCCAGAAGATAACTGTATTCGATTAGATGAGTCCTCAGATATGATGGTAAAACCAACTTGGGGAGAAAAGGCAGTTGTCGGTAAAATGATGTATGAGGGGATGAGCGTCGTAATTAGTACATCAGAGTCAATGGAAAAAAATTACAGTATAGAGTATGACGAAAATAATGTACCTAATTATGAATTTACGATTAATTGTGATTCATCTGGATCTGCAATTTTTTATTCTATAGCAGATGATTACGAAGAAGCAGTTAGAAACATTAAAGATGTCAGGAAAAATATCAAATCTGCCCTGGAATCAAAAACAAATTACATGAATGAATTATTGAATTATCAAATTCCATATTTTCGTTGTTCAGATGATGAAGTAGTTGATACCTATTATTATCTTTGGGCAATCTATTTTATGTATTTTATGGATGTAGGTGAAGGTTACTTGGAGTATCCAAATACACAAACTGCTATAAATAATTTTATGGGTCTTCACCTTTGGGATTCATCAGTTTATGCAAGGATGGGTTCTTGGGTAGTTGACAAGTGGGAATATGGTTTTGGTAATGTTCTAAATTGGAAAAATTTATTACCTTATAAAAAGAAAGGGGGAAGACTGCCAGACAACTTTGGTATCAATTGGTATTCTCCAGTTTGGTTTACCCCAATTTACACTATACCTGGCGCTTGGATGATGTATACGCATTCAGGAGATAAAAAATATTTAAAAGAAGCATATAACCTATACTTTGAACTTTATAAAGATGGTTTTCAAACCGATCCAGCTTTTGTTCTTTTATCAACATCGATATTAAAAAAAATGGCTAAAGAATTGAGAAAAAGAAATGATATCAAATTATGGGACAAAAAATATACAGAGGCTCTAAATGATCTGAATAATTCATGGGAGATTAAATCTGAGAAATACTATGGTAGTTACAATTATCAAGGTAAAGATATTTGGAATTTAGCTGCTTTAATGGCAAAAGAATTTCCTGATGATTGGGCCAGAGCTTTAACCGATAGATGGATAATGAATACAGAAGATGGTTTTTTAGGCCCAGTTGCGCTAGATGTGAGAGCAAAATCGGCAGTACAAAATGGAATCTTTGAAGTTTCTACAATTAGCACATGGCAAGTAATTGAAGGATTATTTGAAAATGGCATTGATAAAGAGGCTGTTCATATAACACTAAGTCATTTAAAAGGTATGTATAAGGATTACGGGTTTCCGATAGCTCCAGAGGTGTGGACTCCTGAATATAAACCATGGGGATCAATGTATTATAATTGGGATGGTGCCATTGTACTACCAATACTTAAAAGGTTAGCAGGGTTTGATTTTTCAGTTAGTGACAAAACAATAATGGTCTCAGATCATTTTCCTCCTAGTTGGGATTATATTGATTTAAAAGTGCCAATCACTACTAAAAAGGATAAAGTTGAATGGGTTGAATTATATATTGATAGAAAGAAAACTGAAGAAGGAATTATAAAAAGCTATAATACCAAAAAGATTAAGGATTGGACTTTGGAAATAAATCCTTGGTTAGAAGGTAGAGATATAATTGAAGTTAAAACATCTATGAATGAATATAAAAATGAAGGAGAAAATGGGAATCTCTTTCAAATTGAGAAAGGAATAAAAGGTGATTTGAATCTAAAACTAGGGGAAGATAATAATCCACTCCGATCAAGAGTTTTAGTCTTGCCAGAATCAAGAAAATTTATTGATCAAATATCTATAGAACTAAAAAATTTAATGGGTAAAGGTACATTATTATATAAAGATCCCAGTTCTAAAGATTATAATCTTTATAAAGGTCCAATAGAAATAAGAGAGACGGGAATATTAAAAGTGAAAGTCTCTGAAGAGAGCATATCTGATTTTGTTTATGAAATAAAGTTTACGAAACAAGAACCATTAGAGTCAGTCAAGGTTGCAAGCAACGCAAATGGATTAACATATAAATATTATGAGGGTGTTTGGGAAAAAATACCTGAATATAAAAGCGAGAAAATTTTGGCTGACGGTCATTCTGATGGTATAGTGACAAATGTAGCTAAGAGGAAAGAGAATTATGGATTAGTATTATCTGGTTACATTTTAATTCCAAAAACAAATATCTACACCTTTTACTTAAGATCTAATGATGGCAGTAGGCTAAAAATTGGAGATGAAATTATCTCAGAGATTAATGGTACAGCTGGACTTGACCCTATATTTGCAGCACCTTCAAGGATTGCGCTTGAAGAGGGTTATCACACTTTTGAGATTGAATACTTTCAGAAAATAACTAGGAGCTCGCTATTTGTAGAAATTGAGAGCGATGAGATAACAAAGCAGAATATACCTATATCGATGCTTTACCGATAGTGACAATGACTATTTATGATATTTAAATGTGTGTTAACAGGAACAAAAAATTAAATCAATATCAAATGAAATATTTAGTTCATTGCATTATTATACAAATTTTATTTATATCATTATGCTCAAGTCAGGAAATAGTATTCAATGAAATAGTTGCATCAAATAATTCATCATATGCTGATAGGTTTGATGAATATAATGATTGGATTGAATTAAAAAACTTCTCAAGTGATACTATTGATATAACTGGCTTCTGGCTTTCAGATAATTTAGCGGATCTATATAAGTGGGGTATTCCAAACTTAAAAATTGCACCCAATGAATTTGAATTAATATTTTGCTCTGGAAAAAATATTATTGACAAAGGTTCTGAATCTAATTGGGAAACGATAATTGATGTGGGTAGTGAGTGGAAATATGCGATCCATAGTGGTGATTATGATATACCATCTAATTGGAGAGAAATATCAGCGACATTAAACTGGCCTCAAGGCCAAAGTGGTTTTGGTTATGGTGACGGTGATGACAATACACTAGTCCAGCCTACTACTGGTTTAGCAATTAGAAAATTATTTTTTATAGAAACAACTGAAGATATTGTATCAATGATGCTTCACATTGATTACGATGATGGTTTTATCGCTTTTATTAACGGAGTTGAAATTGCCAGAGATAATGTTTGTTGTGATTATCCGCCTTTAAGTCAATTAGCTGATGGCGATCGAGAAGCAGAAATGTATCAAGGAGGTCTACCGGCTGAGTTTAATTTGGAAAATTGGGAAGAGATTATTAATGATGGCTATAACATTTTAGCAATCCAAATTCATAATAGCAGTGAAACTAGCTCTGATCTAACAGCAATCCCGTATCTAAGTATTGCTCATCATAATAATGATTCAAGTTATTATGTAAGCCCGTCTCTTGCATCACAACTTCTACCTGAGAGTAGTGGACACTATCATACAAATTTTAAATTGGATGGTGATGGTGAAGAAATAGTTTTATCAAATCAAACCGGTGTTATTATTGATTCCTTAAGTTTTCAGGAAATACCTATAGACATTAGCTATGGTCGGCACATAAATAGTTTTGATGATTGGGTCTATTTTACCAATCCAACACCTATGGGTGAAAACTCATCTACTGCATATTGGGGAATTACAAATTCTCCTATTTTAAATATTCAAGGAGGCTTTGTGCCTTTAGGTACAACTATTGACCTACAGACATCAAATAATAATATTCAGATTTATTACACTACAAATGGCAGTATTCCAACAATGCAGAGCGAGTTATTTAATGGATTCACAATTAATGCAAATTCAACATTGAGATTTAGAGCATTCCGCGATGGATATTTTCCTAGCAAAATTATTACTCATACTTATTTTGAAGATTTAGAGCTTAGAACCTTACCTGTGATTTCGCTTGTATCAGATTCAAATTATTTTTTTGGGAATGATAGTGGAATCTATGTTTTAGGAGATGAAGCTGTAGGTGACTTTCCTTTTTTTGGAGCAAATTGGTGGTCTGATTGCCCCCACAGCAATATGAGAGAGTACGGTTGCGAAGATTGGGAGCACCCCGTACACATAGAACTCTATGAGCCTAATGGTTCTCTTGGGTTTAATTTAGATGCTGGTATGAGAATTCATGGTCATTGGATGCGTGGATTACCTCAAAAGACAATTGCAATAATTGCACGAAATAAATATGGTTCTAACAAAATAGAACATCAAATATTCCCCAATCTTGAAATAAATAAATTCAAGAGTATCCTATTGAGACCATCAGGAAATGATTGGTCATCAACAATGATTCGTGATGGTTTAGGAGCGATGATTGCAAAAGAGATAGATCTAGATTATCAAGAGCACAGACAAGCCGTTGTCTTTATTAATGGTGAATATTGGGGGATTCACAACATAAGAGAAAAAATTAGTGAACACTTTATTTCGAGCCATCATGATATTGATATTAACAATCTAGATCTCGTTGAAAATTCTTATGGCACATGGGCTAATTTTGGTACAACAGATAACTGGTTTGAATTACGAAGTTATTTGATTGAAAACGATATGTCTATTGATGAAAATTACCAAATTGTAGAGAATTGGATCGATATGCAGGAGTGGATAAATTATTTAGTTGTTGAGCTATACGCTGGAAATAACGATTGGCGTGGAGGTAATTATAAAAGATGGTATGAGCAGAATAACAAATGGAGGTTTATTTTACAAGATTTAGATGCTGGCTTTAATCAATATCCTGAGGAGTACAACCCTCCTGAAGAAAACATTTTTGAAAATAATGCCCTAAATGGTAGTTTTCATGAATATAATAACTTAATGCTTAATCCTAAGTTCCAAAATCAATTCATTAATACATTTGCTGATCTCTTCAATTCATTTTTGAAGCCTGATTTTTTTATATCTATAATTGATAGTTTACAACAAACCATTGCTGAAGAAATGCCATTGCATATTGAAAAATGGGCAAATACATGCTCATATTGCCCAGCCAATTGGATTGGAGACGGAATCAATTCAATGGAAGAATGGAATGAAGAGTTAGATAGGTTGTATGAATTTGCTACAATAAGATATGAGGTTGGATGGGATAATATTATAAATGAATTTGATCTTGAAGGTACTGTAGATCTATTGTTGTCTGAAAATCAAGGTTATGGTAAAATTAAGATTAATTCAATTATTCCAATTGAATACCCTTGGCAGGGAAAGTATTTTAAAGGTAATTCAATCATCCTACAACCAATTCCAAATCAAGGGTTCGAGTTTTCTAAATGGATTTTAAATGATCAAACGATTATCTATGAGGATTATCTTGAGTTGCCCCTAATGGGTCAAAATAATGAAAACTTTTCTGAAATATCTGTTGAAGCAATTTTTCAGGTTATTAATAGTTCAGCTGGATCAATTGTAATTAATGAAATTAACTATAATTCATCAGATCAATATGATTCTGAGGATTGGATTGAGTTAATAAATAATTCTGATTCAATCATAAATATTTCTAATTGGATAATCAAGGATAATAATTCGTCCCATATATTTGAAATTCCTTCCACGGAAGAACTCTCTCCTGGAGATTTTTTAATTATTTCTAAAGATTCAATTATGTTTATGAATATCTATCCAAATATTGAAAATCTAATTGGTGATTTAGGTTTTGGACTGTCTGGTAGTGGAGATATGGTAAGGTTGTATGATAACAGTGGCAGTATCATAGACAGTGTTAATTATGGAGTAGATGATCCTTGGCCATCTAACACGGATGGGAATGGTTTTTCACTCGAGCTGATAAATCCAAGCCTGAATAATGAATTTGTTAACGCATGGTCAAGTTCTGCCACCCATGGAACCCCTGGACAACAGAATAGTGTTTTTGAGTATTTATCTAGCGATGATGATTATTTACCAAATCAAATTTCAATAGGTCAGAGCTACCCTAACCCTTTTAATATAAGTATTAACATTCCTATTGAATCTCATTCAACCAATAAATTATCATTATTCATTTACGATATCCTTGGCAGAAAAATATTCGAAGATGAATATTTTATTATCCGTGGTAATAATATAATTACTTGGACTGGGAAGACCAAATTTGGCAACGATATTTCCTCTGGTATATACTTCGTTCAAGCATTATGGAGTACAGGGAATGATACAAAAAAGATAATTTGCATAAAATAAATTTTAATTTATTTAACTTATACTAAATTTAAACTGTAAAATATATTAACCCAATTCGAATTATTTGGAGCTATTTTGAAAAACAAAAAAAATATAATATTCTTGCTTACTGATCAACAAAGATATGATACATTAAACTGCAATGGAGCGGTGCAGTGTGAAACTCCTTTTGCTGACTCAATTGCAAAGGATGGATTTAATTTTTCGTATGCTTATACGCCTATAGCGCTTTGTTCGCCAGCAAGAGGTTCTATTCTCACTGGACTCTATCCTCATAACCATGGACAATTAACAAATACAGGGGATAATTTTAATGGTGTGTTTGATAAAAACATACTCGATAAAAGGTCTTGGATAGATGTTTTACATAAAAATGATTATAGCACTGGGTACATCGGGAAATGGCATTTACCAAATGAAGGAAACAATGAATTTTGGGGCATAGATAAATGGCATCTTTATGGAGAATATTACAAAGAACTTAAAGATCAAGGAATAAACAAATTTTATGACTATCATGGTACACATTTGATGGACTCAGAGTGGGGTATCACCAACTCTCCTTGCTGGGGAAAATCAGGATTGAGCTATGAACAAATGCAAGAGACTTGGTCAGCAAATAAAACAATTAATACAATAGAGAAATTTGCAGTTGAGAATAAACCTTTTATGATAATGACAAGTTTTAAAGGACCTCATTGGGATTACATGGTTCCGGAGCCCTATGATACTATGTATGATCCCGATTCCATTGAAAAATGGGGTAATTTCGATGATCAATTCATTAATAAACCGGAGATACAACAGAAAGAAATACTTCGATGGAATGCTGGTCACTTAACATGGAAAGATTGGCAGGGAATGATCGCAGCATATTGGGGATATTGCACTTATATTGATCATGAAATCGGACGGATCATCAACCACTTAAAAGAAAAAAAATTGTATGAAGATACTATCATTATTTTTTCTACTGACCATGGAGACATGATTGGTAGCCATCGCATTTTTAATAAAGGATTTCAGATGTATGAAGAAACGCATAGAATACCTTTAATCATTCGCATACCTGGTGCATCAAATCGTGGTGATACCATTGATTCATTTGTAAGCCATGTAGATGTATTTGATACGATATGTGACTTAGCAAATATAGAAAATTTTAATTCAAATGATGGGTCTTCCTTAAAACCTTTAATGCAAGGTGATAACTCAATATCAAGAGATGATATATATTCAGAGTTTCATGGATATGAACCATGTTTAACCTCAATTAGAATGGTAAGGACAAAACAATGGAAATATGTTTACAACCCATTTAGCATAGATGAATTATATGATATGGAGAGTGACCCCTACGAGATTCACAATCTAGCTCCAAGGATAGGTCATAAAGCGGTATTGATGAGAATGAAAGAAAGGATGGTAGAGTGGATGAGAAAAACAAACGATGATTTAGGAAGAAAATCTAAAGGTCGTGTAGATTCATTTGATCTTAT
>Ga0115002_10007774_pt1 | contig 12002 bp, 11 predicted proteins | sample ArcticOcean_MG_C_8_FD_89576 | JGI IMG/M metagenome (GOLD analysis project Ga0115002, IMG submission 89576) | Marine microbial communities from western Arctic Ocean - ArcticOcean_MG_CB11_86 | ecosystem: Environmental > Aquatic > Marine > Oceanic | place: Arctic Ocean: Canada Basin | collected...
CAACTCGGGCAGTGACGACAAGCTGGAAGAAGACACGGCGCCTGGTAACAGCGGTGATTCGAATTCTTGTGGCAACAGTGGCGGGAATGGCGACTCGGGCAGCGATGACGAGCGGCCGGCCGACGATGAGACAGTCGGCAATTCTCCGGTAGTCGATGACGAGCCAGAAGAAGCCACATCGCCTGGTAACAGTGGTGGGAATGACAACTCGGGTAATGACGACAAGAGCGGGTCAGACGAATCGACCGAAACGCCTGCAGACGACAGCCCGCCCGCTGATGACGAGCCAGTTGATGATTCTCCGGTAGTCGATGATGAGCCAGAAGAAGCCACATCACCGGGTAACAGCGGTGATTCGAATTCTGGTGGCAACGGTGGTGGGAATGACAACTCGGGCAATGACGACGAGAGTGGTTCTGATGAATCGACCGAAACGCCTGCCGATGACGAGCCAGAAGAAGACACGTCACCCGGCAACAGCGGTGATTCGAACACTGGCGGCAACGGTGGCGGGAATGGCAATGGGAACAACAATTCGGTCAACAGCGTTACCGACGATTCATCGTCGACGTTGGTCGAATCGGACGATAGCGGAGACTCGACCCCGGTCGTCGAATCCCCTCCTGCAGAAGACCCACCGCCAGTAGCTGACGGCGATGGCGGTGAAGACGGCGATGGCTCTGAATCAACTCCAGTCGATGATTCGTCGACTACTGATTCCGAGCCACCTAGTGAAGATGACCCGAATGCCGACGCACCGGCACCGGACGAAGAAACGAACGGTAACGGAAACGGCAATGCCAACGGCAATGGCAATGGCAATTCGAACGGAAAGAACAAATAGAGAAAATGCTGATCTCCTCATTAAATCCATTAAAACGAAATATTCTCGGGCAGACCGAGATGCAAAGATCACGCTTCGTCAACGTGAATTACCATCCGCCCTCGGGGTTGTTTGGGCTGCGCAAGTACCGACTGACCGGGCTGTTTTTGCTCGTTTCAGCGATGATATTTGCCAGTGTTGCGCTAGCAATAAATATTACGACAACCCATTCCGAAGAGGCGCAGATCGTTTCTGCAACTACGGCAGAATCGGTGAGGGATGCGAAAGTCGTTGCCGGTATCGTGACCCAGCTTCTGGACTCATCGACTGGTAGTGCGAACTTTAGTTCAAAGCAATTTGCGGAATCGTCGTCTTCCTTGAACATCGCCGACTTTCTAACCGAATCTGAGATCGTTCGGTTGACCCTCTACTTGCCTGATGGCACAACGGCATGGACTTCGTCTGCGGTTTCGGAGGAACTGGAGCCAGATCAGCGGCAGATTTTCGATGCTTCACTTTCAGGTGCGATCGCAACGGGACTAATTCGCGGCGCGTCGGTTAGTGGGACGGCAGGAATCGTTTACGACGCCGATGTTGTCGAGACATATGTCCCAATCTCCGAATTCGAGACAGGGTCGACGGCGTTCGTTCTTGGTGTAACGCGTGATGTCACGACCGTGCTTTCGGTAAGCATCGATCAGTCTCGTTCGGCCATACTCCGTTCAACTGCTATTAGCCTGGGGACCGGCTTCCTGGTATTGCTGATAACAGTGTTCATTGCTGATATTCGAATGTGGAAACAGCGGGTACTTGCAGTTGCGCACGAGCGGGCACTCGCTTCGCATGAGCTATCCGTGGCTAAGATGAACCTCGCCAATCGTGAACTTCGCCAGGTGACCAGCGAACGGGAAAAAATCCTATCGGCCGTTTCACATGAGCTGAAGACTCCACTCACGAGCATGATTGCCTTCACTGACATCGTGTCGCGGAACCAGTCGGGCGATGCTGCAACTCGTAATCTGAAGCATCTGGATGTTGTGAAACGCAGTGGAGATCATCTGCTTTCTTTGATCAACGATCTACTGAGCTTCAACAGATTAGGTTCGGTCGACACTGCGTTCCAACACGAGGTCCTCGAAACGATAGACCTGTTTGACGAGCTTCAGAGCAGTATGAGTCCGATACTGGCTGCCAAGAACCAGACACTGGCTATCGAGGGTGTGCACGAAGATCAGTCGGTTCGATTGGATCGCCGCCGTATTATTCAGGCGCTTTCCAACCTGATCAGCAACGGCTCGAAGTTCTCGCCTGAAGGATCGGTCGTTCTCGTCGAATCACACATCGAGAACGGTGAATTGAAGCTTTTGGTTGCTGACCCTGGGGTAGGCATTTCAGACGAGAAACTTGCTGAAATGTTCTCGAGAGACATTCAGGCAGACGCACCGTTTGGTGGGTCAAACGCCGGGAGCGATCAGGGTCTTGGTTTCCAAATCGCTCGAGACATCATCGAAGCGCACGGTGGTCAAATCGAGGTGCAAAGCCAACTCGGACAGGGAACGAGAGTTAGCGTCATGATTCCGACCGGACTAGGTGAACAGTAGATAGTGTGGAAAGTTTGATTTAGGTGGTACTAAAGGTGCAGGACTGTGGGCTGATCGATATTTCCGGGTCGGGATGAAAGTCTCACATGAGGTATTGATCGAGGAGAGACCCTAGTTTGGATCCGCACTGTTGAAGTTCGCCGATGGTATCTACGTGGGTGAAACGAATACCTAACCTGCTGAGCCCATCGTTCTGCGTCTAGCGCGTATGCGCACGTACTATTGGCATCGCCTGCGCTAGGGTGTGCGTCCGTACGCCCGCAAACTCCGTATAGTGCGTACAGAACCACTATTTATGTCGTAGGCCAACGATCTGCATGCGACAACCACCACGCCAAATATTCGCCCGCCCCTTCCAGCGATCATTCGCTCGTTGGATCTTCGCGATCGTTGTTGCGGTAGCAATTGTCGGATTCGTCACAAGTGTGCAGGGTGGCTGGGTTTCGGCAGCGAGCTTTGGTGCGAACCTTTTTTCAGGAACCGTTGTAGCTACTCCGGCTGCAGGTGATTGCGGTGACGGATCGCAGCAGTTTGGTTTCTTAGACTCGAGCGGCACTGCTGTCGACTCGGTGAATCTCGATAATCCCGGTGACTCGGTCGATGTTCAGGTCTGTGCGGATGGACTTTCACTGGGTGGCCCGGATACAGCACAGATAGTCATTGAGCACGACGATTCGATCGTAGAGCTTACGAACGCTGCTTGCGCCGGGTTGCTTGACGGTGGATTAGTTTCTCCCTCGACAAAGCGAACTTCTGACGATCAGGCTTCGGCGTTCATATGTACCAAACCGGGTGGCGTGTCGGGCTCCAGCGGTGCTCTGCTGAGGGTGACTGTTCGCAGGATCGGAACGGGTAGCGAAACGCTGTCGTTCAGATCGTCAGGATCGTTGAGCACCGGGCTGTACGAGTCTGGCGTCGCCTTGTCGGTCAGCGGGTTCGATTCGTTGGCGGTTCGCCAGGACAACCCTTCGCCAACACCGACAGTAGCACCCACCGCAGCCCCCGCCGCAGCGGCCGCCCCATTTACTCCTGTGCCAACTGCTACTCCACCCCCGGCATCTTCGGCTCCTAGTGCACCTGCCCTGCAATTCGAAGCGCCGACCGCACCGACCTCGTTTGAAGCTGTTGCCGGCGTTTTGTCTGTGACCCTCACCTGGGGGGAGCCGGAAGAAACCAGCGATCGGACGATCGACGAGTACACGGTTCAGAACCTGCGGACTGGCGAGATCGTCCGGGTCGGGGGCGATGTATTTACCTACACATTCGATGGTCTTGACCCGGACGTCGCATATAACTTCATCATCAAAGGGCCACGGGTCTGGGCATAGGGCCGAATGCGGGTGTCGGCCCCGTTACGCCGCTGGATATTCCGGTGGTCGTAGCCGTCACCGCAATTGAACCGCTACCAGAGGCGACAGAAGTAGTTGAACCGACCGTAACCGCAGAAATAAGCGATCCTTCGGATGGTGTCGGATCTGGAGAAATTGTCCTTACGGCAGCCGATAGTGATGCGCTTGAAGCTGCTCTCGAAGAGATTTTGGGGAGTGACGTAACGGTCGATGAAGCCGTGGTGATTCCTGTCTCCACAGAGACCGGTATCACCATCGAAATCCCGGTCGAAGGACTGACTGAAACCACAGGGGCGATTGGAGATCTCGATGTTCAGATCGGTCAGCTGAGTCTGAAAATTGCGGACGGCGTTGGGACCGCAGCTCTTCAAATATCTGAGGATATTGCCGTTGTGGGTGAGGCGTCGGTCTCGCTCGATTCCAGCGGACTCGACGTTCAGATATCGAATCCTGTTTTGCAATACCCACCGGAAACTGTCGATGACGGGTCTTTCGGGGGCACCGGTGGGGGCTCTGGCGTTTTGATCGAGAGCGTTGGCGTTTCGTTCGCAGTTGGGCTCGATAACCTGCCCGATAGCGTTACGTTGACGACTACATACTCGGCGAGCACGGCTGAATTGGCGGCGTCGACTGGCACTGTGTTCGCACTGAGTGGCGATGAAGAGCTTGCCTACTTCGTATCTGTCGAGAAATACGGAATTACGCAGGACGATCTTGGCGATAACGCTGTTGCGATGAACGTGCCGCTGTCGTGGCTCGACGAGATGGTGGCAAGCGGTCGCGAGATAGCGATTACCAAGATTTCCGATTCGGGCGATGTGTTTACTGAGTCGGCACAGTGCGAACGCTTGTCAGATATAGCTGTTTGTACCGTGACGTTCATCGGCGAGGCCGGTGGTTTTTCGGTTTTTGCGATCTACGGTTTTGTGAACGAGAACCCTCAACCTGCGCCACAGCCGTTGGCGACGGAGTTGCCGACTCAGGCTCCAGCGGCGCCCATGGCTACCGCCGCTCCCTCCGTTCCAACTGGCACCCCGGTTCCACCGACCGTTGTGGCAAGCGCGGTACCAACACCGGAGATCGCTCCTGCTCCAACTGCTTCCAGTTCCGACAGCGATCTGGCGGTGGTGGCGGGCAGTCTTGGTGACACGGGCGGCGGCGGCCCCAGCTTGATTGTGATCGTTGCGATTGCTGTGGTTGCCGTTGTGGCCGGCGGAACTGTCGTATCGGCGTATTACCGCAGGCCAAGTATTTCGACTGCAGGGTTGATTGTGATTGCAACGGCCGCCGGAACGGTCGTGCTGCTGGCGGGCAACGCCAGTGTTGCGCAGGCGGGTGGGTTTGCATTGCCTACTGTGGATGAATCAGGCGATATCGCGCAGTTCGATATCGGCGATATGCCAGACTTTAATAAATTTGACTTCAGATACACAAAGGTCGGTTCGGGTATTCGAGCACTCTCAGAGGCTTACTCTGAGGGTGTGCTCGATGAGTGGCTGACCGACGATCAATATGACGTTATAGATCCCCGAATCGACGTGACGATCTGGTATGAGTCGGTGGAAGACGTTGATCTTGAATTTAAAGGGTTCGACGCCATCGTTCTTAACAGAGTTGAAAATATAGTTGAAGCGAGCGTTCCGGTTCGATTGGCTCGTGTGTTTTCGTATCTGCCGGGGGTGATCAGAGTCGATCGAATCACTCCGCCGCAGGTCGAGGCAGTTACTTCCGAGGGCGCGGCAGTACACGGATCGCCAGCCTGGAATTCGCTCGGTCTTGACGGTTCAGGCATCAAGGTTGGAGTCATCGATGTTGGTTTCCAGGGTTGGAGTTCAATATCGCCTTCAGAACTGCCAACTCCGACAGCCGTTAGGTGCTACACAGCGATCGGTGTGTTCACTTCGACGCTATCGGATTGCGAGGTTGATTCGAGCCACGGAACAGCAGTTTCTGAGGCTGTCGATGACGTAGCCCCGGCTGTCGAGTTTTATATTTCAAATCCAGCTAGTACTGCCGATTTACTGGCCGCCACACAGTGGATGGTTGCGCAGGGTGTCGACGTGATAAACCACTCGGTGGCTTGGACTTGGGACGGACCGGGCGATGGAACGAGTCCCTCCAGCGATTCACCACTTGTTGCTGTCGATACCGCCGTTTCTGGTGGCGTGCTGTGGGTCAATGCCGCGGGCAATGACTACGGCGAAGTTTGGTACGGGAACTGGAACGACAGTGATTCAGACGGATTCCTGAACTTTTCCGGAATCGATGAGGGCAACGCCATCACGGTTTCATCGCCCAGCACTGTAAGCGCACAGTTGAGGTGGGACGGAAGTTGGTCGGGCACTTCATCTGATCTCGCACTTTGTCTGGTCAACTCCAGTTCAGTCTTCGTAGCATGTGCTGATTCATTGCAGTCAGGGCAGAGTGGGCAAGTGCCGTATGAATTCCTGAACTTTGCCGTCTCAGCCGGAACGTACAGTCTGGCTATTTTTAGCAAGTCGGGCGCTCTCCCGAGCTGGGTGCAGCTGCACAGCTGGTCTCAGCAGACTCTCCAGCACATTGGCGATGGGCGGAGTATTGCGAACCCGGCCGAAAGTGCGAACAGCGGGATGTTAGCGGTAGGAGCTGCGAGGCATTCAACTACGTCGACTATCGAGTCATTTAGTTCCCGAGGGCCGACGATTGATGGTCGAAATAAACCAGACATCGTGGGAGCGGACGGGGCGAATTCAGCAACGAGCGGATCATGGTTTGGCACAAGCCAGGCATCACCTCACGTTGCCGGTCTCGCTGCCCTTGTGCTCCAGCGATTTTCGTCGAAAACTCCCGCCGAGCTAGCCACATATCTCAAAAATTCAGCCACTGACGAAGGCACGTCTGGAATCGACAATACCTGGGGGAATGGCTTCGCCAAGATTTACGCGCCAGCCGCACCGGTTGCAGTTACCGATTCATATTCCGAGGATGAAGATGCCGTATTGGTGGTAGCTGCGCCTGGAGTGAAAGCCAACGATTCAGACGATGCTGATTTTTACTCGCCGGTTCTCGTCGCCACTCCCACGGACGGTTCTTTGAACTTCTTCCCAAATGGAGAATTCAACTACACACCGAACGCCAACTTCAACGGCTCCGATTCGTTTACATACAAAGATGTCGACCCATGGCAGACGTCATCGACCGTGAGCGTCAGTCTGACGATTAATGCGGTGGCAGATGTGAGCGGGGCTTCAACCGCACAGGGCGTTTCGAATCCGAATACTGTTGGGATTAGCGTTACTGGAACCGGAAACTCAACGGGTGTCGCAGTGATCACAGCCGATTCCGGTGGGGCGTTCTCCAAGCAGCTCAGTGCCGACACGTTTACGTTCGGAGCCTCGGTAGACGGTTTTGTTGATCGCTCGTTGAGCGGCTAATCTGTTACGACTTCTGATGCTTCGATTGGAGCAACTCAGTTGAGGGCTGATGATTCCGATGATGACGCTGACGTGGATGCAGCGGATGCCACTGTTTTGCTCGCCGCGTTCGTGGCGGGGCTACCCGGTTCGAGCAGCCGGGATGACGCATCGGGCAATACGGTGGATCTGAACAACGATGACATCGTCGACGCTATCGATATTTCGTTGTGGGCGTCGAACTATGGTCTGAAGAGTCCGATGGCTTGGGGGACAACGGCAACTACTCCGCCGCTGGCTATTGCCGATAGTTACTGGGTTTACGTGGATAGTCAGCTGGTTAGCGGTGGGTCGGGCGTGCTGTCGAACGATTTCGATCAGGAGGGTGATTCGCTGACTGCGACGCTGATCGATTCGCCGACGCATGGCAACGTGACGCTGAACTCGGACGGCTCGTTTACGTACGATCCTGATTCTGGTTACACGGGGGCTGATTCGTTCACTTATTACCCGGCTGACGCTCAGACGATCGGCGTAAAGGCGACGGTGAGCATCGACGTGAGAGTGGTGCCTGCAACACCGACTCCGACCCCGGGTGGCACGACCGTAGGCACGACCGTAGGCACAACTGTGGGTACAACACTCGGAACGACAACGGGTGGTTAGGGCGGGCTGATCCGTCCTCCCTCTCAGACTGGGAGGGAGTTAGAGGGTGGGCCGGCGTTGGCTGAAATGATCGTTCGTGCAACTGGCAGTGACTCTTCGACCCGTTCGACCTTGCTCAGGGCAGGCGGGGCTCAGGATGACACCGCACCAGCCGGAGTCACGGATTCCTTCATGATGTGGCTACTGCCAGATCGTCACGTCGTCGACCGGATTTCGTTCAGCTTCGGCCTGACGGTCCTGCGTTTTGGAGGGGTAGCCGATGTAGAGGGCTCCGACGATGTCCCAGTCGGGTTCGGCTCCAATGGTCGTTCCGACCGGCGCGAGGCATGGTTTCCCGGTGCTCCAACCGACTCCGATGCCGAGCGAGTGCGCAGCTATTTGGAGGTTTTGAACGGCGCACGCTGTGGCGGCGTAATTCTCCTGTGTCACTTCGTCGTTTCGACCCTGTACTGAGTAGACGTACATGAAGGCCGGGGTGTCGAGGAGTTCTTGCTTCGCTTCGTTCGCGCTCGATACCCGTCGTTCTTCGTTGGGGTTTTTGACGTTCTCGTAGGTCCAGTCGTAGACGATCTGGGCGACTTTTTCGCGCATTGCGCCGTCTTTGGAGAGGACTATAAAGCGCCACGGCTGGGTGTTTCGGTGGTTCGGCGCCCAGGTTGCGGCTTCGATGATGGTGGTCAGATCGGCGTCGGCTACGGGAGCGTCGGTGAATTCTCGAGTATTGCGTCTTGTGCGTATGGCGTCGATGACCAAGTTCGTTCTCCGGTGTGATGGCTTACGTGTGCAGGAAGTTCGGTGGTGAAGGGTACGGGTTTATTTGGTTTTTGGTGCGTAGTGGACGGCAGTTGGCCGACACGACCTCGGATTTCCCGAGTGCCGCCGAGGGATCTGGTGTGGGGTCGCGGGCTACGGGCATCACCCACCTCCGCGCCTCCGCCGAAGATCTCTCCACGAAGTTTATCCCGATGCAGATCGGGGGTTTTGCCCTTCGACAAACTCAGGATGCACTCCGGTCGAGAAATTTATTGGCGCTTACTTGGAATCCAACTGCTTCACCCACTCATCTTGGGAGGGCAGTTCGGTCGGATCGTCGGCGCGTTTCAAGTAATAGTCGTGCATCGGATGGTAGGCGGCGAATGCTGCCTGAAGGTCGGTGATGGCTTCATTTGAGAAATCGACACGGACATCGATCGGAAAGCGTTCTTGGGGCGAACCGACGACCAGGCAGGCAGATCGCTCGGGTAGGTGAGCATCGTTCGATCCTGATTGTCCGCCAGCGGTTTTGCCAGCAGCGAGGGCAGAGAGAAGCCGGTTTGCGAGCGAACTGTCGTTTGTCGTACTTGGAGTCATACTTTGGATCGTATCTGGATTTTCGAATCCCTTGACCATCGCATCGAGCACGTTGTCGCTTGCAAGAAAATTGCCGATAGCGATGCAGTTTGCACCGCTGACGTGCCCGCTCGATGGCTTGATGTTGGCTCCAGAGTGGATAAGGGGATCGCCGGTTGGGGTGAGTAGCGCTATCTGTCGATATTCGGGATGATCATCGTTCGCCAGAGCCTGCATGAAGGCATCGGTCGGATCAATTCCATCTTCGAGCAATTCCATGATTTCTTCGCCGATGGCCGGATTTGTTGAAGCCTGAGAAGTGACAACTCCGAGTCCCGGCAATATGCGCGGGCATGTCGCACCGACTGCAAGCGAATAGGTGGCGATTCCGATTCCAAGTTCGCCGGTGTTTGTGTCTCGTCCGAGAATTGTGAAGGTCATGGCGTGGGGTCGTTAGCTCTGGGCGTCCATATTGTCATGCTGAACTTGCTTGTCCTGAGCCAAGTCGAATGGGATTCAGTATCTCGAACAGACTGGAATGATCGATCTAGTAAGCAGACCGCGTTCACGCTGATTAGGCTGACTATCGTTCGCGGTGCGTTGGCTGGAAAGAAATGGTGTCCCGTGCCGGATTTCAACCCACACCCTAACCCTCTCCCTCCCAGGGAGAGGGAACAGACCGATACGTCGGCGGGCAGGTTGAAATGGGTGTAATGTGCGCCGTGCGAATCAGTATTAAACCTCCCTGTGAAAGAGAGCCTGTATGCCGACCAACGGATCGATGAGCAATCGCGTGTATGACGAACTGGGACTGCGACCTGTTATTCACGCAGCCGGGACTATCACGTCGTTTGGCGGGTCTGAGCCTCGTCCAGAAGTTATGGAAGCGATGGCTATGGCATCGCAGTCGTTTATTGGTCTGGAGGAATTGAACGAGAAAGTTGGCGAGTACATCGCCCAAACGTCTGGAGCCGAGGCGGGGATGGTTGTTAGTGGCGCAGCCGGGGGAGTTGTTATGTCGATGGCGGCCTGCATGACAGGGACGAATTCGGCAAAGATTCGTCAGCTTCCAAATACTGACGGCATGAAAGACGAGCTGATAATCCAGAAGATTCACCGTGGTGGATACAGCCATATGTACGGCTTCACCGGAGCAAAGTTCGTCGAGATTGGAAGCATTGATGGCACGCTGGAGGAAGAGCTTGAGGCTGCATTTACCGAGAAGACCGCAGCGGTAAATTATCTTTTTGCCCCCGGTCTCCTGCAGAAGGGATTGAGTCTCAAAAAGCTGTCGGAGATCGCCCATGCACACGATGTACCAGTCATTGTCGACGCTGCTGCGATGCTGCCGCCAAAGAGCAACCTGAGGCGATATATAAGCGACGGCGCAGACTTGGTGACGTTCAGTGGCGGTAAGTTCATCAGGGGACCACAGGGAACCGGACTGCTGTTTGGTCGTAAGGATTTGATCGAGGCTGCGACTGCTAACGGACCACCGAATCATGCGATAGGGCGCCCACAAAAGGTCACACGTGAAGAGATGGTCGGTCTGTACACGGCATTGAAATTGTTTATGGAGCAGGACGACGATTCGCTGATGGCTTCGTATCGGGCGAGCATCGAGCCTGCCTTTGAAATTCTTCAGGCGTTGGATGGGGTGAACGTGTCGATAGAGTTCGATCCGCAGAAATATCACGTTCCAACCGTGGTCGTTCGACTGAACAGCGAAGCAAACGGCATTGACCCGCAGAAGCTTTTGAAGGATTTGCTAGAGGGCGAGCCGAGGGTGTTCGTGACTTACGATCTGGGTGTCGACTCGGTGTCGATTAATCCGATCAACCTGAAAGATGGTCAGGCAGAGCAGGTGGCGCACCGCATTGCCGAGCTACTCGCCTAGTCGCGTGCGTGTCGCGTGCGACTTTTTCTGGGGCGTGCGTTGTTGGCTGAATCGGACGGGTCGGCTCCGTGGAGAGTTGGCATTCCCACTCAACCTAACCTTCTCCCTAATGGAGAAGGAATAATACGGAGAGTTCGTTCCGCTCAGGAACTAGGCTTTGCCCCACTGGCGGCGGATTGCTGTGAGGGACAGGACGACGAGTATGACGGCGACGATTCCTCCGACCATTACGCCGAACTGAACAGTTGTACTGTTCTTGTCGAGTGCGGTTAAAGACGTACCCGGCTCAACTTCAACAGCGGTGATTTGTAGCTCGGAGATCGTTCCGTTTTCGACCTTCTTGTGGAAGTCATCGGCGTCGACTCTAAACGCAATCACTGGCTTGTAGCCTTTACCTGCGGTGATGATCGTTACATCGGCGTTTTGGTCTGCTGGAGGCATCGCCAGTTCGACGCTGTCAGTACCTCTCGGGGCGACATACGCATAGCTACCCGAACCACCATCTTCTGGCATCGAGATTTGGATGATGGCATCGACATCGACGTCGCCTGTATTGATTTTGACGAATGCGCCTTCGTAGCCCTCAGGATCACGGCGTGGGATGAATTCTGAGTACGAGACATCACCCAGTTGGGTGACGGGGTGTGAACTGGTCCCGATTTCGCCATCGATTTCCGGGTTGTAGTTTTTATCGCCGTCGAGATCAGCAAAGAAGCCGTGGCTGACGAATATATCGTCGATCTGACCGAGCGGAATCTCGGCGAGTCCTGAACTGCTGTTTGTCATAGCATCCTCACCGCTGGTAACAGCGTCATGGAGTTCTGCGACACTGGACACACCGATGCTGCCGTCTTCACGTTCGTACTCGGTAATCAGGTTCATTAGCCGTAAGAGATCGACCGCTACATCGTCATCATCAGATTTGGCGATTCCCCCGAGTGTTGC
>Ga0115002_10007778_pt1 | contig 12001 bp, 22 predicted proteins | sample ArcticOcean_MG_C_8_FD_89576 | JGI IMG/M metagenome (GOLD analysis project Ga0115002, IMG submission 89576) | Marine microbial communities from western Arctic Ocean - ArcticOcean_MG_CB11_86 | ecosystem: Environmental > Aquatic > Marine > Oceanic | place: Arctic Ocean: Canada Basin | collected...
TAACACCCACGCCCCGGCCATCAACCGGGGATTTCTTTTGGAATCCAACCGGAAAGCGTGATCCAAACTGCTGAAGCCAACGTTTAAGCTAGTGTAAGACACGAAAACCCTGAACCTGAGAGGCGAAACAATGAGCACACACGAACCACGAGTCAGCGGCACAATTGAAAACGGCTTTTACGCTTTGATTGTTCGCATCGACAGAGACGGAGAAGAAAACGTCATCAACGGATTCGCAAGGCATTATAAGACGCGCAAAGCTGGCGAACGTGCAGCAGCAAAATACATTGCGAAAATGGAAGCACTGCGAAACAGCTAATCTGGGAAATCTGAAAGAATCCAACCCAAAAGCGTGATCCAATCCGCTGAAGCCAACGTTTAACCTAGTGTAAGACAAAGAAAACCCTGAACCCCTGAGAGGACAACGACGATGAGCACTTATTTCAATGACTTTTGGAATAACAGCGACGTGCGAACCATTTGGATCGTAACGACGGGCATTCCGAGCGGTGTGACACTAACACACGACACTGACACAGATTTCGACGACGACTTCTGCGACTTGGCTGAGTTCACTCACGAGCAGGACTGGCTGGGCGAATTGGAAGGCGAAGTAATTGGGGACCAGTGGTGCTGGAACGGCGACGGACACCCGAAGTTCTTAACAAACAGCGTTTTGAACGTGAAAGTTCAGCGAGCATAATCACCAACGCCCCGGTTCGCCGGGGATTTCTTTTGGAATCCAACCCAAAAGCGTGATCCAATCCGGCCAGCTCCGGTCCCGGCCTTGAACCGGGTTGGCTTTTCACCACCACCACCAAGGAGAAGGACAAATGACAACTGAATATAAATTCCACTTGGAGCAACGAATCAACGCAGTGGCACGCGGCAGGACGATTCCAGGCACAGAAATCTATTGGGACGAATCAGATCCGGACAACATTGGTCCAGCCTATCGCGACGGCATCGAATCAGGGCCTTTGGATTTTAATGGATGGGACGGCCCGACCGATGGCACGGAAAACGACACGTACAGCCTTGCAGCCTATTTCGTCCTGAACAATGCCTACAGAGGCCCCGATCAGCACGACGTTTATCCCACGTTTAGTATGTAGTTTTCACCACCACCACGCAGGAGAAGGACAAATGAAGAAGACATACGCGCACAACGTGAAGGACGAAGCCGATATTATCACTGCGAAAAATGACGTAATCAAAGCCGCAAAGTCGATGGCGTTCAACCTCAAGGATTACGAGTACTCCGTTAAGCTGATCAGTGTGGGAATTTACACGAAACTCGTTGATACCGTTGATCGTCTGGAATCTGCCGAACTCCGCGCCAAGGATGAATACGTTGCACGATACGGTGATCCTGACTGGGTTGCCGATAACACCACGTCAATCGGGCACTACGAGGGGATCAAATAATGGACACCGAACGATTAAAGCCAGGTACGATGGTATTTTGGGACAGCCAGAAGCCGTGGTGGATCATAGAATGGCAGGAGAATAACGGCGAAGGTTGCTATTGGGTTAACCACGCATGGGGCCACTGGCGTACGGCACGGCACAGCGAATTGAGCTTTCATCCCCGAAACATGGAGGATTTCTATGTCGAACTCAGATGAATCTGACGACAAAGCGGAACATGATCTCAATTGGGCCGTGAATTACACGGACTGCTCGCCGGGAGCAATCAAAGCAATGGCCTGGATGATTGAATATGGCAACCTGTTGGATTCACGGGAGCGGCTGGTTGCTGGCGTTGGGATGATCCTCAGCACCATGAGCCGGAAAGACATCTCGATCAGCGTGGGATTTGGCGAAGTCATCCGCGAAGGGAAAACCAAATGAGTAATAAAAAACCCGCCAACCCAGTGGGAAGGCCGTCAACCGCCCGGTTACTGTTGTCGCCAGAAGTACGGGCATTCCTCAAAACAAAACACAATCAATCCGTTTTTGTGGACAGTCTTATTCGGCGCGACCTCGGATTTATTCAGGGCAACTGGAAAGGGTTTGACATTACGGCGGCGGAAGATTAGAGTCGTAACCGCAGTGTATGAGACTGTCAGAATCACGTCCGGGCAACCCGGATATTTAACGCTCAGTGTGCTCATACCGCGCTGGGCGTTTTTTCGTCGTCACGATTACCAAGGGCGGCAAACAGGTGCGACCATGTATTTGAGTCAAAATAACCAAGGGTGTGCCCTACTCTCAACCCTTGCACCTGTTATGAGTTTTGCTGGAGCGTCAGTAACGGCTGACGTAGGAACCCAAACCCCCCAAACCCAGGCGCTGTCCAAACCCCGACAACCTGGCCAGTAGTATCACCGGGCTTCCGACTCATATCGTAATTAATATAGTATGTTGGCACTGGTTGCTTACTACTGGATAATGGGACCGTTGTAGATGGATCAGTATATTGCACTTGTGATGGCAGTTTTCCCGGAAGCTAAGATTTACACGGTAATGGAGCGGCCATCTGCTAAGGTATAACAATGGAACATATCGGCGCATCATATGACGGCGGGGAGTATAACGTTGTTTTCCTTAATCCGGACCAGGCGGAAATCATCATGAGCGATGATGATAAGGACTCTGCAATTGATTATGCGTTGCTGTGCATATATGACGAAGATACCGTCGCGAGCGTGCCAGTTAAAAAGTTGGCGAAGTTCACGTTGTGGTCGTTGCAGCGGTTGGGTGCTATCGAACAGTGTGTGCAAGGGGACTTAGACAAACAGTGATGGACTCACCATGTCGTATTGTCAACAGTTTTTCATTTGCTCGCTGATCGTTCTCGCCGCCGCCGCTGCAGTGTGTATCCCTCGCATGTTGCCAGATGCCCCGGAACTGCAGGAAGTGGACGGCGATAGCGGCCTGACTTACCAGATTGATTTGCTAATTATTGACGGCAAAAAATTCCTTTACATCAGCAACGGGTTCAGCGCGGGCGTCATACCGTTGTCAGACGTCAACGGCAGGGTTCCACGAGAGAATATGCGAGGCAATTAATGACTAACCCGTTCGCATTATGTTCTGTGTTTTTTGTCCTTGGCGTAACCGTTGGGCATTACACGAGCGAAGGCACTAATTACGACAGCCGACTCCGTGATGCTAATACTGCTACGATCATGGAGCTGGGTGCAGTTGCTGCCGTGATGTATAACAACACCGATACAATGATGCGGTATAGCCATTACACTGAAGGACACAGCGTTGCGTTGTTGGCATGTCCGGAGTGTGGTGATAGCGATGCTGATCACATGGAGCCCGACGCATTAGATGCCGAATATGCCGACACAAAACCGGACCAGAATGCTATTGAGGATGCTCGTGAGATTACGTTGTCGGTTTCTACTATGCGGGAACATTTGGTGATTCAGGGTGAAGCGTTAAGGCATACACTTGAGCAACTTAGGAAAGCACAGGGAACAAAATGAACATCATCAAAATTATGCTGGGTCACAAAAAGCTGACTGCCGTCATCGTGGCAATTCTCGTGGCGTTCTCGTCTGAGTTTGGGCTGAACATCCCTGAAGAGACAATCACAAAAGTTATTCAGGCGTTGATGGTTTACATCGGTGGTCAGGCGTTCGCTGACTGGGGTAAAGAGGCCGTGAAGGAGGCTAATAAAAATGGCGGTTGATTGGGTGTTATTGATCGGCGTTGGGTTGATTGTGTTGTCATTGAATAGCATTGCAGGCAATGCCGGTGCGTGGAGGCAAACGCATATGTTTGCGGGCATTGCCGGCGTGTGTATGCTTGGACTCAGCCAATATGATCCTGCGCTGCCTGTTGTCCGTTATGATTCGGTTGGATTAGCGTTCAACCAATACGAAAGTGACTGGCGAGATAACGCGCAGACTGCGGCGGACTCATTAGATTCTGGGACGCTTAAAACTGACATAGCCGTCCGGGAATTTCTGAGTACCGAAAACATAGCAGCACGCCGACGGGCATTTAAAGATATTGCAAAACACGAATCAGAAGTGTTAAGTGAATGGACGCCTGAATCGCACATCACGATTCTAAGGAGTTATTCCAAATGAATTATTCAGATTGGCTATATGATCAGGAGGACGAAGAATTGTTTTCGGGGCTGCATCCGTTGCCTCCGCAATGGGCAGAGTTTGGGCGTCCTGCAGAAGTGAAAATTGATTGGCATAAGAACGAAAATCAAGGACGGCTTGGGAGCTGTCAGGGCAATGACTTAACAAGCTGCCTTGAACGTTTGGCGATGGTTCGTGGAGAGTCTGTTCAACTGTCAAGAATCTTTGCGTATCTGGCAACTCAGAAAATCGACTCATTGCTTGGTTCGGATCGTGGCTCAACAATTTCGGGCGGTGTTAAATTAGCTCTGTCCACGGGCGTGCCACCGGAAAAGCTAACAGGCTATCCGAAGCAATATCCATCGCGCAGCAGTCGTAACGAGATTCTTAAGCAGGAACATTATGATTTGGGCATTCCATACAAAGCCACGTCATCATGGCGTGTGCCACAGTCTCACGATGAGGTATTGAGCTTTATCGGCGGCGGCGGCGCAATCACGTTTGGTGTTAGGTGGTATAGTTCTCTGATCCCAGGCGATCGCATCGTAAAAACGTTTTCGCCGGGAAGTTCAAAGGGTGGTCATGCAATGGCCGTGTTAGGTTATGATCTTGATGGCAATTTGATTGCAGTGAATAGCCACGGTGACGGACCTTATAAGATTATGCAGGGGGCATGGTTGCAGATGCTAAATCACCGCTACACACGAGCGGTCGGATTGTTAGGCACATCACAGCCGGATCCGGTGGACTGGTACAATCAGTCTCCATATTATGATTGATGAAAATGTGGAATAAAATCAGTCCGCGATGGGTCGACGTCGCGATCGTGGTTTGCGTGATTGGCGCATTTGCTGTAGCCATTGGGACGCACAGAATAGGACCAAAGAAGCCTGCGATTGAAGTGGATCCCTTAGAAAGCGTTATTCACACGTTATCGGGACGGATGGCTGATCGGTCCGCAGTTCAGAATCAGCGACTGATCGGGATTATTGATCGATTGCGGCGAATTGAGGCGTCTGTTGTCCCGGACCCCGCCAAGCCAGTCACGCCAGAGGCTTCAAAGCCCGTTAAACCGTCCCCAGATGCCCCAGAACAGACTCGGATTGAAAACGCGGCACCTACTATTAGGCTTTACACGGCGGACCCTGGGTGGAGCTGCGGGCCTTGCAACAATCAGCACAAACAGCTGAAGGCCAATACACCAGCGTTTGCGTACGATGTGATCTACTGCCCGCGTGACGGGAAGTCTCCAACTGGCCGATATCCGTGCTGGGAGATTATTACCGACGGCAAATCCGTGACATATCCGGGCGTTCAGACAACGTCCAGGCTTAATCAGTTGGCCAGCCCAAAGAGGGTGCAGCCGGTATCAGTTTCAGGTCAGTTTTGGACCATGATTGAACTTAGGGATTGGATACGCAGCAACTACAACCAAAACACCCGATTGACTGCCGATGTTCAGCCACGATCAAGCGTGTGGCAACACCTGAAAGAGCACCGGCACAACTTTAAATCAAATCAAGTTAGCGGGCTGTCACAATGGGAAGCACTGGCATTGCATGACGCGGCACATGACGGAAGGATTAGGCCACAGAAATGATCTGGAAAACGATAGAATTGTCATCAGACGTTTCTGGCAAACTCCGTGGCATTGTTCAAACGCTGTTGACCGGCATTGTGGATTTCGACAATACAAAGATAATTCTGGCCAAGGAAATCGGATTTCTTGTCCACCGGAAAAGCGATCATATTGAATTAACGTGGTCGCCTGCTATTAAGTCCGACGCACCGGGGATGATTGATCCGGACCTGATTTGTGCAAGGCTATATGAAGGCAAAGCGTTGATTGATTTACGGGTTGGATCATTACGGATTGACTATAGTGAAAACAATCGATCAATTGACGGCTGATCAGATCGTTGCCAGCAATCAAGAATTGTCGTTTGCTATTATGGGCGCTGCTGATGATGCCGGGACGCCTGAACAAGATATGCCGCAAGCAAGGCGGTGCGCTGCTTACTTGTACTGTTCCGGATGGACTGACCGGCAATTGACCGTTGCATATGGCGGCGAAGAAAAGAAACATTCAATCAAAGCTAGGCGACGTGATGCTGTAAAAGACCTGCAGCGTTTTGGTTATCTCCCTACTGGTTGGGAATGGTTCCTTTTACGTTGGGTTGTATTGCCATTTCTTAGCAGTTTCATATCACGTATTATTTTCGACAGGATATGGTCAGACGACGCACACAAAACGAATTAGAATTACTGGAATATCGGATTAGGTATAGATTGCATCGACTGGACGAACAGGCAGCTATGCACCACAGGTGCAACTTAACTAAGGGCTGGCGTCGATGGGCTAATTCAAGAGCGACTAGTCATAGGCAACGGCATGCGAACGGTAAGAAGCAAAAGAAACGGATAGAACCTGACACTATGCGTGAGAGGATGACCTTAGAGATAAGGGCACTGGATGCCGCGCAAAAAAGGAACGAGAAAACAACGTGGGAACGTTGGGCCGAAACAGCGTCGATCAACGTCAACAGGCGAGCGCGTAACGCTGCTGGGATTAATGGCAATGATTAAGGGCCAAGGTTATAAGTGTGCCATCACAGGGGTAGAGCTGGACCATAAGACGGCAACGGTTGACCATACTGTCCCTCTCAAGTATGGGGGGGCTAACTGCCTCAGTAATGTGCAGGTGATACATGACGCCATAAATAGGATGAAGGGCACGCTATCAATGGAGGAGTTTACCTACTGGTGTGGGATGGTAGCTAATGCCGAGGACGCCTAAGACATTCGACACGCCTAAGGTAATACGTGGCACTAAGCAACAGCGTGGCTATGGTGGTACATGGGAACGTGTTAGCAGGGGGTATAGGTCAACGCACCCCATATGTGAGGTATGCAATGACGATACAAGCATGGCAGTCCATCACATCATTCCATTCAATGGGATCGATGATCCATTGCGGTTAAGCATCAACAATCTACAGGCCGTGTGCCTTCGTTGTCATTATGATTTACATGGAAGGGCGGTGATCCATTAGGTTCTCGGTCGTTGTACGCTGTTTGTTCATTAGGTGTTCACTGTGCGTTCACTAGGCAATTCATTGGTCAAGCATCAACGTGATTCACTGTGTGTCCGATTGTGTTACACATTTGTTTAAAGTGTCCGCATGTAATGAGAGGGTTAGCGCTAAAACGTGCGCACCATCACCCTGGTATCAATGTGACACGTCAATGTGACAGTTGACACCACTCTGACGTCACCCTATCACCCTATATGGCATGGGCCTGATACCACCAGCCTGGTATCAACTTGACGTCACCCTATCACCCCAGGGGGGTTAAAAAGATAGTACGTGGGTGCCTCTCAGAACCTTCCCGCCAGGTCGCATAAGAAAATGGCGAATTTATTGCTTTCCTAACGTAACATTTGAAAACTAAGAATGTGATCAATCTGATGACACTTACAAAAATTCGCGGCGTGTCAAAATGTCACAAAAACGTTCGCTAGTGTTACACTTTTGACTCAAAGCGTACGCTTGCCAAAAGGACAGATTCAATGAGAGGATGCAGTATGCCAAAACAGGACGCAATCAAAATAGCACAGGACACGTTGCGGGAATGTAAATGGTGTTTTGCAAAACTACTGACACACAGGAGTTCGTTTTGTACCAAGGAATGCAGTGACAAATACTGCAATTTTAACAGATGGCCGCCGCCTGTCCTGTTGTTAAATAGGTGTATGAATTGCGAGCAAAGGTTTACGGCAACTGGATTTAGAAAATATTGTAGTGATGATTGCCGTAAAAATTATGATGCAAAACATCCGGCAGGAAATTGCAAAGGCTGTGGATCTCATTTCTTTTGTAGAGAAGTCAGCGGAAAGGAATACTGTTCCAATTGTAAAAGACCAGTGTGTGAAATTGACTGTCAAGATTGCGGAATAACTGTTGAAAAACGTGGAGGTCAAACAACTCGTTGTGTTGATTGCCAAAAACGTAAAGTCAACAGGGCTTGGATAAGAGCCCGTCGAAAACGGCAGAAGAATAGACAAAAAGTAATTGAGCCAATTGGTGTCCGTCAGTTATGGATTAGAGATCATCAAACCTGTCAGCTATGCAAAAAGAAAATTGATTGGGAATTGAAATGGCCAGATCGTATGTCAATGTCTGTTGATCATATTATACCTATATCATTTGGCGGAACGGATGAGGCTATTAACGTTCAGGCTTCTCACTTGAAGTGCAATCTTCGTAAACATGCCACCGGCGGTTCTCAAATGAGGTTGTTCGGATGACTGCAGGAAGACCACGAGTACCTGATGCGATTAAGATTGCCAGAGGAACGCTGCGCAAGGACAGGCAGAACAAAAATAAACCAAAGGTGCAGGGCATACCCAAGCGTCCATTCCCGGCTAGATCTATTGAGGGAAAGAAGTGGGATGAGGTAGTTGACGGACTGCAACGATTGGGCTTGATTGATGAGATAGACGGAACGAATCTGGAGGGGCTGTGTATCTGTTACGGGCTGGCTGTTAATTCACAGAAGATGTTAGATGAAGAGGGTTATGTCACTGGAGCGAATCTGAACCCTTGGTACAAGATCAACGCAGAAGCGTGGGCACGAATCAGGATGTATTCCAATGATCTAGGGTTAAGCCATTTAGGCCGCCAGAGATTAGAGGCAAAGAATCCAACGATGCAGGAAGAAATGGAATCTAAATATCTTGGCTGATTACTTCGACAAAGTGGCCGGGCAGCACGCTGTAGATTTCTTCACTGATATGTTGGTTCATGTCAAAGGTGCAGAAGCTAATAAACCGTTCACTTTGTTGTCATGGCAAGAGAAAATCGTCAGGGATTTATTCGGCACAAAGCGAGCGGATGGCACTCGACGTTTCCGCAAGGCTTATATTGAAGTGCCACGTAAAAACGGTAAGTCGTTATTCGCTGCTGGGTTGGCTTTATATCTATTGCTGTGCGATGGGGAAGAAGGCGCGGAGGTTTATAGTGCGGCCAGTACACGGGATCAGGCCAGTCTTGTCTATTCAATGGCCGCTCAAATGCTCCGAAAAAATGAAGTCCTTAGCAAGCACGTTAAAATCCGGGACTCAGTTAAACGCATCAACTACCCGAAGACGGACAGCTTCTATCGAGCCATCGCAGCGGAAGCCGGTCAAGCACATGGATTCAACGCACACGGGATTATATTCGACGAAGTCCACGCCATGCCGGATCGTGAGTTATGGGATGTTCTTGACACGTCCACAGGTGCCCGGAGACAGCCGCTAACGATCGCAATTACAACGGCAGGGTTTGATCGGTCTTCTATCTGCTGGGAGCTTCACAAGTACGCTGATCAGGTTGCATCAGGCGGCATTAAAGACGAATCGTTTTACCCGGTAATCTACAGTGCAACACCGGAAGACGATTGGCGTGACGAAGCCGTATGGGAACGAGTGAACCCCTCGATTGATGTGGCAGTGTCGCGAGACTACTTAAGAGAACAAGCTGCCCGTGCAGAGGAAAACCCAGCATTTGAAAATACATTCAGACGTCTACATTTAAACCAATGGACGGAACAGCAGTCTCGTATTATCTCAATGGCTAAATGGGATTCATGTAAGAGGGAATACAACCGGGCTAGTTTACACGGGCGGGCGTGTTACGCGGGTTTAGATTTAGCCTCAACAATGGACGTGACGGCGTTCGTGTTAGTCTTCCCGGAACCTGACGGATCAATGAAAGTCTTGCCGTGGTTTTGGATTCCCGAAGATAACATCAATGCGCGTGCTGGTTCAGACCAGCGTATGATTAGAAACTTCGCAAGCCGTGGATCCGTGGAAACAACAGACGGAAATGAAGTTGATGTTATATTCCTGGCGGGGCGCATAGCGGAAATCTGTGAACAATACGACGTTCAATATATAGGATTTGATCCGTGGAATGCGGCGGGCGTGACGCAACTAATGAAGACGTATGGAGTTCCGGAGCATACTTTGGTTAAGATGCCACAAACATTCGCAACCTATAACGAGCCATTCAAGAAGTGTCTAAGTTTATTAGGTTCGGGGATGTTCAATCATAATGGCAATGCAGTGCTACGTTGGATGGCTTCTAACGTTGTCCACAGAGAAGATACAAACGGAAACATTAAACCAGACAAAGGCAAGTCTGCTGAGAAAATAGACGGCATTTCTGGTACATTTATGGCAATGGCTTTGCTATTAAAACACGGTGAGGACGTTAGCGCATACGCTGAAACAGGTTCTGGCGTAGTGCTGTTCTAGGCGGAATATGCAGATGGAATACGGCGTAACGGAATACATCGTCAACGCTAACCCGCTGGAAAATCCAAACATTAGCATTCGCGATCCGCGCGTTTGGCAATCCGTGTTCGGTGGTGGAAGTCAGGCCGACTCAGGCGTAACGGTAAGTCCGCGCACTGCGCTAGGCTATCCACCGCTCTGGCGTGCTATTAATCTAATCAGCGGCGATATAGCAAAGCTGCCATTGAACGTCTATCGCAGGTTGCCAGACGGCGGCAAGGAAGTCGATAAGAAACACCCGGCCTATTATCTGCTGAACCGGGAAGCCAGCCCTACACGCGATGCTATGAGCTTTAAAGAAGCACTGGCAGGCAATGCCGTATTGCGTGGCAACGGGTACGCTGCAATCCTAAGAGACAACCGAGGCGCACCGGCAGAGTTACGTATCATGTCGCCTGCCGATACATATCCTGTCGTGACTGATGGCGAGGTGTGGTATGTGTCAACGGCTGACGGTAAGCAATTCAGATTGCCGGGCCGGGACGTCTTCCATTTAAAAGGGTTGTCGGCTGACGGGCTGGTAGGCTACGACCTGATCGATTTAATGCGTGACGCTCTTGGCGTAGGTATGGCAGCACAAGCTTATGGCGCGAAGTTCTTCGGTAATGGTGCCAACGCTTCCGGGATTCTAATGATCCCGCACCATGTGTCAGACGAAAAAATCCGCAACACAATATCAGCCTTCGACTCCATGATCAGCGGCGTTAATAACGCACACAAAGTAGGGTTGCTACAGGACGGCGTAAAGTATCAACAGTTATCTATCACACCGGACCAGGCGCAGTTCCTTGAAACTCGCCAGTATGAAATCCGTGCCACTGTTGCGAATATCACATCATGCCCACCGCATAAGCTAGGTGACGATTCGCGCACGAGTCATAATAGTTTAGAGGCTGAGAACCAAAGCTATCTCGACGAGTGCTTAGATAGATGGCTTCGTAAAATAGAAATGGAAGCATCACTCAAGCTGCTTTCTGAGAACGAGCGCCGCAACGATACACACTTTATTGAGTTTAACCGTAACGCACTGTTGCGAATGTCATCACAGGACCGGGCTAACTATTACGCTAAGTTGCAGGAACATGGTTCACTAACTGTCAACGACGTTTTGCGTGCAGAGAATCTTCCAACGATTGGCGAGAAGGGTGATAGGCGATACCGTCCAGGCAACCTATTAGAAATTGGCGAGGAACCTGACACGTCAGAAACTGAACAGGTAACGCAAATCGTTCCCGAACCACCGCCAGCTCCTGAACCCGAACAGCCTAACGATAGGCTTCTGAATATCTTTGTAGATTCCACAGTCGAAAAGGCGCTTGCCGTGGAACGTGACAGGGTAACGAAGGCCGCAAAGAACGAATCGAACTTCATTGAATGGGTTGATGCCTACTATCCGAAGTGGGTTGAACACAACGCGAGTACACCTGAACTGGCTGCCGCATATCTGGCGCATGCCAAAGAATCAATTGCATCACTGTTAGATGTAACCGGATGCTGTACACAGACTGGTTTACCTTCTGCCGTGGCTGATTGTGTAGCCACATGGACAGACCGCGCAGGCACATTGAAATCAAACATTTTAAGGACTGATACCGATGACTGACATTAA
>Ga0115002_10007781_pt1 | contig 11999 bp, 8 predicted proteins | sample ArcticOcean_MG_C_8_FD_89576 | JGI IMG/M metagenome (GOLD analysis project Ga0115002, IMG submission 89576) | Marine microbial communities from western Arctic Ocean - ArcticOcean_MG_CB11_86 | ecosystem: Environmental > Aquatic > Marine > Oceanic | place: Arctic Ocean: Canada Basin | collected...
GTCCGAAGAATACCGTCACGTCCCCACGGGTACGTTGGCATTGCTTGCTCAACGGCTTGGAAAGGTCTTTGCCTCTGCCTCCACTTGGTACCGCCTTGTGAGAATCCACAAATGGCGACGGCCTCGTGGACGCATTCATCCGGCCAAACCGAAGGTCGGCATTCGCGCTGCCTGTCCCAACGAGATTTGGCATGTCGATATCACCGTGATTCGACTCCTCAATGGAAGCCGTGTTTATTTGCAGGCGATCATCGACAATTTCTCACGCCGTATCCTGGCGTGGAAGGTCTCGGAGACGTTCGACCCCAGTGCCACCACCGGACTCCTGATCAACGCCTCGAAAGGTCTCCTCGGCGACAAGCCCACCTTGCTCACCGACGGTGGATGTGAGAACCATAACAGCGCAGTCGATGAACTGATTGAATCCGGACTCCTGAAGCGGCTTCTCGCCATGACGGAGATCACGTATTCCAACTCGATGATCGAATCGTGGTGGCGTGCGTTGAAACATCAGTGGTTGTATCTGAACACGCTCGACACCGTCAGCACGCTTGAGACGTTGGTCACCTTCTACGTGGACGAGCACAACACCCGGCTTCCACACTCGGCGTTTCGTGGCCAGACGCCGGATGAGATGTATTTCAGCACGGGGAACGACATTCCCGCAGAACTCGAAGCCGCTCGGATCACCGCACGGCAGTCACGAATAGAGACCAACCGGAACATGTCCTGCAAGACATGCGAGCCCCTGACGTCGATCACCGGCTGAGTTGAAACAGTAGATGGGGTCTCAGCGGCGGCGAGACCGAGACAGCGATTGGCGATTGATAATCCGTTGATTTAGAGCTCAAATCACCGAAGACATCGACACCGCGGCGTTGGAATCACGTCCGGCTTCCTGAAGAAGACCGGCGACATCGACTGACACGTGGGGCCGGATCATTAAGAAGCGCCGGATTCCACTGTCGTAGACCTCAAGTGGCGAGAACTCGCGCAAAAACTCCAGAATGTTGTGACAGACAGCACGGCACAGAAGCTGGCCAGACACCGTGACCCCAAGCTGACGGCCAATATCTACACCAAGATGGGCATCGACGAACTGGCAGACGCAGTTGCCAAGCTGCCCGGGTTCTCGGGAACCGGATCGTAGGGTCTTGGATTCAGCCGCTCAGGCCCCTGCAACCACAGGGGCTTTTCATTACGCTGCTGAACAGTGTCAGGGATCACTGATGGCCGACCAAGCTGTCACCGTAGTCTCTCGCTACAGTCTCTTTTCTGAAATCAGGTGCAACCATAGGTGCAACCAAGCTTCAGGATTGCAGTTTCTCTCGGGCTTAAGGTAGTTTCGCAGCGTATCGCCGCGACGAAGGGGGTGCAATCTCGACGGAAAAGCGATCCGTCGGCAAGCAGGGCATCTGGTCGAGCGAAACGTCGCCCGGCCACGCTGCAATTCAACCGTCCAGCGAGGGCCGCTAGGGCGTGTTGCCTCTGACCCAATCCTTCAGCGGGGAAACCTGCTCAGCGGGAATAGCCGCCGGTTCATTCCAAGCCAACGCGGTTTTCACCATCGGTAGCATGAGCTGGTAAACGTCGTTGACCGCCTTGCGTTGGCTAATGGGGGCGCTGGTCTTCAAGCCGGCTCCGCGGTCTTTTTCGACTTGGTCGATCGGCTGGAATGCGAAGTAAAGCTTCAGGTAACAACTTTTCCAATACGGTGCGTTGGGGTTCGCAGCAACCGCGTCACTCATTCCCACTCCCAAGTTCGCTACGCCGTGAGTGATCGCCTTCACATCGTCGTTGGCGTCGAGCGGGACGCGTCCAAGTTGCTTGGCCGCCTCGGTTCGCACCGTCCAATGACGCGTGCCATCGACAAGCACCGCCGTGAGCGCCTTCGAGAGGAAGGCCCGATTATTTCCAAAACTTTTCAGCCCGACACCCCCCAGGGCTTCCACCAACCGCATCTGATACCAGGGGTGAGTATCCTTCGCCTGAATCAGCTTGATGAGACTGTTCGCGAACTCGTAGCGTGTTTCGTTCTTCAATTCACCGAAACGCAAGACGCGACCAATTCCCTGCGCGGCCACAATCTTGACAGCCTCAGGCTGAGTCGGGTCTTCGACAATGGCCTTGAGTACCGTCGCCGACGGAGCAAATGGGACTCCTGCGGTTTTCTTAAAAGGATTTCCCGGGACAACCTGAAGGTCGGCAATGATGAGCGCGGTGTTGAGACGAACGTAGAAATTGCCCTTCAAGTATTTCTCGGACTGCTTGAGCACCTCCTGCAAGTAGATTGTTCGAAACGCCACTGCCGCTTTCGCTCCCTTTTCTTTCAGCACGACACTGCCAGCCTGTTGGATGTCACGCATGATCCCTCTGCGGATCGAACCGATGTCGCCCTCTCGCTTATCGATCTTTCGCTCGTCGATATTTCCATCTTTGTCCTCTGGATTATCAACCAGTCGCACGCGCAAATACTTCGGCCGCGACAAGCGAAAGAAACTATGAGCAATTCCATCCTTCAGATATTGCTTGCCAGCCGGGCTGGTGTCGCCATTCAGCAGGGCACTGAAATACTTACTGCCGACTTTCGTCCTGAACTCCTTTTCTCTTGCGTCTCCTGCTTTGGCCGTCGCTTCGTCTTCCTCCCGCACCGTCATCATCGCGGGGATCGCTCGGGGCGGAGCGTAATCTTTGGGAAGCGGAGAGCCAGCTTTGGCCGCGGCGGCCGGCTTCTTGCCTTTCGGAGAACTTGGCTTGGTCTCCTGCCCCAGCAGGACAATCGGCGCGAGTAAAACCGCCACCACCAAGCTCAGGCCTGCGAACGTCCGCTGTCGCTGCCAGAATGAATTCGACATGGAGTACGGTCTCGCTAGATTTCTGAACAGCCACGCGGCTCTGAAGCTCCACAGCGGAGCATAGCAGCAGGCTCAATTGGTGCCTTGAAGTGAAATCGACAACAGGGCTCCACGATAACTACCTATCTACAGTTATCACCGGATCTTCCGGCCTGTCAAGCGGATTTCTCCCTGAACAGGCCGGCTTTTCACGGGCCGTCGGCAGTCTGAGCCGAGATTAGCGATCAGACCTGTGGTTCCCAGCCCTTTTCATACTCCCGAGACCAATAGTCCATCGCCTTCTCGTCACCAAGAATATGGCCATTCGCAGGGCTACAGTTGAGCGTTCGGCCCGTTCGTTGGGCGATATTTCCCAAGTGACACAGCAGCGTGCTTTTGTGACCTTTGGCAATCTCGGCGTTCAATTCGAGCGGGCGATCGTTGCGGATGGCGGTCACGAAGTTGACCAGATGCTCGGAATCGCCCCGGCCGTTGCCCACCGTCCGCGTCCCTTTACGGTCTCGTTCGTCGTAGATGGTGTAGGTGCCGTTGCTTTCCAGCTCCAGCGTGCCCTTCTCGCCGTAGAAGTTGACGAACCCGCCGCTGTGCCGGTTGCAACTGAGGCTTTCCCAGACGATTGAGCGTTTCCCTTCGAATTCGTAACAGACAGTATGCGTGTCGGGCGTTTGCTGATCGTCGTCGTACCGATACCGCCCGCCCGAGGAAGTCACGCGGATCGGGAAATCGGCATCCAGCCCCCAGCGACACAAATCGAGGGTGTGTACTCCGTTGTTCCCCAACTCGCCGTTCCCCCACTGCCAAAACCAATGCCAGTTGTAATGCACGCGGTTATCGAGATAGGCCGTCCGTGGGGCAGGCCCCTGCCAAAGTTCGTAGTCCAGGTTTGACGGTACGGAGGCCTTCTTCCCATGCCCCAGCGACGTCCGCGCGTTGTTGTACCAGGAGCGCACCTGATAGACGCGCCCAATCACACCCTCATGCAGTTTCTTGATGGCCTCGATGGTGCCGGGTCCGCTGCGCCGTTGTGATCCCATTTGCACCGCTTTGCCATGCTTGCGTGCCGCTTCGACCATCAACTCGCCTTCGCGCGGGTTGTGACTGCACGGCTTCTCAACATAACAGTTCTTGCCCGCAGCACAGGCGATAATTGTCGCCGGGGCATGCCAATGGTTAGGAGCCGCACACACCAGCGCGTCGATCTCTTTGTCATCCAGAATACGGCGAAAGTCACCAATCGCCTTGGGCTTTGCACCGACTTTCGCCACCGCTGTCGCGCCAGCCGCAGCGCGAGTGGTATCAACATCGCAGACATACTTCACTTCAACACCCGGCAAACGTTGAAACCCTTCTGCCAGACTGCGTCCACGACTCATCCCCATGACGCCAATCACCACCTTTTGCGAAGGTGACTCGGCCGCTCGCAGCGAACGATTTGCCAGGGCCAATCCCGAAGCCACCGCCCCGCTCGCCAAAGCGGCCGTTCCGGCTTGCCCAAGAAACTCTCGCCGTTCGATATTGGTTTTCATCGTTTCCACTCCCAATGAATGTGATTTTCGCCGATCAACGCCAAAGCAGGCGCATTTGCCTTTTCCTGAATGTCACCGTACCACGCAGCGTGAAAACCGTCGAGTGCATGCGTGCGTCAGCACGTTGCAACACTGCAAACAGCCTGGGCGTCCGGGCGACCAGTTCACGCCTTGTCAGCGGAGGTGGGTTGCGTTTCACGCACCAAACGCAATTGCCCGCAGGCCGCGTCGATGTCGGCCCCTTTTCGTTTCCGCAGCGTTGTCGGAACACCGGCCTGCTCAAGGAAATCGAAGAACCGACTAATGGCCGCATCCGTCGGTGCCTTGAAATCCGTTTCGGCAACGGGGTTCATCGGGATCAAATTCACATGCGCGTGACGTTGCTTCAGGATGGCGGCAAGCTGACGCGCATGTTCGGCCGCGTCGTTTAAGCCTCCCAGCAACACGTACTCATAAGTCACGCGTCGGCCGGTGCGTTCGAAGTACTCATCAGCCGCTGCCAGGATTTCGCCAACCCCCACACGATCATTCACCGGGACAATGCGATTTCGCAGTTCGTCGTTGGGGGCATGTAACGAAACGGCCAGGTTGTACTTCTTGCCATGCCTGGCCAACTCGCGAATCTTATCCGGCAATCCGACCGTCGAAATCGTAATGCGTCGCGCGCCCAGCCCCATGCCGCCCTTTTCGTTCAGCGTGTCGACGGCGGGCAGTAACGCCGAAAGATTGGCCAACGGCTCACCAATGCCCATCACGACCATATTCGTGATCCGCTCGTCTTCGCCGAGTAGACGATCGATGTAGAGAACCTGTTCGAGAATTTCTGCCGTCGTCAAATTGCGTTTCAAGCCCAACAGCCCGCTCGCGCAGAACACGCACCCCATGCCACAACCGACCTGCGTGCTGACACAAACAGTACGTCGCTTGGTCTCGCGCATGAGCACGCATTCGACATGCTCGCCGTCGGACAGCTCCAATAGCAATTTTTCGGTGCCATCGGTTGCGACGCGATGATCGACGACCTTCGAGGAAAACAATGGGAGTTCGCTCTCCAACGTCGCCCGCAGCGATGCTGGAACGTCGTGCATCGAGTCGTAGTCGTTCACTCGCTTGCCGAACAGCCAACGGCGGATTTGCACAGATCGGTAATTGGACCCACCGTGCGCTTCACACCAGGCAGCCAAGTCGGTGGCAGATAAATCGCAGAGTGCTTGTGGTGGGGAAGACGTCATCGAGGGCTTGCGTTGGCGGAAGGAGTCGAAACGGGATATGCTGGATACTAACCATCATAGGCAGCTGGCGGGCGGGTCACCACCTGTTCGGGATACCACGCCTCGCTGCCGGGCGATTTCTCGATTCGACAGCCAACAGACAATTCACAGGGAGTTCCAAATGAGCATTCGACAACTGGCGGTTACCGTTCTCGTTCTGTGCGTGACTTCAATGAGCCTGGCGGCTGATCACACCAAGGACTCGCTTTCCACCGTCAAGAAAAACATCAAGGCCAAGAAAGCCGTATTGGTCGATGTCCGCGAGCTGCGCGAGTGGAATGCCGGGCATATCAAAGGCGCGAAACTCGTTCCGCTGTCGAAGCTGGCGAAAACTGCCGGCCTGAAGGAATTGCTCAAAACGCTTCCCAAAGACAAAATCCTCTACGCCCATTGCAAATCCGGCGGGCGCTGCCTGGCTGCGGCCGATGTGCTCAAGAAATCAGGATTCACAGTCCGCGCGCTCAAGCCGGGCTATGTCGATTTGATCCGGGCCGGGTTCCCGAAAGCGAAATAACGTCGTCACTCCGGATGATGTTCACGAAGCCGACGGGCTGCATCCGTCAATCGCAGCAGTTTTGCGTAGGCTTCGTCGATCGTCGGCGGTTCGCCCACGTCGGGGGCGAAGCCACAATCGGGGTTCAACGCGATACGGCTCGGTGAAATCGTCATCGCAGCCGCTTCGGCGAGAGTCGCGATGTCGTCCGCGTTAGGAATCGCCTCGCGACGTACGTCGACCACCCCCATGCCGACCGACAGGTGAGCCGGTAACTCATTCAGATCGCTGACTTCCCCGGTCCCCGTGTACGCAAATTCCAGGTTGACCCGGTCGACCTTCAGCTCGCCAAGCCGGGGCAACAACGGTTTGTAATCTCCGCAGACATCGCTTTGGCGTTTGTAAACGCTGTGGCAGCAGTGCAATTGGACCTCGGCTTGCAATCCCTCGGCAATGCGATTGATCGCCTCAACGGCCCGTGGAATTTGACGATCGGGATCCCACTCGCGCCGCAGTCGCTCATCGTGGCTGCCCTGGCCAGACATCAACTCGCGATCGCAAAAATACGTGAGTGCCGGATCGTCGATTTGCACGATGTCGATCCCCGCATCCACCAGCGCTCGCGCCTCCGCTGCCATGACCTCGGCCAAATGGTCGATGAAATCTTCCGGAGTGGGATAAGCATCGCGGCTATGGTCGGCATGCCAATAGCGCGTCGCAATCAGGAACGGACTGGGCAATGCGTATTTCGTCACGCGATTGGTATTCTCGACGAGAAACTTCGCGTCGGCCGCGTAAACCGGCTTGTCCCAATTCATGCGGCCGACAACGACATACGTCGTTTTTTCTTCCCCCTGATGCTCGTAACGCCTCGCCCGCTCGAAGCCTCCCACGCGGGAGAACAGTTCCTGAATGTAATGCGACCGACGCCACTCCCCGTCGGTCACCACATCCATCCCCGCTTGCTCTTGCAGGCGAATGGCAAAGCGAATCATGTCATCCAACGCGGCCGGGTTGGTGCGTGATTCGATAAGATCGCGAACCACCTGCGGCCGCGGCAACGAGCCGATCGGTTGCGTGAAAAACTGAGGGAGTGCCGCTGTGCGTGATGTCTTCAAGATGTGCTGCTTTCGCAATCATTTTCTCTGAGTCGTTCTCACAGTCGCTGCCAACTCCCGATATTGTCACAATGAAAGACCGAGAACACCATCATAGACCCTTCGATTTCAACGACGAACGAAAGACAACCGATGTCCGACCCTCTGGCGTACCTGCCTTCTCGAATCAACGAAGGCCCTTGGTTCACGGCGTACTCGCTCGATGCGCTGCTGGAACGGATCACCCATGAGAAGGTCGTGCTGCCGATCTGTTCGCTGGGTACCCCGCTGGCCGACCTCGAAGGCTTGGCCCCGTTGGTGCTCCCGCCGCTTTATCATGAGGCGTTTGCAGGCGACGCCAAAGAGCGCATCCTGGAACGAATTCACGCCTGCTTTCCGTTTCTGGAAGGGACGCACGATCGAGAGACAATCGCCGTCGACTTCGAGGTCGTCGAGTTGCCACCCACTCGGCACGAACCACCGCCGCAGCCGGATGTGCTGGCTTTCAGCGTCGACACAGCCGTCGAGGAACACGGCCCGCATCTGCCATTGATGACCGACACCATTCAAAGCTACGGCGTGTTGAACCGGTTGTCCGACGAATTCGACGAACTCACCGTCGGAATGCCGGTCGAGTACGGTCATCTCACGTGGGGTTTGCCGTTCGGGTTAAGTATCGACCTGACACCCCCGCTGGTCACGCGCTATGTGACGGGCTTCACGAATGCACTCCTGGACTGGACGCAAGCTAAAGCATTGTATGTCGTGGATGTCCACGGTTCGATCGTCCATCGCGAGGCAATTCAAGCCGGTTTGCAAGCCAGTCGGTGTGACCGCTGGGCGTTTCGCTGGCTCCACGAACCGCTCGTCGAGTTTTCAGGTGACCGGGGCGATCAACACGCGGGTGGTGTCGAAACGGCGCTGGTCGAGCTGATCGGGGTCGAGTTGGTCGATCGCGAATGGTGGCCAAGTCGTGTGAACGCACTTGCGGACAAACAGATGACGATGAGCAAGGCCATTGAACTGTCAGCCGACCTGACGACGTTCGTTGAGCATGTCAAAACGCACGCGTCGAACGGCATCGTGGGCGACATCCAGAACTACTTCATGGTCGATCCCGAGACGATGATGAACCGCATGCTCGACGTGGCGCGATCCGATGTCCGGTCGCTTCTCGCCTCTACGGTTTGATCAGCGCGCCTTCGCGTTCGAGATGACGCTGCCAGCGCCGGATGGCCGCAAAACGTTGCGCCGACGGGTTGTGGGGCAGGTAATCGTAATCCTGGCCCGTCAACTTCTGGATGTGGAAGAACGCCAGTTGCCGCACGGCAACCAGGTCGTGTTCCAACCAAGCGACAAGCCGTTGCGACTTGCGAGGGTCTTGCGCGTCTTGCGGAGTGTATCCCCAGAGCAGTTGATAAATCGTTTCGATATCTTGTTCGCTCGAGAGGATGGCTTCCAGATCTTTCTTCAACAGCGGTCCACGGCCGGGCATCATGGCCAGCCAGGTTCGCAGGCCGATGATCGAAGCCAATCGCGATTCCTCGTGATCAGGATGACGAAGTGCCCGAACCAGTTCCGCATGTTGACCGGTCACCGCCAGGCATTGCACGGCCAACTCGGAAAGACTCGGTTCTTCATGTTTGACAACCGGCGGAATGTTGTCGGACAAAGGCTGCTCGGCATCGAACTCTTTAGCGAACAATGTTTGGGTTCGCATTCGTGTTGTGGTGCCCGCCTCGAAAGTGGAGTCCAGCCAGGCGGGAAAGTCGGATGTCGGTGGAGAAAATCCTGAAGCCGGATCGGCCAATGCAGTGCGGTGTTCCGGCGTCAGTGGGATTTGTTGTCGTATCTTCAAATCGGCCTGTAAGCCTTTGCCGTCGGCGAAGCGAGCCGATCCTCCGATAACGTAGACTCCACCGGTGTACCAGTTCGCCCCCATCTCCTGGTCGAGACGATTCGGCTGACGCGGAATGATTTCAATTCCGCAAGTCGTTTTCAGATCCACCAATCCCAACTGCCAGGCTTCACCCTTCACGCCGATGCCGACCAGCAGCGGATCGCCCGCCTGGGCCTCACGATGTAAGAGGATCCGCCCGCGTTCGATTTCCAACGCCAAAGCTGCGTTCTGCGTGGGAGGCACGAATTGCAGCGACGTTCCACCAAAGACCTCGACACGACAAAGATTTCCGCCCACCTCGAATTCGGCAGAGAACGGCTGAGGAATCGCAATTCGCACGCCTGGGGGCACCACCGAGTTCTCCGGAAGAACGAACCAGTCGTCGGCCGTTTTGTCGTAACGCAGCAGAATCCCTTTCGTCGAAACGTACCGCACCGTCGGGCCGACAACCACCGGAATCTCAGGTTTCGGTTTCTTCTCCGGTGGATCGACCTTCGCAACAACCGGGGGCTGCTTCCCCTTGGCTGGCGGCATCGGAACCGGCGGTTTCGCATCGTCAACCTTCACTGGCGGTTGCTTGTCGTTAACCCCTGGAGCATCGGCGGGAGGTTTGGGGTCAATTCCCGCATCACTCGGAGGAGGGCCAGTCGGCGAAGTTTCCGGCGTGTCGGTAAGGTCATCACGCTTGCGTGTGTCGATCGGAGGCAACCCACTGTCGTTGCCGGCATCAGAAGTATTGGTGTCGTTCGCAGCAACAAGCCCGTCAGTATTGTCGGTTCCATTCGACACCGCATCGCTTGAGGAACCAGAGAAAATGTTGAACGTGGGATCGTAAACGATCAGCCCAAACCAGATGACGGCAACCAAACCGGCAATCGTATACGGCATCGCCCGACGCCACATCGGCGTGGGCAGCAGATAAGCGGGGATCACTGTTTTAGAAGGTTCATTTCCCACTTCGTTGGTCGCGCCGGATGTCGCCTCTTGGTTTGCAGCAGGGGCCGCCTCGGAGGAGACCGATTTCTTTCTGGTCACAGGGCCAAGAACATACATCCGCTCGCGGCTTTCTTGCGGAATGTCGACCGGCTCGCCCAGCACGAGGGTGAGAATCTGATGACTGGCCGCCACCTCGGCCAAATTCACATCCGATTCAAGAAACACCTTTTCAACATCGGCCACGGCTTCGGAGGGTAACGTGTTGTCCAAATACTCGGCCACCGTGTTGGGGTCAACACCCGAATTCGGGCCGTCCGTATCCGGAACAGTGAGCCGACGACGACGCATGACCTCGCGAATGCGATTCGTCAAACCGGTCGCGAACGTACTCTGCGAGACCTTCGTCCCGATCTCCTTCGCCTGATTCGGTTCGAGAATATCGTCGAGATACGCCAGCAGAGTTCGTAGGGTGAGTCGCATGGGTTCGATCCAGTTGGTTGTGGCCGAGGGGCAGCCCTTTACAATCATTAGTGACCTGCCAGCACCCATTCCGTGCAGGAATCTCGCGGAATTGATTGATTCCGTCCGAATCGTCAAGGAACATGACAATGCCCAACCTCTTCATTCGCCGTTATCTGACCGGACTGACATGCGCAGCCCTTGTGTTAATCAGCACTTACGACGAAATGTCTGCCGGTGAACCCGCAGCAGTCCCAATAAAGAAAGCACGTCGAATTCTGCTCATCGGTCAAAGCCCGGACGGGCATCCGTGGGCGACACACGAGTACATGGCGGGGCAGCAGATTCTGGCCAAGCTGCTCTCACAAGTGGACGGCGTGCAGACAATTCTCGTCAACGCCGATGAACCCTGGAAGGAAGGCCCAGAGCTGATCGACGGAGCCGATGCCGTTGTCATCTTCGTTTCCCAAGGTGCGAAATGGTTGCATGACAGTCCCGCGCGGTTGGCCGCCATGAAGAAACTTGCCGCGCGCGGCGGAGGGTTCATGGCGTTGCATTGGGGCATGGGTACGCAAGATGCCAAGAACATTGCCGAGTTCGTGAAACTCGCCGGCGGATGTCACGGCGGACCGGATCGCAAGTACAAAGTGGTCGACGTGAAAGCGACCGTCGCCACGCCCCAGCATCCGGTGATGCGGGGCGTCACTGGGTTCGAGATCCACGAAGAGTTCTACTACCGCCTCAAGTTCCCCAAGCCGAAAAACAGCATCACGCCGTTATTGCGTGTCCCCATTGACGGCGAAACCCACACCGTCGCCTGGGCCTGGAACCGCTCCGACAACGGCCGCTCCTTCGGCTTCAGCGGCCTGCACTTCCACACCAACTGGCAACAACCGCAGTACCGGCGGATGATTGGTCAAGCGGCGCTGTGGATTCTGAAGGTTGATCCGCCGAAGGGGCTGTCCTTTGAGGTGCCGGGGAAGTTGATTTCCAAGCCGCGTCCCAAAACGAAGACTGAGAAGAAACAGTAGGGCAGGCTCCCGCCTGCCGCGATTCACTCGTTACTTCGCCGAAGGCGATGCATTCGTGACAACGCGAAATCCTATGTCACAGTCGCAGTCCCGAGACCAATACCCAGCACGATTCGCGCACCTGTTGTGTGCCACTGGAGACAGCCATGACCCGCCCCTGACTGCCCTCTGCCCCTCGCCTTTAGCGGTCGGCCCCTTCGGATCGACCGCCGTTCGTTTTGAAAATCGTTGGTAGGTCAGGTCCAAGGTGATCCGGCGCAAGAACGTTGCATCTTCAGCGCGTTTCGCGGGAGTAACCTTGTTCGTGCTCCAATGGCTCTCCAGAAAACCGTCGATCTTGGCCGCCACCTGTATCGGCGGAGTAATCTCTTTGTGGGCAACGGCGGCCTTAACATCTTCCGCAAGGACGTTCGAGGCCGTTGCGTACATGA
>Ga0115002_10007783_pt1 | contig 11997 bp, 8 predicted proteins | sample ArcticOcean_MG_C_8_FD_89576 | JGI IMG/M metagenome (GOLD analysis project Ga0115002, IMG submission 89576) | Marine microbial communities from western Arctic Ocean - ArcticOcean_MG_CB11_86 | ecosystem: Environmental > Aquatic > Marine > Oceanic | place: Arctic Ocean: Canada Basin | collected...
CGCCGCATTCGCGGCACGCTGTATTCAGCAGGCGTTCGCTACGCTCACACCTGCTGAACACAGCGAGACAACTTGACCCCGATTCTCTCACTTGGAGTGGTACAGAGATTGGGAGTAGGTCACGTTGACTCCGGCAATACTCGATTAACTTGACAAGGTCGTCGTACATTTCACAGTCCGCCTTGAATCACGCAGCACGAATGGACATTCCAGAGTCACGTTCTGTCCATCCTATCGTTGCGTCAACCGAGCCAGAAGCCGCAGCTGAGTATTCGATGAAGAGTCGCAAACCGTCTGAATTTCTTCCCCATCACGAATCGACCCTTCGCTGAACCGTGTGGCGATCCAGACCGGGAACGCACCCCGCGACATTGCGGAAGCAAACTGCATTGCGTGGCGTGGTCGCGCAGGTCCAAGAGAGAAAACCCGTCCGAGCTTAAATGAACGCACTGGCGGCGAGAAGTTGCCGCAATGACGGCACTGATACGTCGGCCAACTCGAAATTTCTACTCGGCGCACGCCCATCAACAATCCGCGTAAACGGTCGTTTGTTTTGGTGTCCGCGAATCGACGAGTTTCGCGGACAGAATCGGCCTGGAATCGTGGTTGGCCGCCGCTGGATGCCGCCGACACCGTCAGCCTTCGAGTGTATCATCCAAAACCAATTGGACGAAAATCTGGCAATTGATTTCCGAAATGAGTTTCTCACACAGCCTGCAAAGCGGAAGTCGATGAATTGAGCAAAGAGCCTCCTTGGAGCGGCCATCATCTTGATGACAAACGGCCCAGGGACTATTTAGCCATTTCATGCACTCGGTCAATCTAAGCGGATGGAATTTCGCGAAGCCACACTCTGCCCAGGGCGATCCCAACGGCCGCCGCGCGGCGACACGTGGATTCGAGCCACTGGAGTCTATTTCTTCCGACGCCTGGCTTTCCAAGCCTTGAACCCTCGGATGCCACCGGAATATTTGCTCGGGCTTGGGTCGTGGTTGGGGTTTGGTTGTGCTAACTGCGCACCGACTACGGTGAGGTGGTCGTCCAAGTTCTTGAGCAATGCCTTCCTTTTTTTCGGGTTCGTCTCGGCGAGGTCTTTCTTCTCCATTGGGTCGTTCTTCAGGTTGTACAGTTCGACCTTTCCGTCGTCGGCGTAGCGAACGACTTTCCAGCCATCGACGATCGCCGAGCTGTAGGGCGTTGTTTCGTCGTAGTGCGGGTAATGCCAGTACAGCGGGCGGTCTTTGATGGCTCCAATGCTAGTGAGTAGCGATGTGATATCCACTCCGTCGAGATGCTCCTTTGGTTTCAATGGCGCATTGATGTAGGAGAGTATGGTCGGGTACAAATCCATCCCGATGGTGCGCACGTCGCAGAGGCCGGTTTGGATGTTCGGGCCGGCGACAATTAGGGGAACACGGGTTCCACCTTCATAGGCGGTGCCTTTGTTTCCGCGAAAGTTCACGACAAACTCGTCGCCCTGGCTGCCGTTGTCACCAGTGAAAATGATCAGCGTGTTCTCGAGTTGGCCGATCTGCTTCAGCTTGGCCATCACCCGGCCGACGCTTTCATCGAGGCTCTGAATCATGGCGGCTTTGTTGGGGTTTTTCATGTAGTAACCTGCATCCGCATTCTCCTCCAGCTTCCGCTGGTATTTCTTGACGTACTCAGGTTTCCCGGTGATGGGGCCGTGTACGGTGTAGTAGGAAAGGTAGAGGAAGAACGGCTCGCCCTTCTTACGCTCCATGAAATCGACGGCGCAATCGGTGAGCACGTCGGTGAGGCATTTGTCCTCACTGCCCTTGCCTTTGAGATTGGGAAATTTGTGATAGGCAGGGTAGAAGAAGTTTCTGCCTTGATTGGGCGAATGGTCACCACCGAAGTTCTCATCAAAGCCGTGTTTCTCCGGCATGTGCTTGGGATGCATGGCGGCGATGTTTGCCAGGATCTTCTTCTTGCCTGCGTCTTGCGGCCTGGGTCTGGGGATGAGGTGCCACTTGCCAAAGAACGCAGTGGAATAACCCCGTTCTTTCATGGCTTCGGGGAGCAGGATGCGTTCGTGATCGACGTGCGTTTGCCAGTCGGGCGTGACAGTTTTGCGATTGATCTGTACTTGCCCCGGTATCCAGTCGGTCAGATGCAACCGCGCCGGCGAACGACCGGTCAGCAAGGCCGCACGGCTCGGCGAGCAAAGTGTGGCGCCGGAATAGGCCTGAGTGAATCGCATCCCTTTCGCGGCGAGTGCGTCGATGTTTGGCGTCTCGTGAAACTTGCTGGCGTAGCAGACAAGTTCATCAGGGCCAAGGTCGTCGACGAGAAGGAACACTACGTTAGGCTGACGGGATTCGGCGACCTGAAGCGGGGATGCGACGAGGCCAATCGTGATGACGAGGGTCACGATAAAGCTGAGTGATGGTACTCTCGCCATGAGCAAGCTCCATGTGAAAGGTGAGAGCCATTTCCGGCGTCTTACCTGAGAATTAGCGAGGCCTTGCATCGACGCTCCACCCTTTCGTGCTGATTTTCCCGTAGTACGGGTAGTAGTCCCAATCCACAGTGCCACCGACAACGCGTGGATCGCGGGTCTGCTTGAGATGATCAAAGAGCCTTTGGCGAAGCTTCGCCTGAATTTCAGCCATTGCGGTGGAGCCAGCCACGTTGACCGTTTGATGTGGGTCGCTGCTGAGATCGTAAAGTTCCTCAGCAGGCCGCATCCCGAACGCAAGTTCCGCCAACCCCGCAGCGCCGTGTGTGTTGCGATGTTCCATCATGTAGGTCTTCGTCGGTGAGCTGTCGATCTCTCCGTAGGGAAGCGACCGCGCACAGACGCTCGGATCGGGGGAACCCGAAGGCCAACGCGTCGGCTCGAAGTTGTGAACGTAGAGGTATTTCTCCGTCCGGATCGCGCGACAGGGATATCCCTTGCCGCCCTTTCGGCACCCGTCATGACGTTCCATTGCGACAAAGGCAGCATCCATGTCGGCAGGATCGTTGCCCTCGAATATTTCAACGAGACTGCGCGCGGTCATCATTCCGGGAATCTTCAGACCGGCAACTTCCAGAAAGGTCGGCGCCAGATCGCTCAGGTTCACAAATGACTTCACGTCGCGGCCGGGGTTCTTGATTCCCTTTGGCCAGCGCATGGCCAGCGGTACGCGCGAACCGGCGTCGTAGAGACTCGCTTTTGCTCGTGGAAACGGCATCCCATGATCGCTCGTGATGACCACAAGCGTGTTGTCCAGCGCACCACGCGCTTTCAGTGCCGCGATGGCACGTGCCACCATCGAGTCGAAATGCTCGACTTCCACGAGGTAATCGAGAATGTCGTTGCGCACAATGTCGTTGTCGGGAAAGATGGGTGGCACGATGACCTTGCTGGGATCTTTGCCTGTCCTCTTGCCGGCTCCCAATTCGTAGCCGCGGTGTGGCTCGCTCGTTCCCAGCCAAAAACAAAACGACTGGTCCTTCGGAACCTGGTTGAGAAAGTCCTGGAAGTTCCCCGCATAGTCGGTGTCTCGCATGGCTTTGAAGGGCGGCTTCAGCCGCCGGCGATTGAATGGTGTTCCCGCCGGATTGGACTTCCGGCCGCCTGGTTCGAGTCGGCCAGGGCTCCATCCCTTGCCTGTGTAGCCAACGGCGTAACCCGCTCTTTTCAACAACTCGGTATAGGTCGCGAACTTTGCTGGCAGTGTGCTGTGAATATTCCCGGCTTCTTCCAAACGCCAGATGTGCTGACCTGTGAGAATCGCTGATCGGGACGGCCCACAGGTCGGCGCATCGCAGAAGGCATGAGTAAACCGCAGCCCCTCACGAGCAATCCGATCGAACGCAGGCGTCTTGACCACCGGATCGCCATTGGCACCGGTATGTGCGTAGCTCTGATCGTCCGAGATACAAAACAGAATGTTGGGGCGCGACTCAGCGGACGATGCGTTCGACCCAATGACGCAGAACACTGCGATCACAACCAGAGTCTGAATCATACAATTCTTAAGTCTGTCGCTTTTCATTTGGCGGTCTAAGCCCCCTTCTTTTTTGGACGTGGTTTCGTCCCGTCGAGGATCTCTTGGATCTGTGAATCGTTGGGCCTCTTCGATGGGGAGCCGGTTTTGGGAACTTTGACATTGGCTGTCCACAAGATTGCATTTAGCACGACTTTGCGAAAGTTATCGTTCTGCCAACTCTTATGATTGTGCCCGCCGGTGAAGCCGAATCCCCGTCCGCCGCCGGGTCGTTCATACGCCCAGGCGACGTGTTGCTTCTCGCCGTTTGCAACGGCCTTTCGAACGGCTGGGTTTCCGCTGCGTGCACCATCGCCCCGGCGCAAGGTTTCTGGTGGGGGAAGGTCTGAAAGGATGGGCGTGACGCCCTTCATGTCTTTGGGAAACCGCATGTGGTAATACCATTCGTCGTTCACGCTGAATTCACGTACGCCATTAGTGATTGGGTGATCGGGCAGGTTTGTAAAACGCGGAGCCCAATGCGGATTGACCGACCAGTCGAGATCACAGAACCCACCCATCCACTCCAGGAACTTCTCGCCCGGCTTGCCCTTTTCTGCTTCCGTGGCCCAGTGGATCATCACCACGCCCGTGCCCTTCTTCATCAGCGCATCAAACTCATCCAGATGTGGCTTGAGAACATGACCACGATGCCCCGTGCAGAAGATCACGACGGTCGCCGCACCCTTGAGAATCGACTTGTCCTCGGGATAGCCCGCCTGCGGCACCAGGAGGGCTTCCACGTTCAACCCGGATTTGTTTAACGCATCAGCAAGGATCATGTTTCCTGCGCGATGCTCGTGCGCCATCCGTCCATGACTGGGCTTGCCTGAAATGAAGACGATCTTCGCTTTTTTATCCGCATTACTGATGCTGGCAAACGACAGCGTAAGCGTCACGAACAAGCACAATTGCAGTTTCATAGGTCACTCACTGATAAGGGAAACACGGTTCCAATAAGCCCACTCGTTCCGCCAATTGTTGGGGCGATTCTCAATCGTCAATTGGATCTTGCGGCCGGCGAATTTGGTCAGGTCGACGGTCACGCTTTTCCACTCGTCGGCGGACACCGATTTGGGCCCGATGATCTGATCGGCCAGCGTTTCTCCCGATGCGATCACGCGAAGTTGCCAGTCGCCGTGGGGATGGTGGCTGACTCGCATCGTGAGTGTCGTTTTCTTGCCCTTGGGGATCTCGACTTCGCGAAAGAGACTGCTGGGCGTCTTTCGATTGAGCGGGTGGGTTTGCACGGCCGCCGCGTTGCGAAACACTTTGTGATGCACCACGCCCCCTTCGCCTACGTTGCGAACCGTAAAGCCGGGAGCCACTTGCTGGATTGTTCGCTGCCATTTGGCAGTCGACTTCGGCGTGGCAGAATTGCCACCTGTCGCGGCACTCTTGGTGGCAATTCGACGGGCGACAAACGTCTGGAGCCTCGGCATCTTTCCGCCCACAGCCAACAGCAACGACTCCCGAGGATGGCTCGGCACCATCGGCTCCAGAGCAAACCAAATCATCCGCGGAAGATTGTTGTCCTCCACGTCTTCACCGTGTGAAGCCAGACCGGTGAGTACCGGCCAGCGGTCCGCGAAGGGCATCCGCTGAGCGGCCGACGCCAGATAGAGTCGCACGATGGGCGATTTGTCGCTCTTTGCCATCGTGGCCAGTTTGGCAAGGACTTCCTTGCTCACTGGCGACTTAGCCGCTTTGCTGGCGTCCTGAAACGCATTGACCGAGCTGGCATCATAGAGAAACTGAATCGCCCAGCTTCGCACGTGTGCGTCCTTGTGATCGAGCAACGCCAGCAAGCGGTCTTCATCGAACGCACCCGTGACTTGCAAAGCCCATAGAGCGCGAAGCCGCTTCGGCGCGGTCGTGGCAGATTCGAACAGCTTCTGAAGCTGCGCGTGAACTGTTGCGTTGTCCAATGTTCCAGCCGCCGCGCGTGATTGCAGCAGCGTGCGCGCGTGGCGAACGTACCAATCGTTGGCGTGGGTCTGCAGCTGGACCAATTGCGAGTCGGTCATCGCCGGTAGATTCGGCCGCGCGACCGCTTTGGCCCCTTTGGGCATGATGCGATAGACCCGGCCGCTATTGGAGAAGTTGATCGCATTGCCGCAGACGTCCGTGTCGTGCCAATCGAGAATGTAAACGCCCCCTTCGGGGCCAATCTCAACGCTGAAGCCGACCCAAGCCAAATCGTTGGTCGGCATGAAGTCGTCACCGTGCTTTCCAATGAAGCTGGATCCTTTGGGGACCATGACGTCCGTCAGGACCGCGTGCTCGTGAATGTTGCACATGAACAATCGATTGCGATACGTCTTGGGGAACGTATCAGCCAGATAGAACCGTGCGCCACCATGAGCCGAAAGGTGCGTGTGGTCGCGAATCGTCTTGATGTCATCATAGATGTATGGATTCACATGAGGGCGGCTCTGCTTGTGATACACACCTCCCTGGACGATGTGGAACAGGTGCGGGATGACGCAGCAGGTGGCGAACCCTTGGCCGTGATCGTCAAAGTCGAACCCCCAAGGATTGGACAGCCCGCGTGCAAAGATCTCGAAGGACTTGCGAGTTGGATGATAGCGCCAGACACCGCCGTCGATGAATTGTCTCGCAGCATCGGCTTCGCCCGGCTTGCCAACGCGCGATTGCGTGAACACGCCATGACAGCCGTAAAGCCAGCCGTCGGGTCCCCAGTTGAAGCTGTTGAGCGTCTCGTGCCGGTCGTTGATCCCCCAGCCATCAAGGAGAATTTGGGGCGGCCCATCCGGCTTGTCATCGCCGTCGGCATCGGGAATGAAGGTCAGATTGGGTGGCGAACCGACAAACACACCACCGAATCCGCAGGCCAGTCCCGATGTGAACGTCAATTTGTCGGTAAAGGTTTTCTTCTTGTCGAAGACACCGTCGCCGTTCGAGTCCTCCAGAATCTGAATCCGGCTGACCGGATCATTCGTGTGGTTGCGGCGCGTTCGGTAGTTGAAATTCTCGGCGATCCACATCCGTCCTCGGTCGTCAAAACAGAAGGCGATCGGCTCGGCGATGTCCGGTTCGGAAGCGAAGATCGAAACCTCGAACCCTTTCGGAATCGACATCTTGGCGACCGCTGCGTTTGGTGTCAAAAACGGCGCGTTGCTCGTCTTATGCTGTTTCTTAGGGAGCTGGTTTTTTGATTCTTGAGCGACTCCCAACAAAACGGCGCACAACAGCATTGCGATGGCGCACAGCGCGAGGGTTCCGTTGCGTGTGAGACTGTAATTCATTTCGCCATCTCCACTTGCTCTGTCGTTCTCAAGTACTTGATCAAGTCAAGAATCTCCTGTGATTTCATCTTATCCAATTGCCCGTCGGGCATCATGGATTTGGCCGAGATCTTTCGTACGTCAATATCCTCTTTGGCGATCACCACCCTTGGCTGCTCGACCGTTTTCAGCACAACCCGGATTCCGTCCTCTTCCGCAATGACTCCGTTAAGAAGGCGTCCGCTGTCTGTCACAATCGAAACCATCTTGTATGTGTCGGGAACATCGTAGCTGGGATCGACGCTGTTCAAGAGAATGTAATCCAGATTGGCACGATTGGATCCAGTCAGGTCGGGGCCGATCTTGCCGCCATCATCATAAAGTGTGTGGCATGCGGCACATGTCTTCTTGAAAACGGCGCGGCCTCTCGAAGTATTCGCACTGAGAGGCCTGTTCGGCGTAATCAACTTCTTGTACTTGGCGATCAGCTTTTCGCGATCCTCGGCAACCTGCTTCACTTTGCCGAACACCTTCACGAAACGATCGCCTAATATATCATGTAGCGAACGCGCCACATGGACCGGAATCTCATCTCGCGATACCGCCTTCGTCTTGACGGCCGCAAGCAACGCCTCGGCATAGCCTTTTCGTGACGCGAGTGTCTCAATCACCGCGCGGCGATGTTCGGCGTTCATCTTCTTATACCGACCTAGCAGCACTGCGGGAGCAGCCTTGCTGTCGACCATCGCATAGCTGCGAATCGCGTCGATCTGCAACGCCGAGTCGTCCAGCAGCGTCTCCAGTAGCAATGCCACTTCTTTGTTCTGCTGAGTCAACAGTGAACGCAGTGCCGTGCGACGGGCGTCTGGTTGGGCCGAAGTGTTCTTGAGCAGCATGAGTGCCCGCTGAATGGCGCCGCGGTCGCCGAAGATCTGAGAAAGTTGCATCGACAAATCGCGTACGTTCTTGTCGTCGCTCTTGGCGAGCTTCGCACTCAATTGGCTCCAGCCCTTGGGAGCCGTCACGTTTCGTCGCCCTTCAAGCCCGCTGAGCATGCCCTTGAGCAATGCCGCACGGACGGCTGGATCTTCTGACGACTCCAGCACCTGAACTAACAGACCGAGAGACTCCGTTTCGTCAAACGCGCTGGATACAATCGGGAACGCAACAAGGAACATCGCCAACAAGCATGCGAACGATCTGGCTCCACGGTCTCTGAAAATCTCATTCATGGAACGATGTCCTAAATCTTGGAGTTGGTTTGCAACGTGAATTCCGGCAACTCGACGGGTTCGCCGTTCTTGATGGCAGACTCATGTGCACACAAACCAACGCAAGTCCAATTGGCACTGGTGACGGCATTAGGCCAGGGATCTCGATCTTCCAACAACGCGGTGACGAACTCGTGAACCAAGTGCGGGTGGGAACCGCCGTGCCCTCCACCTTGGACGAACGAAAGGTGTTCGGCATCGTGAATCTCGGCAGGACGCGTGAACCGCTGAATGGGCTCGGGCAGAAGATGCGCGAAATCGGGAACCTCGACTTTCTCGGGGATTTCCGACTCAGGCTTCTTCGCCGTGTGGATCACATGAGGCTCGTTCTCAATCAACGTCCACTCAAAGCTCTTCTTCGTCCCGTACACGTCGAAGCTTTCGCGGTACTGCCTGGCGACATCGTAAAGGCAACGCCAGATGTGCGCGCTGATGTCCGAGTCTTTAACTTTGATATGCGCTGACTGAACCGCGAACGTGTTACCAGATTTCTCAGCGATGTCATCGCGAACGGTTCCGCTGCCAAAACAACTCACCCGTTCGGCCAGGCCGTCCACGAGCCCCAGGCAGGGACTGACGACATGAGTTGCATAGTGCATGGGAATCATCTCTTCCCAATAGCTGGGCCAGCCGTCCATGTCCTGCGGATGCGAAGCCGCAAGATGCTGGATTTTCCCGAGCTCACCTTTCTCGTACATCTCCTTGATGAACAGGAACTCGCGGCTATAGACGACGGTTTCGGCCATCATGTACTTCAGATCGGTCTCGTTGACCTTGTCGACGATTTGACGACATTCGTCGATGGTTGTGGCCATCGGAACGGTACACATGACATGCTTGCCAGCGTCCAGCGCCTTCAGCGACATCCAGGCATGATCGGGGATCGGGCTGTTGATGTGTATGAAGTCGATCTCGGGGTCTGCCAGGACATCGTCATAGTTTGTAAACCGTTTTGCGATGCCGAACTGGTCGCCCGCCTTGTTAAGCTCAGCCTCGTTACGTCGACAAATTGCCGTAATTTCGGCGTTGGGATGTGCCTGATAGATGGGAATAAACTCGGCACCAAACCCGAGTCCGATCATTGCTCCGTTGACGTTTGCGTTCACTTGTGTTTCCTTTATTCATGTCGCCCACATGACGAGTCCGTGATCACCGTGTAAGACCGGATGATCATGGTTGGCAGACCAAGACGGCTATCCTGATGCTTGAGTCTATTGCTCTTGGACTTCAATTCCCATGAAGTTCTGCGCAGAATACTTGAGATATTTTACCACATGGCAATTCGCTGTGCCGCGTTCCGTATTGGATGTCCCCAGGAATTGAGGTATTTGGCATTGTGCGAAATCGTCGCTCCGTCGCATTGCTGATCGAAACATCCAATTCCTATGCTCGTGGGATTCTTGAAGGCATTACGGACTACGCCAGGCTTCACGATTGTTGGTCGATTTACTTGCCTGAGCAGGATCGCGGCGGCCGGCCACCTCGTTGGCTATCACAATGGAAAGGCGATGGGATTGTTGCCCGCATTGAAACGAACGAAATCGCAAAGGCCTTGCGAAAGTTGAAGCTTCCCGTTGTTGATGTCAGTGCCGCTCGTCACTTGGAAGAAATCCCCTGGGTCGAAACGGACGACAAGGCGATTGCCAAGATCGCAGCCGAACATCTTATGGGACGAGGCTTTCGGCATCTGGCGTTTTACGGGGACGCCGGATTCAACTGGTCCATTTGGCGCAGGGAGCATTTCGAGCGGATCGCGCGTGAAGCCGGCTGCGACTGTTATATCCACGAATCGATGTCCCGCAGGGACGCCAAGTACTCATGGATCCGCGAAAAGCGTTCTCTGGCTGCTTGGCTGAATCGCCTCCCGCGACCGGTCGGCATCATGGCATGCTACGACATCCAAGCACAGAAGCTTTTGGACGTCTGCCGTGAACTGGATATTGCGGTTCCGGAAGAAGTTGCCGTTCTGGGAGTCGATAACGACCGGCTCCTCTGTGAGCTTGCCAGCCCTCCGCTCTCGAGCGTGATTTGCAACACGCATCGAACAGGTTTTGAAGCAGCATCGCTGCTTGACCGAATGATGTCCGGCAAGGTTCTCGGCTCGGAGCCAATTCTCATCGAACCATTCGGTATCGAAACGCGTCAATCAACGGACGTTCTTGCCATCGATGACGCCGATGTCGCCGCCGCGCTGCGATTCATTCGAGAAAACGCATCGAGCGGTATCAACGTTGGAGACGTGCTTCAGGAAATCCCGCTGTCACGGCGCGTTTTGGAAAGTCGTTTTCGCAAGACGCTTGGACGCACTCCGCATGAGGAGATCACTCGGATCAAGATCGACCGGGTCAAGCAGCTCTTGACTGAAACAGACCTACCGCTTTCCGAGATCGCGTCACGCACTGGTTTTCGACACGACGAATACATGTCTGTCGCCTTCAAAAAGGCAGTGGGCATGCCACCACGAGATTACCGTAAAGCGGAGAGGACTCGAAGATAGCAGTCGCAGCGACAACTGGTCGGAATGTGAGCACCAAGGGCGCACACCCAGCGCAGTGAAAGCGTGTTGTCATTGTGATTTGCAATTCCATCAAGTATCGATTTGCTGAGCGCAGTCAACCTTATGCCTCTGCGATTTCGCTTGTGCGGCCGGGGACCGCGACCGATGCGAGTTTCGCAGTCTGCGTTGTGCATGAAGTTGCATCGACTTCGGCGAATTGCGATTGAGTCCAACTCGCGTCGGTGAAACCGACCGCCGTAGGAAAGGCGTCCCGTAAAACGTTCGTTTTTGCGAAGAAGTATCGCATCACCCGACACACACCGTAACGTGTTGGAAATGAATCCGTTATTGCCGTCAGCGAATTCAAAACGCCGGCTTGCCGTCGGAAGTGATGAAAAGCGAACATGCTGACGACGACGTTTCCCAAACCGCTTCGTTGATCGCGGCGTCAAGCCGTGGCCGATGGATCGTCGCCAAGACCGTTCCGGCCACGTTCCGGCTGTACGTGCCCGACTTTGCGAAACCCCTGCTCGACATCAAACGCCGGAAAACAAGGCAGAGCGAGCGGTTGTGTGTCGAGCACAGTCGGGTAGAATCGACTTCCCACAAACTTCTAATCCGTAGGTCGTAGGTTCGAATCCTACCGGGCGTGCTTTTTTCAGTCGTTCTCAAGTGACGTCATTCAATGTCGTGTCCCCGCGAGTAGCGTGGTTCTTTATGCGGACCCCCATCGGCCAACTCGGCAGTTCGTGATTTCATCAGCTGACCTTGCTCCCTGAAATTGTGCCACTGCTTGTGCGAGAATCCCTTCAGGTGAAAACCCTGGAAAGGACTCTCAGTGATGAAACAGAACCGACACACAGTGGATCAGATCATTGCGAAGTTGCGTCGTGCTGACGTAGAGCTTGGGAAGGGGAAGAAAGTTCCCGAGATTTGCAGGCTGCTTGAAGTGACCGAGCAGACGTATTACCGCATGGCGTCAG
>Ga0115002_10007786_pt1 | contig 11995 bp, 14 predicted proteins | sample ArcticOcean_MG_C_8_FD_89576 | JGI IMG/M metagenome (GOLD analysis project Ga0115002, IMG submission 89576) | Marine microbial communities from western Arctic Ocean - ArcticOcean_MG_CB11_86 | ecosystem: Environmental > Aquatic > Marine > Oceanic | place: Arctic Ocean: Canada Basin | collected...
ATCCTAATAATCAAAATGGACTACAGCCAGATTATGGAAATAATTTCAGGTTGTTAGTTCATGTAAATATTCAATACTACTAATAGTTGGAGAAAAGAATATTAACCACTGATCAACACTGATCGTTTGCTAGTATATGAAATACCTATCCCTCACTTCCCTAATAGTCATTTTTACCAATTTCTGTATTGGGTAGCTTCCAGAAATGGACCCTTCCAAAATCGAGATCTACATTACTCCTTTTTACAATTCAACGGGTCCTGTCATCAAAGTTGGAGAGCATAGCAGGGGCCTAGCATCAGATGAGTCGGAAGAGTTTCTGAACACGATTCACAATATGAAAGAGAATTGGTCGATGCTATCAGTAGAGGAACTCTACATTGGAGCAATTCGACTTTATGACAGGGAATAAAGAGACGAGCCGGTGTATTGGTTTTATACAGCCCAACTTCGATCAAAAGTCTTCAGCGGGATTCTCGATCAGGCGAAAATTGGGGGCATGGGCTCGAAGGAATTTGAACTTACACATGCTCAGAATTCCTTCTTCCAGCTAGCCGGTCCGAATATAAATGGTTAAGCCTTTGGAAATCCTGAGAAATTGTCAGAAACCATTAAGCAAGTAATGAAAGAAAAAGATAATTTCCCAGACTTAGGAGAAATTTATTCGAACGTTTCATTTATCCCGGCAAGGAATAGGCAGTCAGTAGTTGATGAAGTTTCGGGTGGGTTATCAGGTCTAATTACTTACCTCGAAACTAATAAAGATTCTCTGAAGGAACAACGAGTTGAGAATGGAACGCATGAACTATTCGGAAACCTTAAAAGAAAAGAGCTAACAAGACTTGAGAGGTAACGGCTTACAGTCGCACCCCCACTCGGCGTTCTGTATGAAGTCTAAGGCAGCAGTTTTCACTTTTCTCCTAATTGCGGGGTTCTTGATTCTCGTTACATCGCAATTACTTGACTCCGAAGAAGTCGAATTATCTGAACAATGTATCGAGGAAATTATTGCTGATTATTTTGACAAGGAGGCCGAGTTGGATTTAGTTGATGTGGTGCAAATTGAAGATGATTCCGGTAGGCACCTAAAATTAGAGCTTCCATGCCTTAATGAAATCGGAGTTAACCTGAGGACTTGGCACTCGCTTTCTTTGGGAGTCCAAGATGTAACACTCTCTTTTCGACAAATCGATGGTTCAAGGCAGTTACAATTGTGCTCACTTATCGAAAGTGGTCGAACCCGGAAAATGTGGTTCTATCCAATCTCGCAAAAAGATGGGATGTGCAAAATAGAGATGGAAGGTTCGGGAGAGTTGATTCTATTCGAGGAGGAAACCGAAAATTCTGTGCTTTCAATGGAGAGCAGAGATCGATGGGATTTATCCGGCCTTGGACGGCTATTGTTTCAAACAAAAACGTAAATGAGATTAGAATCCTTGTGATTATCGATTTCGATACGTCATTCAAATATGCTGAGCGAGTGGCCCATGAAATCCGTCTTGAAGATCAAGATGCGGTAATTAAAATCATGAGACGAGGAAGGGATGGCAAGCTGGGAAAATTATTAAAATGGCCAGAACAAGTTCACTCACTAAATTTCGAGAAGCCTAGGACTTCTCTCCATTAGTGGTCTCAGGACGAGACTTAGGGGGACGGACTGAGTTGTTTAGCGTTTTCGAGAGTGACCCTTCGAGTCCACGGTCAATTCAATGTGTTTGTGATAGGTCTGCTAAGTAATTGTTTTTGATTTGGTTAGTGTGTAAAAGAAGGAGGAAATTAAAAATCGAAATTGAGCGATAATTGAACACGCTATTATCAAGTGAGATCATGAAGTTTATTACCCCAGCATATGAATAAAACTATTGAATTAAATCCCCAGTGTAAAAAGTTGTTTGATGAGGATGGGTTTGTTGTCATTCGTGGATTTATCGATGCCGATGAAGTTGCGGAAATGAACTCAAACATTGATCGATACATTCGAGAGGTTGTTCCTGAGCTGGAACCAACCGAAGTTTTTTATGAAGATAAAGAACGCCTTGAAACGCTTAAGCAGATTCCGAGAATGAATGAGCGGGATGCTTACTTTGATCAAGCGGTGTTGAAGGGAAAGTTTAAGCAACTGGCGGAATTGCTGCTTGGTGACGGTGTGGGTGAAAACGGCGTTCAATATTTTAACAAGCCACCTAGGATGGGGCAACCAACGCCTCCGCATCAAGATGGTCACTATTGGAAGATTGAGCCCTGTGAAGGAATAACCATGTGGTTGGCGCTGGAGAAAGTGGATGAGGAAAATGGATGTCTTCACTATTCGCGTGGTTCACAGAAGCTGGGGTTGCGTAACCATAATGTGTCTGGAGTGCTGGGTTTCTCACAAGGAATTACCGATTTTCCAAATAATGATGATCGTGCCGGTGATGTCGCCGTGTTTGCTGAAGCGGGCGATCTTCTGGTTCATCATGCGCAAACGGTCCATTGGGCGAGTGGCAATGATTCTATTACACGGTCGCGCAAATCAATAGGCATTGTTTACTATGGACCAGGAGTGGTAATTGACACCACTTCGAGAGAAGCCTATCAGGAGATGTTGCATAAAAAGTTGGAAGCGACTGGCAAGATTTAGAACAGCAACCGAGGCCGATTGATCTTTTTCAAATTTTCTGGCATTCTTGGTTGATAGGAACTACCTCTCTAGCTGAGTAGCCACCAAGGTAGGTATTTTCAGTGAATGTCAGCCGTGTATCCAAGTTTTGGGTGCAAGATGGTTATTTCATTTCCTGCGATTAACCTCCATCAGCTGCCCTCGACTTTTTGGAATCATATCTATTCGGCGGGTTTGTCTTTCTTTGGCTTCGGGGCCTGAAACGCGATCGGCCACATGAAGTCGAGTGGCACGTAGTCTAGTCCAAGGTATTTAGTCGTACTCTTGGGATTCTGTACGTTGTATTGAGGCGTCAGTGCTCCCGTAGGCACTGAAAACGGAAAATAATCGCCAGTCTTGGGATTGATCGAAGCCGTTGCATGGCAGGCGTGGCATGAAGCCTGGAAACTGGTCCAATAGCGAGGTTGCGGAACGTTAGGAGCCCCAGCAAAGTTCTCCATATCTGTGTGGCCCAAAATGACCGGTGTGCTACCTGTGCCGTTCACGGTAAATCGGATCTGAGTGCTGTTCGGCGCATAGCTCTCGAAACCGAATCCATCGATGCCAGCTTGTTTTAGGATCAACTCAATTTCGCTATTGTCCAGTGGCGCTCGCTGGGTGATCAGCTCTTCGCGCACATGCGCAACACCAGGGTTCTGGTTGAACTCGAAGGTGGTCCAAAATCAGCTGGGATCTTCAGAGTAATACAAGTCCTCGCGGTCACCCTTAGGTAGATCTTTCATCTTGGCCATGATGTGCATTCCGTGCCACCAGTAGGTTCCTCCCTTAAAATTGAAAGTCAGCGCACCTTTGGGAACGCCTCTGTCGGTTACCTGCATCCAGGAAGCTTTGATTTCGATTGAGCCCACCGGCATGTTCACTTGATTGCCCGCTTTAACATAATCCAAAACGACCTGGTATGTGTTGAGCTTAGCGGTGTTAACCAAGTAGTCATAGCCCACTTCATTCCTGGTCACCTCCTCATTGCCCCGTCCGGATCGGCTACCGAGACCGCTCCAGCCAATACTTTCTTGTCTGTCACCGGCTGTAGATCGTCCCGGTTTGTCAGCGTGAATTCGAAGGTGGGATTTTCCTTAAAGGTGTCGGCGTCGGTGGCCCAAGACATCCAGAGCGGCACCTGACCCGATTCGGACACGCCGCCCTTGTCTTCGATTAACTGATTCGCGCGGGCGAAAAGCAACCAGGCAACTAGCTCGCGATCCTTCAGGTCGTCGGAGAATGCCGCGTCAGCGAAGGCCTCAGCAAACTTCCTATCCGACATCTCGACCCAATCACCCGTTGTATGATCGGGCCCAGAACAAGCTGAGGAGGTGATAAGGCAGATCGAAGCAGCCAGCAGAGCCATGCGACTTTTATTCAGGTCAGTCATGATATTTGTCCTTCGAGAGTTTTAATGATTGATTATAAAAGGTTCGCTGATCAAAGCACCTTGCCTTTATTTAACCAGACGAGAACAGGAGCACAAGTCTAATTCTCGAAGCGAGTTTCACTTTTGCAAATGTCGATCGAAATGTATTAAACGATTGGATACGTATACTGGCTCTGTTTAGACGCTTGGATTCTTCCTACTGTATGCCTGCTTTTGCTTCGGCTGGTTTGCAAAAGAAGGAGCAGTTATCTTGGTGAAGTGTTTTCGAAAGGAAACATAGGCTTACGACGGTGGGAGTAAGAAAGCTTCTTCATGTCGGCACGGGTGACTCCTGGCGTATCCACGTGGATGAATGATTTGGCGATAGGACAATAGGCCGCCAGGGGAGCTATGACTCCTTTGGCAACAATGATTGAGAACTTGTTTGGGTCGAGGCCACAGCTAGTGAGTTGGGCGAGACTGAAAGGAGGCATGCGCCGTGTGGTGAGCATCACAGTGATATCTGTATCTAGGGTTTCAATAATGGCAGTGGGGCCTTGGTCAAATTGAGTAAATCCACCGTGGCGTGCTTCCGGTTCCGTGAATTTTCCATCGTGGATCGAGAGCACTCGGAACCGTGCTGTGAAAGGCGTGCCATGGAGGCGGTCATTTTTCGCTCCGACCGTTAACTCGAGCTCGGCCTGGGGGCCGGCTTGGATCGCAGCGGTGGTTGATTCGGGATCGCAGATGCAAGCGAAGGAATTGGATGCGCAGCTGTTATGTAGCTCCTCGAGCAGGACAGTACTATCAGCCGGAGATCCACCGCCGATGTTGTCGCCCATGTCTAGGAGTACCGCAGGGAATTTCCCAGACGCATGGGCGGTTTCGATCGCATCGCGAGGCGTAACGAAATTGGGCTCGAATGTGTGGCGTGCTTCCCATAGGGCGTCGCCGAGTTTACCTGCGATTTCCGTGGCGAGGTCAGAATTGTTGTCTGTAACCACAAGAATCGCTGAACCCATTTCCGGAACATCTGCGTAAGGGAAGCCCAAGATAATAGAGTGGGAAAGGGTGCCGTGATTTTCATTGAGTTCCTTGGCACTTTCGTAGAAATCAGAGAGAGGTGTAGTCGAAGTTTCCTGGGATTGAATGTTGATCGCCATGGGAGGAAACGCAGCGACCTGAACCGGGTGGATCTCGTCACGAAGGATTTTTGTGAGAAGGTCTGCAGCGCGACGGCCAGTAGCGCGTTGATCCAGGTGAGGATTCGTTTCGTAGGAAATAATCGCATGGGTGGCTTCGATCATGGCCTGAGACAAATTCGCATGGGGATCCACGGTAGCGACGATGGGCAGGTCGGGGCCGACGACTTTACGGACTTTACCAAGCCAGTAACCGTCCGCGTCAGGATGATTTTCCGCAACGGTCGCTCCATGTGGAGCAGCAAGGATGGCATCCAGAAGATCAGCTCTCTCTAGTTCGACGAGAAGCTGTTCGACTAGGTATTCAAAGGCACTGGATTCGATAACACCATAGGGAATCGCTCGTGCCAAGAAGATGGGTACTGCTTCATAACCGGCAGTGGCGAGCCCTTCGAAGAATCCTCCGACTTCGTGAGGAGCATCGACCATGTTCCGGCGAATATCTTCACCCATGAGAAAGAGATCCTCCTTGAAATGGTCGAGGGTAGTTTTCCCTTCGATAAACGTATTGGATTCCTGGAGGAGTCCTACGATGCCAATTCTTTTAGATTTCACTTCTAACAATGGATTCGAATTCGGTGAAACTGTCCACTAGTGGAGCTTCACGATCGGCGTTGATGCGGTCTATAGAGGAGGCATCTTTGAAACCCGAGCCGGTGACGAGGCAGACAATCTTGGAGTCAGGATCTAATTCACCCGAAGCGTTAGCTTGAGCAGCTCCTGCCAGGGCAACGGCTGCAGCAGGTTCGGCAAAGATACCTTCCTCTTCGGAAAGGCGTCGCTGAAATTCGAATACCGAGCCATCGTCAACGGTGTGGCCGGTTCCGCCTGAGGCACGACAGGATATGAGTGATTCATGGCCGTCGATTACGCTAGCTACCTGGAGGCCACTGATCTGAGTCGTGCATTCGCAGGAGCAGGCTTGGTCGGCCCCATTACGCAGGGCGGTTGCGATAGTATCATTTCCTTCGGGTTGGACACAATGGACCGCACTTGGATGCCCAATAGAAGTAAAGCCTCGTGCTACGGCCAGGACCAGGCCACCTCCACCGGCGGGAGCGAAAACATGATCGATGCCATTTGTTAGTTGAGCGGCGAGTTCGAGGGCTATGGTTTGGACGCCCGCCATTGCAAGCGGGGCAAATTTAAAGGCGCTAACTTGGCATAGCGTGCCTAGTTCACTAGATAAGGATTGCAGTTTCTCAATAATCTCTGATGTGCATTCCGGATTAGTACCGAAACCGCGGATACGAATGAGCTTTGCGCCATAGGCGAGCATTTGCGATAGCTTTGCCTGGGGTGCAGTGTCGACGATCGCAAGAATACAAGGAATGCCAGCGGCGGCAGAATAAGCTGCCAGAGCTGCTCCTGTATTTCCACTGGAGGTGCCGAGGCAAAGAGGTTTTACATTTTCGCTGGCAAGCAGGTGTGAAAGAGCCACTGCCGCAAATCGATCCTTAAATGAACCTGAAGGATTTACGGTTTCTAATTTGAAATAGAGATTTTTAAGACCAAGCGATGGGCCTATTGAACGGGAGGCAATGAGTGGCGTCTCACCTTCGCCAAGGCTTAGTCGATACTTCTCCGGCGGGGGAGAAGGCAGTTGATCGCTGTATTTCCAAATGCTCACCCTAATATATGGATCTTAAACAACGGGAGCGCCGCCGCCGGAGTTGTGAGTACCGATTGCTTCGAACTTCTTGTTCCATTTTTTAGGACTGCATCAACCAGATCTGAGACTTTCATATCATCTTCGTGATTTTTTTCTTTGAGAAAGGTTTACCGACAAGTAGTCGCAAGAATCCCCATAGGGTCCAGAAGGTCATAAAGAATACTTCCCATGGCCACATTCCCTCGTGACCGAAAAATCTTTCTAAATCTATTCGTTGTGAATCAATACCAAATCTTTCATCAAATGCTGAAAATAGTTCGTCGGCATCATCGCCAAAAAGGACTAGATCGTCGATAATAGAGGTATCCATTCCTATCTTCTCTTTTAGATAATTTGTTTGGCGAGAAGGTCGATGACCTGTTCTTCAATATGATTTATTTCACTTTCTTCGGACATGGCAATTACTCGAATTCTCCCGGACGAATCCGGTTCTTGATCTCGCGAGTCATCCAGGTGTGGCGTAGACCGCCATCAACCGTAATCTCTGTGGAGTTAATGTAAGAGGCTTCGTCACTTGCTAACCAACGTACCGTACGGGCGACTTCTTCGACTGTGCCCCACCGTTGCATGGGAATGACGGTCTCTGAGTAATCTCGCATATCCTTTGAGAGAGTGAGGTCTGCTGGTTGGTCGTCTTTACCATCGCTGTAGTCTGCACCGAAATCGGTGGCAATCGCACCCGGTGAAAGGGCGATAACCCGAATGTTGTCCCCAGCCAACGCATTGGCCATTTCCCAAGTGAGTCCCAGTAGTCCAGCTTTGGTGGCAGCGTAAACGGGACATACTCCTTTAGGAATATGGGCTTCGACGGAGGTTATGTTAATAATGACGCCCCCATGGGTTTTCATATAGGGCGCACACCATTTTGTGAGAAAGGCTGGAGCCGTTAGATTGACGTCGATCGCACGTTGCCAGTTTTTGGGAGTTATCTCGCGAATGGTTTCTAGCTCACGTGTGGCCGCATTGTTGATAAGGGCGTCGATGCGTCCCCAGCGTTCTGCTGTTTGAGCGATGGCCTTTTCGATTTGTTCCAGCGAGGAGAGATCGGTTTCGAGTGTTAGGACTTCTGCGCCGGTTTCCTCAAGTTTCTTTCCTGTTCGGCGTACTTCGTCGCCGTCCAGGTCGAGCAGTGCGAGAGCGTATCCAGCCTGTGCGAATTCTTTAGCAGTGGCTGCGCCTATGCCGCGAGCAGCTCCAGTGATCAGGGCAACTTTCATATGGTTTAAGTTTCGAGGATCACAGCGAGACTGTCACCTTCTTTTACGGAGGGGGAGGTTCTAAGGACGATGAGTCGGCCTGAGTGTTCGGCGAAGATTGGATGTGGTGATTGTCCTAGTGGGTCGAGGACATGACCGATCACTTGACGTTGATTAACTGTTTGTCCGAGTTTGACGGATGTTTCAAAATAGCCGTCTGCGGGACTCGGGTGACAGATCTGCATATGGCCGGAGGCGGGTCGTGAGTCTTCGACATTAAACTCCGGCGGAGGTGAGCTTGAGCGAGCTTCGATCATCTCCAGCTCAGCCATAACATTGAGGCAACCTTCGTAGTAGGCTTGGACACCTGCATCTGAGCAAGGTCCACCTCCAAGGTATTCGGTGTAAATGGCTGGGACACCAACGTCGCGAGCGACAGAAAGAGATCGTCCATCTAGGTCTGCCGATGTGCCCCAGATAATGGGTAGGCCGAAGGCGCGCGCCATGCGACGTTGGGTATCCAGGATTTTCGGATCTGAAACGAGGTTATAACCTACCAGTGGATCAACCTGCATGATACTTCCGCCGGTGTGTAAATCGATGTAGTAGTCGGCGTTGTTGATTAGGGAGGCTAGCTCGTGGGCGACACGCTCGGTCAGAGAACCGTCTGAACGGCCGGGGCAAGTTCGTGCAAGGTCGAGACCATCTTCGACGGCACGCGCACGCAGATCAAAGGCAGATTCATTGACTACTGGGACTAGAGGGAGCTGGCCCCTGAGTAGTGTGGGATCGATGTGGGTAATAAGTTCTCTGATGGCCACCATGCCTTCGTATTCATCGCCATGGACGCCTGCTGTGATGAGCAGGTTTGGACCTTCTCCGGCGCTTCCATTGATAAAATGAGTTTGAAAGAGTGGAGACATTGTTTGTTGCGAATTAATGAACTATAAGTCTATACAACGCTTTGCTTGATGCCTTCGGCAGCAGGATGACACTTCGTGTCAACAGGAGTATTTAATAAGAAAGTCCTGCTATGCGTAGCATATCCTGTTCTGCGAAAGCAGATCAAGTGAGTGAAACGCACGTTGTTAATCATTTAATTGAAATTTGTGTTGTTACAGATCTAAAGGAAAGTGCGAGAGGCGCTCAACGCCGGTTTCGGTGACGAGGAAATTTTGTTCGAGGCGAAGGCCGGATCGAAGGTCATCTCCATAAAGGCCAGGTTCGACGGCTACAACATCGCCTGCTTGAAAGGTGTCATCCCAATACGGATTGAGGCGTGGGGTTTCGTGAGCATCGAGACCGATGGCATGGCCGAGGTGGTGGTAGAATGTGTAGCCGTTCCAACCATCGAGCTGTGCATGGATTTCCTCGAAGAGTGTTTTGCAACTCGTGCCCGGGCGTATGTTCTTTTCGGCGTGATTCAAGGCTTTGAGAACACGAGCGTGGGCTTTCAACTGGACGTCAGTGGGATTACGATCGACCGCAAAACTGCGGCACAGGTCAGAGCGATAACCCCGGACTCCGACGCCGATATCGAGGACCACTAACTCACCTGCTTCGGCTGGACGTTGACGTGGAAAGCCACCGGGCTCACCGGAACGGAAATCGTTGCCCCAGGCGGAAAGAGGTTCACCGACGGCGTTGATGGCTGCCGACTGCATTGAGGCATAAAGACTTAACTCGGAAAGGCCGGGAGTGAGGATGTTGCGTGCTTCAGTGTAGGCGACTTCGGTGGCATGGATGGCGTAGCGAAGGACCTCTACTTCGTCGGGATATTTGCGACGACGCAGGTTCTGATATTCAGTAGTGATGTCGACCCACTCCGCTGATTGAGCGAGGGTTGTTGGAATGCTACTGGTTGTGCCAACACGTTTGTAGGGCTCTAGAGTCTGGCTGAGAGCTGCACTTAAACGAGCAGGAATATTCTCAACAAGCGTGCAAAGTTCCTGAGGTTGATAAGATAGATGTGAGTCCGCTGCAGGGGCGTCGAGATGTTCGCCTGGAGCGGCAAGAATGGTTTCTCCATTTTGGGAAACGATTACAGCGACAGGTGTAAGGGCTTGTTCGTGCCAATAACCGGTGAGGGCGTGAACGTAGTTACGGTTTAGGAAGAGGGCGGCATCAACCTGTTGTTCTTCTAGGAGGCTGCGTATTGCATCCTGGCGGGAGCGGCAAGATGGAGGGTCGAGATCGGGCGGCACTGTATTCATTAAAGGATAGCGTATTTGTTGTAGGCGTCGGTAGCGGACATGCCATCGCGGATAGCGTCGCGAGTGATATTCTCGGCATGGACTTTTTCCCAGGCTGCCTGGATGACTTCTTTTTCGACTGCCTGGGGAACCACCACAATTCCATCTCCGTCTGCAATGATGAGATCTCCCGGGCTGAAGGTTACTCCGCCGATTTCAACAGGAACATCGATGGCAGTAACACGCTGTCGATGAAGGCTATCGTAAACATTGGTGCCACGAGCATAGACGGGGAACTCCATTTCACGCATGGCCAAAATGTCTCGAACAGAACCGTCGACTATAGCGCCGATGCATCCACCGTTTCGCGAAGCGGTAGTGAGGAGCTCGCCCCAAACGCCAGAGCGATTGGAGCCTTTAGCGGCGGCGATAAAGATATCGTCTGGCTGACAGGCATCAACGGCTTCAAGTTCGAGTTTGTAAGGTTCGTGATCCTCGTGATCCAGATCTTCCCAAAGAGTGGTCCTGGCACGGCCTACTAGAACGGGTGCACCTCCCGTGAGGTTTGTTAGGGGAGCAGCACAAGATTGTGAGCGATAGCCAGCAGCGTCGAGAGCGTCGGAAACAACCGCAGCATAGAGGGACTCGCGCATTTGATCGAGGGTGATGTTTTGTGGGGTAGAAGCCATGGTTATTATACAATCATGACTGACAGGAGTATTCGATGACTGCGACTTCAAAAGCGCAGTTACAGTAAAACCATTTTCACAGTCATATCATATGACGATCAAGCCTGAGTGCTTAGGTGGTTTACAGACCTTAGTTCTAAAAAGTCAGAATCTAAAAATGAATCTTTTAGAGTCAGGGACTGAAAGGAGAAAAAGTTTAACAGGAGCTAACAGAGGCAACAGAGCATAGTCTCTTATAAATGGTAAAACCTCCTTTATCTTTGTTTCCTCTTGTGGAATTAATTTTTGGTTGTTTTCGCTTATTCGTTTGATATCAAAGTCGCTATGCAGATTTCAACGGTTCTCTCACCCCTATCTTCAGAAAATCTTCGTCTTGCAGCGCAATGCGGTGTCGAGGGATATGTTGCCCGCTATCCCGGTCCGAATTACGAGGACTTGCTTGGAGTGAAGCAAAAGATCGAGGATGAAGGACTGAAATTAGTGGCCATAGAAGGATTTCTGCCGATCGAAAAAATTAAACTAGGAACGGATCACGACGGAACGGAGTTGGAGGCGATGAAGCTACTAATAGAGCATATGGGGCGAGCAGGTGTTCCAGTGCTATGTTATAACTGGATGGCCGGAACGGACTGGGTGCGGACGAAGCTGGACGTACGGGAACGCGGAGGAGCACGAGTCACCGCATTCAATTTGGCAGATGCCGAACAGGCGGTGAAGCTGGACCATTCTGGTGGCGAAGAATTTGCTGAAGCTAAGTCGGATCAATGTATCAGTGCTGATTCGCTTTGGAATAACCTGGAGAAATTCATGAAGGCTGTTGTGCCCGTCGCGGAAAAAGCGGGTATTAGTTTGGCGATGCACCCTGATGATCCTCCATTGAGTGAACTTTTTGGAAATGCTCGGATAATGAACAGCGTCGGAAATTTTGAACGCCTGGTAGATTTGGTGCCAAGTCCAAGTAATGGCATTTGCTATTGTCAGGCTAACTTCGTGGCGATGGGAGCAGAAATTCCAGAGACTGTTCGCCGCTTGGGTAA
>Ga0115002_10007788_pt1 | contig 11994 bp, 17 predicted proteins | sample ArcticOcean_MG_C_8_FD_89576 | JGI IMG/M metagenome (GOLD analysis project Ga0115002, IMG submission 89576) | Marine microbial communities from western Arctic Ocean - ArcticOcean_MG_CB11_86 | ecosystem: Environmental > Aquatic > Marine > Oceanic | place: Arctic Ocean: Canada Basin | collected...
CGCCGACCCGGTGCAGCCCGGGTGTCTCGGGGTCCGCGGGATCTTTAAGAACATCAGCCTGTACTGTGCAAGGCGCGGAGCCCTGGGTACGGGACGCGCGCTCGGCTCTGGGGAGATCGAATTCTTAGGGCAGATCCGCCCCCACAACAAGCTCGTGCGGTACGAAATAGACATCATCCGCTACCAGTCGCTACCGAAATCCGGTTCCTCGATCGCGATCGGCGACGCCCGTGTGCTCGTCGACGGCGAAGAGATCTACAGGATAAAGCGCGCCAAGGTTGGAGCCTTCCTGGACATCGACTATCACGACTATCCGTATCCCAGCGAGCGATCCCGCGGCGGCCGGATGGAGCCGCAATGAGTGATGCCTGCGCAGGAGTCGTACTTACGCCTCGGGAGGTGTTCGAGCTGCTTCCACAGAAGGATCCATTTCTCTTTGTGGACGAAGTTCTCGAGGTATCGGACGACCACATCGTCGCGTGCTTCACGTTCCGCCAAGATCACGACTTCTATCGAGGCCACTTCCCGGGCCGCCCAGTGACACCGGGCGTGATCCTGCTCGAGAGTCTCGCTCAGGTTGCCGTGGTCGCACTAGGGCTGTACCTGATCGCGCAAAACGAGGGCCGTGATGCGGTACTCGACGCATTGGCGCTCTTCACCGATGCCAACGTCGAGTTCACTGGTCTCGTGAGCCCAGGCGATCGCGTCATCATCCGTGCTAAGAAGGTCTTCTTCCGGCGGGGAAAGATTCGCTCGGAGGCCGAAATGACACTCGACGATGGCACCATCGTCTGCTCAGGAACTATTTCTGGAATAGGAGTACCGCGGTTGTGAAGCGACGTGTGGTTATTACAGGTTTGGGCGTAGTCGCCCCGAACGGCAATGGACTCGAGGCCTACGAAGCCGCGCTTCGGGCGGGCAAGTCCGGCATCCGTCACATTCCGCTTCTGGAGGAACTGAAATTCGGCTGTACCGTCGCTGGCGTGCCGCAGGAGACGGACGCGATCGCCGAAGCGTACTTCGACGAGGACGAGCTACGCGCCATGAATTCCAACCACAGCTTCGGTTCGATTGCAGCTGTGGACGCGTGGACCGACGCGGGTTTTGCCCGCCCGGACCACGGAGATGATCACGTGTACTGGGAAGCCGGTGCTGTGATCGGTACCGGTATCGGCGGGCTCGACACCGCTGGCGATAAGCTGGTTCCCATGACGGACGCTGGAAAAGTCCGCCGCCTCGGCAGCACCATCGTCGAGCAAATCATGGGCAGCGGCGTCTCGGCCCGTATTTCAGGCCTGCTCGCGCTTGGAAACCAAGTCACGTCGAACTCGAGCGCCTGCAGCACGGGTGCCGAGGCCATCGTGGAAGGGGCCCAGCGTATCCAAAATGGTCTGGCGGACCGCATGCTGTGCGGTGGCAGCGAGGGATCAAGCCACTACATCTGGGCAGGCTTCGACGCGATGCGCGTGCTCTCCCGGAAGTTCAACGACGAGCCCGAAAAGGCTTCCCGGCCGCTCTCCGCATCTGCCGCCGGGTTCGTGCCGGGTAGCGGCGCTGGGGTCCTCCACCTCGAGAGCCTCGAGAGCGCTGAGGCGCGTGGGGCCAGGATCTACGCGGAGGTGCTGGGCGGCGCCCTGAATTGCGGCGGGCACCGCCAAGGTGGTAGCATGACAGCGCCCAACCCAACGAGCGTGCGGCGCTGCATCCGCCAGGCGGTCGAGGAAGCAGGAATCGCACCTGAGGAGATCGACGCCATCAACGGCCATCTGACAGCAACCGGAGCCGACCCACGCGAGGTCGAGTCATGGGCGGCCGCGCTCGGATGCACGCCTGAGAACCTGCCACTGATTTGCTCGACGAAGTCCATGATTGGGCACGGCCTTGGGGCTGCTGGAGCGATGGAAGCCGTCGCGTCCATCCTCATGCTTCAGGGCGGCTTCGTGCATCCGTCGATCAACTGCGAGGACGTACACCCCGCGATCGAGCCGTACGCCGCGGCGATCCCCCACGAGGCCGTGGAAACGCCGGACCTTCGCACGATTATCAAGGCGGGCTTTGGCTTCGGAGACGTGAACGTGTGCGTGGTCTTCCGTAAGTGGTCCGACTGACCTTAGTCTTTAAGATCCCAAATCGAACTTTTAGGAGCTACCACGCCCATGGATCAAAGTGAGATCCGCGCCAAGATCGTTGAAATCATCGGCATCTACGCGAAAGATAAAGACGCCTTGGAAGCGGCGACCGACGAGACGAACATCCTTCAGGACCTCAAGGTGAACTCGGCGCGGTTGGTGGATGTCATCCTCGACTTCGAAGACGCCTTCGACATCGAAGTGGAAGACGAAGACGCCGACAACGTGAATACCATTGGAGACGCCGTCTCCCTCATTACCGCTAAGATCTAGCGGTTCGAGACGCGCCTCTAGTGAGTCTACCTGCGACAACCCGCTTCAACCTCTTCGTACAACGCGAGGTCGGCCGACTGTTGTCTGTCGTCTGGATTCCAGCGTCTGCGTTCGTACTCAGCGTCATCATGCGTTATCGCGTTCAGGACGTCAGGGAGCTGAGACGGCGGTTCCGCACCCTCGTCAGAACAACTGACAAACCGATCCTAATCTGCCCCAACCACCTCACGATGGCGGATTCGGCGTTGGTGACTTGGGCGCTGGGCGGGTCGTGGTGGTATCTGTTCCACTACCGCTGGTTCCCGTGGAACCTCCCTGAGTACCACAATTTCGCTTCGGTGTGGGCCAGCCGAATGGCCGCATGGGTTACGAAGTGTATCCCGATCGTACGTGGCGGTGAACGTGGACAGGTATCGAGCGTTCTCAAGCGCATCCAGCACGTCGTATCACGCGGTGACACCGCCATCATTTTCGCGGAAGGTGGTCGCAGCAGGACCGGCCGCATCCAAGTGGAGTCACCCGCTCACGGAATGGGCAGGCTCGTCAATTCGATCCCCGATTGTCACGCGTTGTGCGTCTATCTGCGCGGGGACCGCCAGGACCGATGGTCGACGATCCCGAAGCGGGGTGACTCATTCTATGTGGACTTCGAGGTGTTCCGCCCTGAGTCCGAGAACTCCGGCATGCGCCGCTCACGTGATTTTGCGGAGCAGATCACGGACCGACTCGTGCAGCTGGAGGAGAAGTACTTCGCGCGACGGGCGACGGTCTAGCTCCGTACCTCTGTGAGCAGCAGTCGGAGGCGCACCCATGATGTGGCCGTGTAAGGGCTTCGACTTCAGTTGGGAAGACTGGGCCTTCGGACTCGAGGCTTCCCTTAGCCCTCCACGCCGCAAGACGGTACGAACCCGAGTCGAGCGGCTCTGGTCCGAAGAGGGTGAGGCGATCGCCTGCCTTACAGTACGCTCCGCGTTCGACCTCTTCCTGCGATCGGCACAGTGGGATCAGGGTGACGAGATCATCTTCTCGGCTGTCACCGTACCCGACATACCGATTCTGGCGCGGCGTCACGGTCTACGCACAGTGCCGCTCGACATCGATCCCATCACAACCGCGTGGGACGTCGCCGCACTCGAAGAGCGGATCAATCCGAAGACACGCGCGGTCGTGCTCACTCATCTCTACGGGGCCCGGCTCGATATCGGACCCGCGATCGAAGTCGCGCGGCGTCACGGTGTTCTAGTGATCGAGGACTGCGCCGAGGCTTATGCGGGCCCAGAATTGCCAGGGCACGCTGAGGCGGACCTGAACCTCTTTTCCTTTGGTCCCATGAAAACGGCAACGGCCATCGGCGGCGGACTTGTGCGGGTGCGCGACGCCAAGGTACGGGAACACATGCGCTCGATCCTCGAGCGCGATCCGGTGCAACCCACCAGCGAGCACCTCCGGCGGCTGATCAGTTGTGGGGCGCTTAAGTTCTCCAGCACCCCTCGCCTCTTCGCAATAATCATCGCAGTCTTAGAGGCCCTAGGGGTCGAGCACCAAGAGCTCATCCACAGGCTCACGCGTAGCGTCAGCCCGGAAGATCTACTCACCCGAATTCGGCAGCAGCCGTGTGCAGCCCTGCTGGCGCTTTTGGAGCGCCGTCTCTACCAAGGAGCTACGCCAGTATCGCGTCGCACCGAGTTAGGGCGGGCCCTCTTTGGGGCCTTGGGACCTGAGGTCGACTTGCCCACGCGGGACGCCGAACCGCACGGCTATTGGTTGATACCCGTCTTGATGTCGGAACCCGAGGCGCTCGCCCGCGAACTTCGCAGCGAAGGCTTTTACCCGATGTCGGGACGACTCGAGATCGTTACGGACAGCAGCATCCCGACCGCGACCTCACCTGGAGCCGAACGGTTGGTCACAGAGAGCGTATACCTCTCCTTCGATCCCGATATGCCAGTATCCGAACTGGAACGCTTAGGAAGGATTGTGACAGCCGCTGCGAGGAAGGCCGAAAACGCTCGCGAAGTGACCGGGCCGTGACGCCTGAAGAAGTCGAACGCTTCGAGAAGGTCGGTCGTGGCCTCGACGATCTCGTCCATATCGCCTGGCAGAAGCGGGCGTTCGATATCGCGTTCTCGGTGCTGCTGATCATCTTCTTCTCGCCGATCATCGTATGGATCCTGTTGGCGATCGCCGCGGACGCCCTGCTCGTGCCAGGGCACCGGGGCCCCTTCTTTCTCACTGAGGACCGTGGCTCGGAAGGCGAGATCTTCCGCTTGCCCAAGTTCCGGATCATCCGCATGGATGCGTTCCGGAGGATCCGTAAAACGCAGAAATACCAGCACATCAAGCCAATCGAGTCTGACCCGGACAACGTCACGAATGCGGGCTCTGTCCTGAAGAAGTTCTACCTCGACGAGTTGCCGCAACTCTTCTCGATTCTGAAGGGCGACATGAGTTTCGTCGGCCCACGCCCCTGGCCTCTCGAGCCCTACTACGAAGAACTCGAGAAGGGGATCTTTAGAAAGCGGCTGATACGCCCCGGGCTTACGGGCCTGGTGCAGGCCAACAAAGGAGTGAAGGGCGGCCCGGACGAGTGGGCACTGGACTTCGCATACATCGGTTTCATGCACGCTGAGCTGAGCGGATGGGTTAAGCTCGGCTTCGACCTGCGAGTCCTGACACGGTCGACGAAGACTGTGTCGGCGGGAGAGGGGTTGTAGTCAGCGCAAGCCGCCTTCGCCCCCCTGTGCCGTGTGCTCTTCCTCAGCACAGTGACACAGAGGGGCGCGCACTCCCCTGGCCCAGCTACGACCTCAGCTACAACCCCAGCTACGACATCCTGCTACCGCGTGCGCTCCCGAATGAGCGCCGCCGTACGCGCCGCACGTGCCTCTGAGATCTCACGACCCAGCATGAGCGAGCGCTCCAGGCTCTCAATCGAAAATCCATTGATCGTCGCTTGGTCGGCGGCGACGCGTTCGGCCCATCGGACTGAGGCGGGATCTGAGATCAGCATGTTGAGCGTGATTCCCGGACCGTCGTGCAGCCCGTCTCTGGGCATGCCGTCCGTGACCAGGCCCTTTTCACGTAGCACGTTCCTCGAGCCCTCAGGCGCACGATAGTACTCGGCGATGTGAACTGCCTTGGCCTCGCCCGCCCAATGCGCGGTCAGCGCCTCCGCGACTTTCGCCATACCGGTCTGGTTCCCGCCTGAATCACCAATGAACACGATGTTCTCGAAGCCGTGCGCCTTCAGGCTACCGGCAACGTCGGTCAGCAGAGCCTCGAAGGTCTCCTCGCGAAGACTGATCGTGCCTGGGCTGCGCATGTGGCTGCTCTGCGGCTCGATCTGACCTTCGGGAACCCACTTCACGATCGGGGCGCACAATGCGTTGCCAAGGTCACGCGCAATCGCTTCGCAGTTGGCGTCGAGCACATAGTTGTGCTTGCCCGTGACCAACCACGGACCGTTGGGCTCCATGCCGCCGGTCGAGATGATCGCCGTGGTCTTTCCCCCGTCGAGCGCATCGCGCACGTCCATCCACGTCATCTCCTCGATCCACACCGACGTGGCCTCGGGAAGCGGGTTGACCGCGTCCGAGCAGTTGTAGGCGTTCTGACGGCAGTCCCCACCACCCATCGTGCGAGGATCGGGGGCCGGGCGCTGACCGCGACCGCCGCCGCCCGCTCGCTGCGGACGCACAGGCGCTGGGGCCGTGCCTCCTCTCTCAATCGCCGCATTGATCGCATCAACCGTCACGTCCGCGCGAAACGCTACAATCGCGCGAGCGAGCTCTAGGTTCTTCACCCGATCTTCGATATCGATGCCGTTGATCGTAGCAAGACCGGCGTCGACGCGTTCAGCCCAACGAATCGAGCTCGGGTCGTCGATGAACATGTTCAGCGCGATGACCGGGTCGTCGTGCAGGTTGTCCGGATTGATGCGCCCGTCCATGCCATACTCGTCGGCCATATACTGCTCCACGCCTTCGTAGTCGTAGAACTCGCGCACCTGCGCCACGACCGGGCTTCCACCCCACTTCGCAGTGAGCTGCTCGGCGACCGCTCGCTGACCGCCCTGATTGCCACCTGAGTCGCCGAAGAAAATGATGTTCTCAAATCCGTGCGCCTTGAACGAGCTCGCAACGTCCGTGAGCACGGCCTCGAACGTCTCTTGGCGAGCTGAGATCGTGCCGGGACTCGTCATATGCCCGGTGGGCGGATCGTAGCTGCCTTCCGGCACGAAAGGGATAATAGGCGCGCACAGCGCGTTTCCGAGCTGGCGCGCGATCGCGTCACAGTTGGCGTGTAGCACGTGGTTGTGCTTGCCCGTCACGAGCCACGGACCGTTCGGCTCCATGCCGCCGGTTGGGATGAGCACCGTCGTCGTCCCGTTGGCCAGAGCGTCCCGGACGTCCATCCACGTCATCTCTTCCACCCAAACTGTCGTCGCGGCCGGTAGAGGATTCGGCGTATCGGCGCAGTTGTAGATGTTCGCTTCGCAGCTGCCACCGCCCATGTCACGCGGGTCGGGGGCAGGGCGCTGCTGCGCCATGACGGGTGTGCTCAGCACGAGCGCGAGCCCAAGGGTCAGGAGGGTCTTCATAAGTTTCTCCGGGAGGTCAGTCACTGACACCTACGGACAAGTGTGGTAGCCAGGGTGTTGATTATTCAGTGATTGGGGCGATGGGGCAAATGATAAAGCCAATGCCGCCCGCTCGCGCTCGGGTGTGCCTCTGAGACTTGCCATGAGGCTTCCTCAGCGTCCGCCAGCACTCGGTCGTGCTCTGGAGCCTCGTCTACTCCGCCCATACGGTCCGTAGAACGAGATCCCAGGATTCCGATGACGCGGAGCGCGGGATTTTGTTCCGGATCAGTTATCTGCTGCTCGAGCGCCTCGAGCCCGCGGCGTAGCACGTCGGACTTCGTCGTGTCCAGCGCCTCAGTGAAGCGGGAGAGCCGTTCCTGTTCGTCAGCACGCCGGTACACCTGCACTGGTTCGGCCACTCGGGGACGACTGGACGTACGCTCATGATCATGCTTCATGAATCATGGTACACGATCAACTCACACCTCCGCAACCTGGACCCCAGTGTGTTCGCGGACAGCGCGTGCGAGCTGCAGGTCAGCAGTGTGCAGGCACGCTCCGAACACGTCCGCCAACGCCACATACACGGCATTATATGCACTGAAATTGTCGCGCATAGCGAACACGCGTTCCAGGAACGGAACGTGAGAGAAACGCTCGAGTGGAAGATCCTTGTAGAAGCGAAGGGCCACCGCCGCCCGGTCGGCGTCCGCTAGGCGCCGGTGAACGACGCGACGAAGGGTCGAAGCAATCTCGAGATCACAGACATGCGGCACGAGAATCTCACAGGCTTCGTCCTCGACCATCTCCCTCATCAGCGGGTGCCCGTGTGGGTCCAAGATGAATCCGACGATGGCTGAAGCGTCAAAGACGACCGATCGTATCATCCCGAGCGCTCAGCACGTGCTTCCTGGACGATGTCGGCGATCGAAACGCGGAAGGGAAACACACCGGTCGGTTCTCTCATCGCGGTCGGTGCCGACGTGCTTGCAGAGGCCGGAGAAGCCACCCCCGCCGGCCCAGACCCCTTCGCGCACGCCGAGCTGCTGGCACTGCGCGAGGCGATGATGAATTACGGCCGCACGCTCCCCTCCGACGCAACGCTGTATACGACCCACGAGCCCTGCCTCCTATGCTCGTTCGCCTGCCGAGAAGCGGGCATCCAACGCGTGGTCATGGCCTCGGCTACAGCCGATATCGGGGGTGTGACCTCATGCCATCCGATCCTCGTGGCAGACGATGTGCCACGCTGGACGAAGCCCCCGCTCGTGGTGTGGTGGAAGGGGACAGAGTGTGAGCACGGAGGTCGATGACCTCTTCGCCTCTTACTGGGTAGAGCCGCGCGGCTCAGCAGGTGCAGGACGACCGAGTACGCGACGAGGTCCAAGAAGTGGAGTAGCGTCCGTTCTTGCACCGCGGTGAGGTTGAAGTTGACCCACCAGACCAGCAGCGTCGTGAGGAAGACATTGGCCGTCCAAACGGCGTGAATCCAATCGACCTTCCCTCTGATCCTCTTGTCGAGGATCAACGAGACGCCGCTCAGGAGGTGAACGACGGCTAGGCCCAGTATCACTGAGACGAAGACGGTCAGATACTCGAATGGATCCATGATTACAGAGTCTCGCTAGGCAGAGGGCTCGAATACCACGGAATCGACCAGCTGCGCTCCATTGACGAGTGTCTTGTGAACCGGACAGCGTCGAGCCACCTGCGTCAGCCGGGCTCTCTGAGCGTCGTCGAACGTGCCGCGAATCGTGACCTGGGACGTGATACGCTCGATCCGTGCATCGGCGCGTTCGTCACTGTCGACGCAATCGTCGGCGTGAACACGGTCTAAGTCGAGCCTCACGCCAACCTCAGGGAGGGTAATTCCTTTGTGGTCCGCATAGAGTCGGAGCGTGATCACGATGCACGCAGCTAGACTGCCGAGCAGCATTTCATAGGGCGTCGGACCCAGTTCTCTCTTCCCCTTGCCGAAGGGTTCGTCCGAGCGCCAAGAGAACTGGCGAGCCTCGAGGGTGACCTCCGTCCCCTCCCCAAGTACCGCGGTTACGAACGCCATTCGCTTCTCTCAAGTTGCTGGAGCGGTCCTTCGTCACGGCCACGGCAACCAACGTACGGTGTTGTAACGTGCCTCTGAAAGTCCGAACTGGCGTCGATCACACGAAACGAACTCGTGCCGGAAGACACCATGCTCCAGAGCGGCATGCCCCAGCGGCACTCCGTTGTCCAGCCAAGGTACGGTGTCGAGCCCGGCGATCTCAGGCACACGCGGCCAGGTCCCAGCATTGATATAGATGCGATCGGCGGTGATGCTCTCATCACCCACGCGAATCTGGCGCGGCCCCTCGAAGCGCGCCCATGCCTCGAACAGCGATACGGTCTTGGCCGAAGAGATCCACGACACCATCCCCGAGTTGTCCCGAACGGCGTTCATCCGGGCGCGGACGGCGGAGTAGTCGATCTCGATTTCTCCGGTGTTGACGCCGTACTCTGGCCCACGCCGTGCCATATACGCGACTTTAGCGCTGGCCACCAGTGCCTTCGTCGGTGTGCACCACCCAGGGTCCGCCCGCGTAGCAAAGATTGAACACCTAGGCCGCTTGACGCGCATATGCTCCCTACGACCCACGCGGTCGCACTCATGCAGGGTGTTTGGGATGGTGCCGGTTGGGGCACGCATTGGGTGAATGTGTTGGGGCTGGTGGCGGTATTCGCGGTATGCAGTGCGGTGTCCAGCCAAGTCTTTCGCTGGGAGTGACGAGCGGCGTCGAGAGACGTCAGGTCAGCCGGCTCCTACTCCTCCGCCAAGATCCTCCGGGCACGAGCCCGCACTGACGGCCTCGAATCCGCCAGCGATTTCTCGATCAGCGCCCGCGCCTCCGCCTCGTATTGTTGGTATTGGTTCGCGAGCTGCCAAAACCCGTCAGGGGCCCACGCCCTGACAAAGGTGTCTTCGCTCTTCGAACAAGCGCGAAAGAAGCTCGCGAAGGCATCCCGGTATTGCTCAGGCACCTCGATCTCACGCATCACCTGGCAGATGTGAAGACGTGCGCATCCGTCAGACAGGGTTGGTAGCGGACCGACCAGATGGCCGAGTTGCACACGACTCAGACGAGCCCCCTCCCCGAGATACGCTCTCAGGAGCCAGGTCGCCCCGATCTGCATGTTCTTGTCACCGCGGCCCGTGATCTCGACCAACTCACCCAACAGTTGCGAAGAGTGTTCACGGACCGCCTTGAGGGACTCCAGCTCGTCGAGGTTCCTGCCATCGAAACGGGACAGATCGAGGTGAATGTTCACCGCGAGAAGAGGCGCTCCCCTCTAGCCCTCCGATAGGATGGTCAACTGAAAGCCGTCCGGATCGACAAGATCGAAGGCACGCGCACCCCACGGCATATCAGTCGGCTCGCTCGCGAGCTCGCCGCCCCGCACCTTGATCGCCGCGGCCACGTAGTCCACGTCCTGGGTGGTAGTTAGGTAGAGCCGCACCCCTGCCCCTTCACTCGGTCCCGACCCTTGGCCCAGTCTTTCTGCGAGAGCATAAGCCGTCCGGCTCCCGCAACGAGCGCCGCTCCCCGCACCTCCCCCTCGTGCTCCAATTTCTCCGCCACCGTAAAACCGACGACGTCGCAGTACCAGCTCAAGCTGGTTTGCAGGTCGTTCATAGTGATCCCGGGAGCGATAGAGCTGAGTCGGAGGGTCTCGGGTCCTTCGCCTCGGCGCTCGGCGGCAGGGGTCATCTTCTCTCCAAGGTGTCAGGGCGGGAGCGTTCAGTTGGTCGATGCAGCAACACGGGCATCTCAAGGATCCATGCCAAGTCTTCCCATGCCCGGTGTCGAGACGGCGCATTGTCTTGCGCACACTCCCGAAGATATCTTATAGATATTTTATAGCTATCTTCGGAGTTCACGATGACCCCAACCAAGCAGGTAAACGTGAAACTCGACGCTGATTCGAACCGATGGCTCGAAGAAATAGCGGGCGGGACACGCGAGCGAGCTGAATTCATTCGCGAGCTCATCGAGCGAGAACGCACGAGGGAGGCTCAAGCGAGAGCGCTTGAGATGTTCAACACGGCCGCCGCGGCTCTCGATGCGGAGGACCGGGCTGCGCGCGAAGAGCTGCTCGACGGATTCTCCGGTACCGGCCCCTGAGGTGACGGCGCGGGGCGAGTTGAAGGCGGCACGACCCCTACGCGGCGAGATCTGGGAACTCGACCTCAATCCTCGAAAGGGCCCAGAGCGGCACGGCTCCCGCCCCTGTCTCGTGGTCTCTACCGACGCGTTGAATATCTCCGCCTTCGGCACCATCGTGGTCTGTCCGGTCACAACGCGGGAACGCCCCCTGTTTCGCTGGCGTCCAGCCCTGGCCCTCGAGGACCTCACCGCGGCTGATCCTTCTTGGCAAGCCAAACCCAACTGGGTGGCAACGGACCAGATCGTCACAGTCGACTCGCGAGGCCGCGCCAAGCGGCACCTCGCGACCGTGCAGTCGAAAGGCAAGATGAAGGAAGTCGACGACTCGCTCCGGATGATGTTGCCGCTGGGCTGAGGCAGACCTAACCGCGAGCCCCCTTTTCTCAACAGCCCGGCACCGCAACTATTCGTCCCTCCCGTGCCGGAAGTCTGACGACAACGGAGCGAAAGCGATGCGAACCTCGACCGCGCTGTATGCGCTGACCGCCATTTCCCTGGGCCTGGTGACCGGTCCCCTGCTCGGCCAACAATCTGGCCAGCGATCCTCCGACCAAGGGGAGCCGCCGAACGAGGACCTTCCGCTGGAGGGAAGTGCCGACCGACGCATCGCCCACATCGATCTCGACGAAGGCTCGTGGATGTCCCTGGACGTCAGTCCGGACGGTCAGACGATCGTATTCGACTACCTAGGTGATCTCTTCACACTGCCGATCGCGGGGGGGAGTGCCACGCAGCTCACCTCGGGCATGGCATTCGACGCGCAGCCGCGCTTCAGTCCAGATGGATCGCAGGTGGTGTTCACATCTGACCG
>Ga0115002_10007789_pt1 | contig 11993 bp, 8 predicted proteins | sample ArcticOcean_MG_C_8_FD_89576 | JGI IMG/M metagenome (GOLD analysis project Ga0115002, IMG submission 89576) | Marine microbial communities from western Arctic Ocean - ArcticOcean_MG_CB11_86 | ecosystem: Environmental > Aquatic > Marine > Oceanic | place: Arctic Ocean: Canada Basin | collected...
ACGTCAAGATTTTGAACAGTTTACGGGCCTTCAAAAGGCCAACAATCCGACAACCGATACAATCGATTCGACAGTTCGCCATTTCGCCACCCAAATCGTTGTGACGACAGTCCTCCGGCTCATTCATTCATTTCGGGTCGTAATCCGTGTAACGCAATGCCCTTAGCGGCGGAGTCTTGTTAGTGTCAAATCCCGCGATTTCGACCCAAACAGATCGCTCTAATTCGCGATATTGTCGGCAGATAGGCGAATTAAGAGGTATGTTTTAGGACCCACGACGTTCCCGTTTGCCGTCTTGTCACGTGGAGTTAAACATGTCTGATCCCGACGATCGCCCACAATACGACGGCGTATTGCTGGTTCTGTACTCCATCGTCGGTATTATTGCTCCCATGATTATCGGGATCGTCTACGAGGACTGGCTCACCGGAGCCCTGCTCTTTTTCCTGTGCGTCGCATCCTATATGGGATATCGCCTCGGCTTCCTAAAGATGCTGGCGTTTCTCGGCGCCTCGTATGTCGTCTACCTTTTCGCCTGGCCGATGGGGCAAGCACTCGATCCACACATTCAAAACCAATTTGAACTCTCACCCATGCTGAGTCGAGTTATCGGTATTGGCATGGCCGCCACCTGCATGTTCCTGCTGATCACCATCATCGGGCACTTTATCGTGAAAATGTTGTACAACCGTTCGGAACGATTGGAATTGGTCGATCGAATCCTTGGCTTTTTTGTCGGAGTCGGCGAAGGTGGCGTACTAGCCCTCATCGTGCTTGGAGCAGCACTCACGCTGGCACCCATCTGCCAACAACGGATCGATCTCGAACTGGCCCAAGTCGACCTAGCAGCCAGCAATCAACCCGACAGTGGCCAACCGGACAACGACAACGACCAATCCGACAACGAAGTCATGTTTGCCACGCGGGTGTCGCAAGGTGTTGTCAGTCTTGCTGCAGTAACAGAACAAAGTCTGCTTGGACCGTTTTTCAAAGACAACAATCCTCTGCAAGAGATTCCCGTCGTTAATCAAGTCGAAAATGCGACTGTGGTTCTGAACGATCCCGCCGCAATGCAGGAACTTATGGAACACCCCAATATCGTGGGATTGGCCGAGCAACCCGCGATGAAAAAGACAATCGACATGGTCAACAACGACCCGGAACTACAAGAGTTTTTTAAATCGGGACAAATCGATCAAGCAGCTCTCATGCAACTGGCAGAACACCCCGGATTCATGAAAATCGTGGACGAAACGAACCTGATGGCGGAAATATCGACGCTCTTCCAACAAATCCAACCAGCTCTTAATGAAGTGGGTGCTCGTCATCGCCCTGCCCCAATCGAACCTGCCCCAATCGAACCTGCCCCAATCGAACCTGCCCCAATCGACCCTGCCCTAATTGACGGCGACGGTGCAAAATCCAATGCCGAACCGGTAGAGGCGACAGGGGAAGGTTAATCTACAACACCTTAATCGCGAATAAAGAAACCTCGCGACAAAGAAGACTTGGGAACAAAAGAAATCCCAAGAATGTTGTGGAAATAAATATGACAGGCGCGTTTCGACGTACGCGCACCACCATCTTTATCAGTCGACCGCTTCCACCTGGCAAAGCAGCTGACACGCAACTAGTGGAGAAACTCTAGTGACGAAATAGAGCGTCTGTCAGCAGGCATCTCAAGCCTGCTCGACTGAAACGAGGTGAAATGTGAAATGAACTCGCGACGATCTACAACGCTAACCGCCAGCGTCGATCTTATCTTGATCGTTACGGAATTGTTTCATCTTGGTAGCTTCGCGATGGAGCTTGAAGTCAGGTCCAGGTGCGAAGTACTGGACGTCGTCTTGGTAGTAAAATGGGCTCGGAAGAGTCTGACCACCAACGGTGCTTTGGCAACCAGTCGAACTGATTGCGACAACGGCCAAACTGGCAGCACAGGCTGCTGTCGTAAACCAGTTGCGTTTTCGGGATGTCGTTTTCATCTCGTTTTCTCCTTGGCAATTTCTGCCTGCGGTTGACTCCAACTGCTCGAGCTGGGGTCCTATCGGAGGAAGAGTCTAGCGGGGCGTCGTCCCCATTTTTTCCGCGTAACCGGAAAAACCTTCCTGTTCGTCAAAGGCAGTATCGACGTTCCAGTTAAGCAACATTGACCTTTTCCCAAAAAACTTTGCCCAATCGTTAAGGTTTATGGGCAGCTTGTATTCGCCGATGTTCAAGATGTTGGATATGATGGAGGGAACACGGCAAGGCAAAGCACTCAATGCAAGAAATAATGCGGATTCCCATACGGAACTACCGTTCACTCTCGTTTCCAATCCCAACTGCAAAACATTTTGAAGCTCAATGATGGCAATAAATAGCTAGATATGCATCGCTAGCGGTGGCTGCTGACACCGATGCTATCGAAGTTGTGCTGCCTGAAGTTGTGCTGCCTGAAGTCAGTTAAGATTTCATGGCGCGCATTGAGAATTGGTTTTGAAAAGCAGTGACGTGAGTGAGGACGGATCCGGATACCACCTAGATAGGTTGTAAAAGATGAAGAATTTCAATCGCCTGTGGATCGCTTTGTTCGTGGTTGTCATCGGCAGTTCTGTCGGGACGCCTGCGTTTGCACAGGAAGGCAGCCGAGCTGTTCCGCGAGAGGACTACTACCGTTCGTTTCAGGCCTACCACGACGGCGAGTACGAGGATGCATTGAAGATGTATCGTTCGGCGGCTCGCGGTGGTATCCGTAGTACCCTCGGTCGCTGGGTCGATTCGATTTGCTACGCCACGATGATGGGTGAATGTTACTATCAGATGGGCGAGCATGGGTTGGCGTTAGAGCAATACGACGCTGCGTTGAAGTTATATTTGGCACATCAAAATTGGATGTTGCGAATTGATTTTCCGCCGACACTTCAGGCCTCGGCATCGACTCGAGCCCGCACGATCCAGTGGGGAGCGCCAAAGCGTCAAATATCGCTGGGTCGATTTCCGGACACGATGCTCAGTTTTCAGGGGCGAACCGACAACGAGCAAGTTTTGCAGAACGGCGGAATTGTTTCCAATCCAAAGTATTATCCGTTGCGAGTAACGGAGATCGTTCGGTGCATCGCAGTAGCGCTGCGGCGTCGAGCGGAGATTATGGGTCCAATTGGCAAACACGACCCCACGACGAGCGAGTTGATAACTGCTTTCTCACGACGCTCAGCCCCTCCCAATCATTGGTCGCAGGCGTGGGCGAGTGCTCATCTTGGTCTGGCTTATCTTGCCGCTGGTCGCACGAAAGAGGCGCAATCGGAAATGTCCAAGGGCGTCTTGGTGCTGGGGCAATTCGATCACCCGATGACGCCGATTCTATTGTTGGAACTGGGTAAGATTTCTCTTGGAGAAGGGCAGCACGATGCCGCAGCGATATCGTTGATGGAAGCGACGTATTCGGCTGCTTTGTATTCGCAGTTTGATGTAATGCGGGAGGCGTTCTCGATTTCGTATTTGAATCGCCAAGCGAGCGGGAAGTTGGGCATTTTCGCGCCACTAGCTCCGGCGGCTGCGTGGTCGCGACGCGAATCGTCTCATTTGCATGCGGGCCTCTCGTTAACAATGGCTGAGAACATGATCGACATTGGCGATGCGAAAGGGGCTCTTGGAATGCTTGAGCAAGCGCGCCGAGCGATGATTCGCAAAGACATGTTGGTTGGCAAGCTGGGCGGCAAGTTGGCTTATTTAACTGCAGCTGCGAACTATTCTTTGGGCAAAGTTCCTTTGGGCGACCGCGCGTTGGCCGATGCGATGAAATTTCAAAGTGGTGGCTCGTTATGGCTCTATCAGATCACGTTGGCAGACAAACTGTTTATTTCGGGGGCATTGACGGAACGCGTCGCGATGGAAGTTTTTGATGAATTGCTTCGCGAGCCAGAGAACGCCGATTGGATTTATCGACCGGAAGAATCGTTGGCGGTCATTTCGACGCCGCACGAATTGCCCATGGAGCATTGGTTTGAAATTGCGATTGCGCGTAAAGAAGCCGAGCGAGCGCTGGAGATATCCGAGCAGATAAAGAGACACCGTTTCACGGCCACGCTTCCGATGGGCGGACGATTGTTGGCTCTGCGTTGGTTGTTGGAAGCTCCCGATGCCGCTTTGACAAAAACGGCCCGCTTGCAGCGGCAAGACCTGTTGCTTAAATATCCTGCTTACATCGCTCTAAACAAGCGGGCTGCAGCATTACAGACTGAATTGCGATTATTGCCGGTTGTACCTCAGGAGACGGCAGATGTTGTGAAACAATCGAAGTTATTGAGTGAACTGGGGTCCGTCAGTGCTGCTCAAGAAGCGGCTCTGCGACGAATCGCGGTTGATCGACAGCCGGCCGAGCAGCTGTTTCCACCGAAACGCACTTTTAAGGAAATGCAAGACGCACTGCCTCCAGGCCAAATGGTCATCGATTTTTTTAGCACCAAACGCTACACCTACGTTTTTGCATTTAGCGATGAAAAATATGGGAACTGGAAAGTTGACAGTCCCGCCAAGGTTTATCGCGAGCTGCAGGGATTCTTACAACAGATTGGTCACATCGACAAAAACCAAGCCGTCAAAGCTGCCGACTTGGCAGATGATACTTGGCAACAGACGGCTCGATCGCTAATGACTCAATTAATTCCGACCGTGCGAACTGAGACTTGGAATAGTTTCGAAACGTTGGTCGTCATTCCCGATGGAGCTTTATGGTATCTGCCATTTGAAGTTTTACAGGTGGCCGAAACGGGCGGAACCGTTCCCTTGATGTCGAAAGTTCAAATCCGCTATGCACCCATGGCGTCTTTGGCTTCTCCCGATGGACGTGGTCGCAAAGCGGGGATTCGATCGGGAATGGTAGCTGGTCCGCTCTTTCCTCGCGATGATAACGCGACGGTCGCTGCCACGGTCGAAGAGTTCAGCGACGCGATTCCCGGTCTCTCTCGTTTGCCATTAAAGCTCCCGTCGCCGAGTAGTTTGTATGCGACGACGATGGATCAGTTGATTGTCATGCAGGATAGCGAAGTCACTGGACGTGGCAGCTATTCTTGGGGACCCATGTTGATCGATCAAGGACGTCCCGGTAGTTCGCTAATGGATTGGATGTCCGCTCCATGGAACGGGCCCGTTCAAGTCGTCGTTCCCGGTTTTCACACGCCCGCTGAATACGGTTTAAAGCGAGGCGGTGACGGTTCCGACTTATTCCTTTCGACCTGCGGCTTAATGGCCTCTGGAAGTAAGACCGTTCTTATCAGTCGCTGGCGAGTGGGTGGACAATCGTCGCGCGATTTGGTCCGCGAGTTTGTCAAGGAGCTGCCTAATACCACGGCTGCGAACGCTTGGCAGCGTTCTGTCGAGTTACTTGCCAACGCTCCAATTGACCCCGATCTCGAACCGCGACTGACGATTTCGTCACGCGATGACGAAGTCGATGCTTCTCATCCGTTTTTCTGGTCAGGGTATCTCCTAATCGACGACGGAAATCTCCCATAAGCTCTTCTTCTTATTCTAGTTTCTTAATCTAGTTTCTTAATCTTAATCTCGAAACGACGTCGCGCCACTCGCGCGGTCTTGCGGTGTATCAAATCGACGTTGCAAATCAACTCCTCGCGTGGCATGAGCATCTTGCTCGTGTAGAGCTGATTGAGGGGCACATCACGGCATGAATCTTGCGAGACCACGGCGAGGATGGCTGACCATTACTCACGTCTTTTACCGTCTCTCTGCACGAATCGCCTTTTCGATGACATGAGTAGCAGTTCCTCAAATCAACTCGCAACGCGAGTCACTCTCCCTCTGGGAGAGTCGGAGTCTCAGCTCCGGAGAGGGTTTAAGAACTTCGCTGGACGTTCACCTGCACGTCTTTACGAACGGGAAAGAATCAAAGAACTGAAAGTCACGTGTTCGACGATTTGCACTCGATACCTGGCTACAACGCCTGGATCTTCAAGAATCGGGAAGCGGAATTGACTCGAATCAAAATTACTATCGTCCACAGGGCGGTGCCCCGAGCAAACATTGGGCCGGACCTTCGGCCCTTTCGGCTGGAGTCTGAAGACGGGCGGAGGCGCGTGATGTGGAATGGAGAACTATTTTCTCGGTCGACAATTTGCATGGCCGCGTCTAACAAAGTTCCTAAACCCTCCCCGGAGCTGAGACTCCGACCCTCCCATAAATAGGAGGGTGACTCGCGTTGCGAGTTGATTTGAAGAAGAGTGTGGCGGCAAAAGATGTGGGTAATGGTCAACCAGGATGGCCATGCCAGTGCGCCTCAAACTCCCAGTGCTTTAGCTGCTTTCTGTACGACGTCTGTCAGACAACCGTCGGCGAATGGGCTGATGAGTTTGGCAGATTCGACGAGGTCGAGGAACGAAGCTTCCCCACCTCGTCGGCACAGTTTTAAGTAGCGGTCGATGGTTTCGCTGCGATCTTCCTCGGCGTGTAACCAGAATTGCATCGCACAACAGAGGGCGAGTGTGTAATCGATGTAGTAAAACGGCGACAGGTAGACGTGCCGTTTGTCTTGCCAAGCTCCGCCTTTGCTTGGATAAACTGCTCCACCGTAGTCTCGCCAAGGCAAATAGCGTTGCTCGACTTCTTGCCACATCTCGTGTCGATCTGCGGGCGAAGCGGTCGGCGACTCATAAACCAAGTGTTGGAAATGATCGATGGCCACGCCGTAGGGAAGGAAGAGCAGGCTTTCGGTGAGGTGCACTTGGCGAAATCGTTCCGCATCGTCACCGAAGAACATTTCCATATGCGGCCAAGTCAAAAACTCCAGTCCCATGGAGTGAATTTCGCAAGCTTCGTACGTTGGCCACAGGTAATCAACCACGCGTTTGTCGTTGCTCAGATAACACTGCAACGCATGACCAACTTCGTGCGTGAACACTTCGACGTCTCCTTTGGAGCCATTGAAGTTAGCGTAGATAAATGGCCAGCCAACTGTCGGGAAGGCTGTGCAGAAACCGCCACCAGCTTTCGAGCTTCTCGATTTAAGGTCGAGTAATTCTGCCTTTTGCATGAGTTTGAAGAAGTCGCCAATTTCGCTGGACATCTCGTCAAACATTGCTTGAGCTTGAACGAGCATCCAGTCGTGGTCGCCTTGAGGAGCGGGGTTGCCAAGTGAATCGAATAAACTGAGATCCCAGTAATGAAGTTTTTCGAGGCCCAAACTCTCGCGCTGTCGCTCGCGGAGTTTTTCTCCGAGTGGAACGACGTGCTCTTGGACGGCTTGACGATATTTGGCGACTTCGTCTTGGCCGTAATCGATGCGGTGGAGTAATTTGTACCCGAGTTGCACAAAGTTTTCGAATCCAAGTTTTTGAGCCATCCCATGACGTAATTTGACCAGCTGGTCGTAAATGTCGTCTAGCTCTTCTCCATTGGCCTGATACCAGTCCCAACGCATTTCGTCTGCTTGGCGGCGCACTTCACGATCTTTCGACTCGGCGAATTTGTTGAGCGTCGACATGTTGTGTTTTTCGCCACGGAATTCAAACTCGGCGGAAGCTTGAAGTTCGATGTAGCGACTTTCGAGCTTCGATTGTTGAACAAGATCTTGTTCAATTACAGGATCGTAGGTCGTAATCTCGGCTTCCCAATGGTCGAATGCCAATTTGCCGAATTCGGATTCCAGCTTGCCGCGATGATCGGAATTAAGAAGACTTCGCATCATGTCCACCGCGTACTCCTTCAACTTGGGAAGGATAGAGTCCATGTAGTCGCGATCTTCCTTGTACTGTTTGTTGGCAGTGTCTTGGTGAAAGCGGAGTTCGATCAGATTGGAACACGTGTCGAGCTCTTTGCGCAATTGGTTCCATTGATCGACAACGGCTGCCCGTTGGGCGTCGTCGTTGGCGTTGGCGAAGCTACTTTGCAGATCCGCGTACCGCTTAGCCACTGCGTCAACTTGAGGTAATTCCGGCTTTAGATCGCTGAGGGTTTGAAGAGTCATCTCGAAGGGTCCTGTGTGAGCGAATTCCTGAGGAAGTCTGGTTACGTTACCACGCTGCGAGGTGTCTCGAAAGTGCACCAAAATGAAGAAACTCGCGGGGATACGTCGCGCTAAAATTGGATCGTAGTAAATGGCATGTGGTTTTTAGGAAACATGCCATCTCCGTCGCTTCGCTGCGAGTGATGACGGATGTGATGGTGATATGGTCGAACGGGAGTGACTATGTTGAATCAAGCCGAAAAAACAGGTTTGCAACTCATCGCGATGTGAGTTTATGAGCTACTTTTCCTATTGGTTCGAGAACGCGCTGTGAGTCGGTAGTTTGCCGATTTGCAACATGTGGCCGTTCGGTCGTTTGCGAGCCAGTTTTAAGCTCGTCTTTTTTCTCATCAGTTAGTTCCGTTCGCAGTTTCATTCGGTTCCGAATGGCGAATGCACTCAGTCCTCGTTTCGCTGCCTGTTTGGTGCAAACGAGATGGAGTTTGTAGTGTCGCGACGACTCAGCGCAAAAAAACGAACTTTGCTCAGGCGTGGTACAGCGGCTGTTGAGTTTGCGATGGTTCTGCCTGTGTTCCTCGTCTTTGTCTTTGGCTTGGCCGAATATGGCAAAGCGCAGATGACGGCGAACATGTTGCAGAATGCATGTCGAGACGCAGCGAGATGGGGATCGACTGAAGGAGTGACGACGAGCGAAGTGCAGCAACGGGTTCGCGACTTGATGGCTCCAGCGATTGGAACCGCGGTTCCAATTACAGTCATCGTTCGAGACGCTAGTGTTTTTGATGGCGAGGACCCAGAAGTGCTCGAAACGGATGAATACGTCGACTTGCCGACAGTTGAATTAAGTGACGCGGAACCTCGGCAAATGTTTATCGTCCGAGCCTCGTTGTCGTACGACGAAGCTTCCATAATCCCTTGGCCCCTACTTAAAAACATGACCTTGACCGGAATGTCGTTCATGCGACACGAGTAAGAGAATATCGAAATGCGTAACACCTCTCATCACAACTCGGACATCAATCAGCGAAAGGCGAAGCGATCGCGTCGCGGTGCTGCCGCCGTTGAGTTTGCGGTTATCGCGCCGGTGTTGATGACGATTGTGTTGGGCGTTTACGAAACTAGCCGAGTGTTGGACATGCAGACCACCATGTCGCAAGCGGTTCGCGACGGTGCCCGATTAGGCGCAATGGATCGATCCGATTTCTTAAATGCTGGCCAAACGACGAACGAAAAAATGATTCAAGATGTACTCATCTTCTTGGAATCCAGCGGTCTCAATACAGACTACGCCGTTGTGGAAGTGCTACACGAAACGACGGATACTGCTATCGATCTCGACGACCCCGAGAACGACATGGAACTTTTTCGCCTGCGCGCTACTTTGCCATACAACGCGGCAGCAACCGGGCAACACATTCCGAGCCCCTGGGACTTTGGGATGACGGCCGAAATCACTTTTCGAAATGGCCGAGCCGCTTTGGTCTATTAGCCCCAGCGGTGTTTTAGAGTAGTGCTTTAGAGTGTTTAGATTTGACGGAGAGTTTTGATGCGAATTGTGAATGCCGTAGGTGGCCCTCGGAAGAGAACTCGTAAGATTGACCGGCGTCGTGGATCGATGACCGTCGTTGCGAGTATAACTCTTGTCGCCATTTTTGCGTTTGTTGCGATCGCCGTAGATTCTGGCCGATTGACGTTGACTCGTACGGAAATGCAGAACGCCGTCGATGCCGCTGCTCTCGCCGCTTCTCAGGAAATTACGGGCGCCGTGTTTAACGCGGGACAAGCCGTGACGACAGTTGAAATCGATGCCGCCTCCATCGCGGTCCAGTCCGCTCGAGATATGGCGGAACGAGTGGCAACTGCCAATGGCGTTTATATCGATCCCGATCGAGACGTCTACTTCGGGAAACGATCTTTTGATGAGACCACACGCACGTGGCCTATCGTTTGGGACGAAGAACCCTACAACGTCGTCAAAGTCGTCGCTCGGAAGGATAACATCGACACGAGCGCACCCGATGGCAAACTGCCTTTGTCGTTTGGTTGGGCGCTGGGAATCGACCATGTCTCCGTCGTTACGAGCGCCACTGCTTTTGTCGAAGCTCGCGATATCATCATGGTGCTCGACTTCTCTGCTTCGATGAACGACGATTCGTCCATGAAGTCGTTTAACTCACTGGGCCAGTCGAACGTCGAAGCCAGTTTGGATTTGATGTGGGACAGCCTCGTCGAAGCCAATCCGACCTTTCCCGATACTCAGCGAGCAAAGTTTCCGGCTACTGGCTTTGGCAATGTGAACTCCTACAACGGTACCTACGTTTCCAGTTCCAGTACGACATCGATTTTCAATTCGCTAGGCTTGGGGCAACTCGGCAGTGACGGACGACCGCTCTATCCATATCCGCAGGCCGGAAGGTATAGCAGCGGTACGCTCAAGAATGAACCAACCGCTAATACCAGCGAACAACTTTGGCGCGACTACATTTACTACGCCAAAAACAAATCGGGCTCCTACCGCAAACGCTATGGCTACCGAACTCTGATGGAGTACATGCAGGAACAGAAATATAAGAGTATCTATTCCGAGGACTTGTGGAGAACTCCGCACTATCCATTCCACGGGATCAAGCAAGGCGCCACGATGTTCCTGGATTTCCTCACGGATCTCGATTTCGGCGACGAAGTGGGACTCGTTAGTTACGGTGGCTACTCCCAAGTCGAACTCACTTTGGATGACGGTGACGCAGCGGTTGATGTTACAAATAATCCAATCACCAACGACTATGCGGCCATCGACACGATACAGCGGCACAAACAAGCCGGCCATTACGACGGCTGGACTGGAATGGGTTACGGTATCAAAGATGCGAAAGAAATGCTGATTGGCGACTTTCACGACAGCAGCAACAACGGCTATCTACGTTACGGTGCCCGCCCAACCATGCTGATCATGACCGACGGACAGACGAACCAAGGTCCAAGCGGGTTTAGTCTGCCAGGCGGATGGGACTGGGACGAATGGACTGACTACGACGGAAATGGTCACGCCAATTACTCGACGAACGATAGCAAAAAGAAATACGCTTTTTGGGAGGCAACCGAAGCCATTCGTCGCGGTGTGACCGTGCACACGATGAGCATCGGATCGGGTGCAGATCGAGATCTGATGCAAGCGATTGCGTTTGCAGGTCGCGGAGTCTGGATCGACGTGCCCGGCGGTAGCTCCGTAGAAGAAATGGAAGATCAGATTTTGGCTGCGTTCACGCAGATCGCTGCCAGCGTACCTCCCGCAAAATTGATTTACAACGACGACGAAATGGTCATCGATGAGGATTCGTCGGATTCGACCGAGACCGGCGACGGCACAACTTACGGCACTGGTGATTCCGGCTCGAATTCCAACAATGGAAATGGAAACGGCAACAACGGAAACGGCAACGGAAATACAAACAGCGAAGGTGATTCAACTGGCGGCACCAACGGCAACAACGGTGTTGGCAACGGAGAAGATCCACCACCGCCGGGCAATCCGCCAGTGAACGATGGAGCTGGAACTGGTCCCGGAAATCCAGGTAACCAAGGTGGTGCGAACTCCGGAAGCGGAAGCTCCGGCAGTGGCAACACTGGAAACGGTAACTCTGGTGGAAGTTCGACCAATGGCAACAACGGTGTTGGCAACGGTACGGATCCGCCACCGCCTGGCAATCCGCCAGTAAATGATGGAGCTGGAACTGGCCCCGGAAATCCCGGTAACCAAGGTGGTGCGAACTCCGGAAGCGGAAGCTCCGGAAACAGCAACACTGGAAACAGCAACACTGGTGGAAGTTCGACCAATGGCAACAACGGTGTTGGCAACGGTACGGATCCACCACCGCCAGGCAATCCGCCGGTGAACGATGGAGCTGGAACTGGTCCCGGAAACCCAGGTAACCAAGGTGGCGCGAACTCTGGAAGCGGAAGCTCCGGAAACAACTCTGGAAACAGCAACTCTGGAAACAGCAACTCTGGAAACAGCAACTCTGGAAACAGCAAC
>Ga0115002_10007790_pt1 | contig 11993 bp, 12 predicted proteins | sample ArcticOcean_MG_C_8_FD_89576 | JGI IMG/M metagenome (GOLD analysis project Ga0115002, IMG submission 89576) | Marine microbial communities from western Arctic Ocean - ArcticOcean_MG_CB11_86 | ecosystem: Environmental > Aquatic > Marine > Oceanic | place: Arctic Ocean: Canada Basin | collected...
ACTAAGCAGTGCCCGCCGTAAACCACGTCTTTGGTGGACTCGCTGGAGCCTGCACTCGCATAAACGTAACCGCAAATATTGGTTGCGCTGGCCATTCGTACGAGATCGCGGCGGTAATCCGCCTTGGCGATGAGTTCGTTACTCGCAGAGAGATTGAGGATGACGCTCGCGCCAGCGAGGCTTGCGTTGCTGCTAGGAGGAATCGGGGCCCACAAATCTTCGCAGATCTCGACGCCGACGCGGCATTCGCCGAGCGCGAACAACTGGTCGACGCGAAGCGGAAACTGGCCGAGTGTGGGGTGGGAGACTGTTTCGTTAATGTTGCGACCGCCTGCAAACCAGCGCAGATCGTAAAACTCGCCATAGTTCGGATGCACCGACTTTGGGACGAGCCCTTTAACGGCGCCTTGGGCGATGATCGCTGCACAGTTCAGTAAGCGTCCGTCGGCCAGGCGCCAAGGAACGCCCACTACCAACATCGGCACCGTAGCGCAGCCGCATAGGTATTCAAGTGCGCTGACAGTGTTTTTTAGCAAAGCGTCGGAAAAGAACAGGTCCTCGGCGGAATAGCCGGAAATACACAGCTCGGGAAACAGAGCAATGCTCGCGTTGTCGTTTGCGCAGCCATCGGCAAGCTGCGCAATTACCTTTGCGTTGGTGAGCGGATCACCAATCGCAACGCCAGGTGAGCACGCGCTCACCCGTAGGAATTCCAAGTCACTGAAGTCGATGGCCATTCGCCTATTCTAAGGCAAAGTTGCCCTGTAAGCCGCGCTGTCTTTGCACGGTGATCTACGGCTAGCAGCCGGTTTTCAACAACAAGAGAAGTCCTGGCGGACGAGATTGTAGGGCCAGGGCTCGCGTTTTGTCGGCAAAGTCCGCAGAATCGACGCTCGAATAAGAAAATGGGGAAGACCATGAACTTTGAGTTTTCGCAGGAACAGGAGCTATTGCGCGAGCAAGCTCGAGGTTTCCTTGGCGACAATTGCCCTGCGCGAGTTGTGCGCGCTGTGCTGGAGGGCGATTCGCAACAAAGCGTCGAGTTGTGGGGCAAGATTGCCGAGATGGGTTGGACCGCCGCTGTCATTCCTGAAGAGTTTGGCGGCCTAGAGCTGTCCTATCTGGAATTGTGTGTCATTGCAGAGGAGTTGGGCCGAGCGGTGGCACCGGTTGCGTTTAGTTCTTCGGTGTACCTCGCGACAGAAGCGATCCTCGCGGCAGGCAACCAAGAGCAGAAAGAGCATTGGTTGCCCAAGCTTGCGACGGGCGAGGCCGTCGGGACGTTCGCGTTTTCCGAGACGCACGGCCGACCGACAGCGGCAAGCCTGACGACCGTGGCGTCGGGAGGCAAAGTAAATGGCACGAAGCTGCCGGTTGCGGACGGCATCGTTGCCGACTTTGCGGTCGTTGTCGCCGGTTCGTCGCAGGGTGACGGGGCGAGCTTGTATCTCGTGGAATTGGATCAAGCCGGAGTGTCACGCGAGGTCGTTCGTACACTCGACTTTAGTCGCGAACACGCAAAGATCGATTTCAATGAGGCTGATGCGCAATTGTTGGGTGGCGACGGGTCCGGTTGGGACGCGACGCAGCAGTTGTTGAATCGGGCAGCGGTGCTCTACGCCTGGGAACAGGTTGGCGGCGCAGATGCAGCGCTCGAGCAAGCCAAGGAATATGCGATGGGTCGGTACGCATTTGGCAGACCGATCGCGTCTTACCAAGCCATCAAGCACAAACTTGCGCATATGTATGTCAAAAACACGTTGGCGCGCAGCAATTGCTATTACGGGGCTTGGGCTTTGAATTCCAACAGCGGAGAATTGGCGTTGGCCGCCGCGACTTCCCGTGTAGCGGCAACGCAAGCCTTCGTGAATGCGGCACAAGAAAATGTGCAGACGCACGGTGGCATGGGGTTCACGTGGGAGTTTGATTGTCAGTTCTATTACCGACGGGCAAAGCTCCTGTCGGTGAACATAGGTAGTGAAGCGCACTGGCAAGACAGGCTGATTACCGCGTACGAACAAACTAACGCTGCATAGGGAGCAACGCGATGGATTTTGGAGATACAGAACAAGAAGCACAATTTCGTAGCGATGCTCACGCGTGGCTGGAAGCAAATGCGCCCAGCGCCGGTGAGCTTGATGGATTAGACGAAATTGCGGCGTCCAAGCTGTGGCAAAAGCGTAAGTACGATGCGGGCTGGGCTTGCATTCGCTGGCCCAAAGAGTTCGGCGGACGCGATGCATCGGCGATAGATCAAGTGATTTGGAACCAAGAAGAAGCAAAATTCGATGCGCCTGGTGGGGTGTTCATGATCGGCCAAGGCATGGCGGCGCCGACGATGATGACGTGGGCTGCTGAAGAGCACAAAGCTCGCTACCTGCCTAAGCTTGCGAGTGGTGAAGAGATTTGGTGTCAGCTTTTCTCCGAACCGGCGGGAGGCTCGGATTTGGCTGCCCTGCGCACCAAGGCAGAAAAGGATGGTGACGATTGGGTTATCAACGGGCAAAAAATATGGACGTCCGGTGCGCATTATTCCGACTACGGAATCTTGGTCGTACGCACCGACCCAAATGTGCCGAAGCACAAGGGTCTGAGCTATTTCTTCCTCGACATGAAATCGCCTGGCGTGGAGATTAAACCCATAAAGCAGATTTCTGGCGGCGCCAACTTCAATGAAGTCTATTTTACTGATGTGCGGATTCCCGATTCACAGCGCCTAGGCGCTGTCGGGCAGGGCTGGCAGGTGGCGATTACGACGCTCATGAACGAGCGCGCGTCCATTGGCGGTGGCGGTGGCGGCGTCAACGTTGACCTCGCGTATCGGATCGCGAACAAAGTGAATATCGACGGCAAACCAGCCACAGAAGATAGTGCCGTACGGGCCAAGCTCGCCAACTGGTACGTGCAGGAAGCCGGTCTGCGCTTCACCGGTTATCGATCTATGACTGCGCTATCGCGCGGTGAGATTCCCGGGCCGGAAAATTCAATCGGCAAACTGGTGGGCGCACCGAAATCCCAAGCGATGGCGTCGTTTTGTATGGATCTGTTAGAGATGACCGGCGCGATCTGGGATCCGGAATTGTCGGAGGAAGCTGGTTTGTTACAGGCCTCCTACATGGCGGCACCCGGCGGACGTATTGCAGGCGGCACCGACGAAATCATGGCCAACATCATCGCCGAGCGTGTGCTCGGTTTGCCTCAAGACGTACGCGTCGATAAAGGCATTCCGTTCAGCGAAGTGCCAACGGGATCTAGCTAGACCTTCCTTGTAGGAGCGACTTTAGAGGCTGTTGTAAAATAGCCTCTGAGTTCTGACCAGGGACGGCCAAGCAAAATCGACCATTGTAAGTGGTTGATTTTGTTGCCAAGCGAGCACATGGGCGTGCGCGCGCGGAGTGGGGAAAATGCTTCACGGGGTGTTTAACGACACCTTCTTCAGCGGCGATAGCTAGACACGTCCTGAACAAGTAGCGGACATCACCAGTCGGCGAGCAATGCCCCGATGCGTTGCTCTAATCCGGCATACGTTTGGGCGAACGATGTCGCACCGGATGCCGGGTCGGGCATGCCCCAATGCTGGGTTTCGTAACTACCGGCAAACGCTGGACATGCTTCGTTGGCCACGCTATCGCAGAGCGTGATGACCCAATGAAAGCCGGGCCCATCGACAAAATCATCCCAGGATTTGCTGCGTAGGTGAGCGGTGCGATAGTCGCGTTTTGCTAATTCCTCGGTGGCTCCGGGTTTAATCGTACCGATAGGCTGTGACCCCGCACTAAAGGCGCGGATTCCACCGCGCGCGATGCGGTTTGTGATCGCTTCGGCAAGAATGCTCCGGGCGGAGTTCCGGTGCAAAGAAACAGCGCATTCTCGGTCGGCAACGGGCCCCAGCGGAGCGGTTGATGACCAGATGGGCCGAAGCGCGCCAGGTTGTCGTGCAGTTCGTAGCCCGCAATGTGTTCGTCACTTGTTCGCTTTTGAAACCTACAAATGTGGCTACGATGGACCCCGTCTGGCGGCGGCAGGACTCGCAATGACAATGGCTGACGAAAACGGGCTCGACATTGGTCTCGAATTCGATGGCGCGACACAGACAGCGACCCTTTGGCATTTCAGGTCAACTCTAATCGATCACCGACGCGAATGGCTCCGGGATGCTTGACCTTTGCGTATACTCCGAGATTACCGTCGTTGGCCTGCACTAATGAGCGCATGATTTTCGCGTCTTTGGGTAGGTCGGCAAAGCCGTGTGTGGTCATCACGCAGCGCGGGCAAGGCATGACAAATTCGATCACAGCGTCGCCGATTCTGCCGAGCTTACCGACCCACGTCTCCTCTGGATAACCACTCTGGTCGGCGTCTAGGACGATGTTCGGGCGAAAGCGTCGGACGTCGAATCGTGACGACGCATTGTGTGCCGCTAAGCTCGCGAGTGATTGTTGGGTCACAACCAATAACTCAAACGCATCGAAGTAGGTTCCCGGAGGTGATTCATATTCAAACAATTCCTGCGGAAACCCGCGCAGATCGGGTAGCGGCTCGTCATCGGTTCTGGCAAACACTTCGCGCAGGCTCGCTTGCACATCCGCATTTGGGTCTGGCGGCCGACGGCGGTAATAGTCGAGTTGATCCTTGGGTACCAATGGGGAGAGGGACACGCTTACCCCGAGGGCGCCACTCAAGATGTTGTCGATGTCTTGGCTTTTGCTGCTGACCTGATTGCCATTGGCCAAGGTAATCATGACTTCTGCTGAGAGCTCGTTTTGCGTCGGTTCGTCGACCAAATTAGCAGATAGCCCCATCACTGCAGCGACGCGCTTGCCCACCTTGAAACCACCCCGCTCGTTGTCTCTAAGCGCCCAGCTGCGGTCTCCCGGGATGCCATTGTCACCCATCTCAACGGAGGCTAGCGAATGGCCACCCATGCTCTTAACCGGGTAACGGTATATGTGCGTGATTGTTGCTGGCATAGGGCCTAGTGGATCTGCGGCGTTACGCCGGCAAGCTCGCGCGCCAATTCGGAGGCTTTTTCAAGAATGCGTTCGACGAGCGCGTCTGCCGTTGAGGAGAATCGAAAGCCCATGGCAGTGCAGCTAGATAGTTCAATGATCGGTGGCGCAAGGTCCCATGGATCGCTTGCGTGATTTAGGCGGCGGCGAATGCGATGAAAATGGGCGCAATGCGTCTGGGACCCTTCGGTGTCCAATTGGCTAATGAGTTCGTCCAACAGCGGGGTAATCTCGTTTCGTGCGTTGGTCACATGCTGCATGATCGAGCCTCTAAATCAGCGTTATTTGTATTTTGACGTCTTGCCTTGCGGAAGCCAAGTACTTGGCTGATTTAACTGCTTTTTTTTGCTCTTGCAGTGTTCGAGCACTTCCATTGTTCTCCACCGTGATTGCAGTTTGCTACGTTATACTATGCCGTGAACTTACCGTAGGGAGCCGAATGAACCGTCTTAATCGGGCAAGGGCAGCGTTTGGATTGGTAATTGTTGCGGTCCTCGCGGGCTGTGGAATCAACAACATTCCCAGCTACGATGAGAAGGTCAAAGCAAGCTGGGCTCAGGTGCAGAATCACTATCAACGTCGTGCAGACTTGATGCCCAACCTTGTCGCCACGGTTAAGGGAGTCGCCGGCCACGAGCGGGAGACCTTAATCGCGGTCACCGAAGCGCGCGCTAAGGTGGGTTCAATTCAAGCGACGCCGGACCTAATTAACAACCCGCAAGCGCTGCAAGCGTTTGAAGGCACACAATCCCAGCTAAGTTAGGCACTATCGCGACTCATGGTTGTCGTCGAACGCTACCCGGACCTTAAAGCGAACGAGAGCTTTGTGACTCTACAAAGCCAGCTCGAAGGCACGAAAATTTAATTGCGGTGGCGCGGCGTGATTACATTGGAGCGGTGGAAACCTATAACCGCGAGATTCGTACCTATCCGGGCCGGATATGGCATTCGATGATGTATAGCGAGATGCAAATCCGCGAGACCTGCGTCGCGACGACCGAGAATGCCGAGCAAGCTCCTGCCGTATCCTTTTGAAGGTTAGCGTGGACGGTTTGCTACACGCGTTGATCGCCGTCGGCATTCTAGTTGCCGCAAACGGCCACGCTGCCGAATTTCCCAATTTCTCGGGACGGGTCGTCGATCAGGCTGGACTGTTGTCGAGTGAGATTGAAGCCAAGTTAACCAACCAGCTTGCCGATCACGAACAAGCCACGACGAATCAAGTCGTGGTCGTGACGCTGACTGACCTCGACGGCGACTCGATCGAAGGGTTCGGCTATGAACATGGACGCCACTGGGCATCGGGCAGGAAGAGAAAAACAACGGCGCGCTCTGATTGTGGCTGTCGCTGAGCGCAAAGTGCGGATCGAAGTGGGTTGTGGGTTGGAAGGATCACTGACCGACGCCACTGCCGCGAACATTATTCGCCATAAGATCACCCCGCGGTTCAAACAAGGCCGCTTCGAGCTAGGCATCCAGGATGGCATTAACGCGATGCTTGCCGCAATCGCGGGTGAATACACCGCCGAGCGCAGGCAAGGCTTCGGTGATTCGGCCGCTGTCGCGGTGTGGGTAATCCTCTTTTTCGTTGTGCTCATCATAATTATCGCGGCTTCACGCGGTGGCAGAGGTCGTGGCGGCAAGAGGAGAGGTCGCGGGGCTTGGATCGTTCCCGCGTCGACCAGCTGGAGCTCGGGCAGTGGGGGCTTCGGCGGTGGAGGTTTTGCTGGTGGCGGTAGCTTCGGTGGCGGCGGCGCTTCGGGAGGTTGGTGATGGCACTTCTAGCACAAGATGCAACCGCCCGTATCAGTGCTGCGATCCAAGCGGTCGAGCAAACGACTGATGCTGATTTGATCACTGTTCTCGCGCGCAAAGCCGACAACTATTACTACATTCCGACGTTGTGGGCTGCGTTGATGGCCATGGCGACTCCTTTGGTATTGATATTCAGCCCTTTCTGGTTGGAACCGTTGGATATCTTTCTCGCGCAATCTGTAGTTTTTGTACTATTCGCTGGGCTAGGCCGAATCCCAGCCGTGACGGCAAAGCTGATCCCTCGCGCAATTCGCTTCTATCGCGCGCAGAACTTGGCACGGCGTCAATTTCTCGAGCAGAACCTGCACCGAACAGACAAGGCAATGGGTGTCCTCATCTTTGTGAGTGAGATGGAGCACTTTGTTGAGAAACTTGCCGATCAGGGTGGGTCGGCTCATGTTGACGATAGCGAGTGGCAGACGATCGTCGATGAATTTACCCACCATGTGTCTACCGGCGAGGTAGAGCGGGGGTTCCTGCGAGCAGTGGAGCAATGCGGCGCATTGTTACAGCAAGTCGCGCCAGCGACATCGGCCAAAGACGAATTGCCCAACCATTTAGTCTTGCTTGATGACTAACGTCGCACCTGCAAGACACCAGACAAGTAGGAACCCCCTCGGATTACAACAGCCTTAAGAAGCGGCTCCTACAGAACGATCGTGTAGAATCGCAATGAAATGCCAATTAGAGGACACGCGATGGCGGGAAGGTTAGACGGTCAGGTTGCGATCATTACCGGCGCGAGCCGTGGGCTCGGCCAATATTGCGCGTTGGGCTATGCAGAGCAAGGTGCCAAAGTAGTCGTAGCTGCGCGTACCGTGACGGAACAAGATAAACGACTACCGGGCACCATCTACCACACGGCAGAAATGATCAGCGAAGCCGGCGGCGAGGCAATCCCAGTTGTCTGCAATGTTGCGGATCCAGCATCAATTGTGGCGATGACCGAGGAGGTGTTGAGCCAGTTTGGTCGGATCGACATCTTGATGAACAATGCCGCGATTCAACCACCCGGGAACAATTGGGACATATTGCAGAAGCACTGGAAGCTGATATTCCAGGTGAATGTGCATGGCGCATTTGATTGCGTGCGTGCCGTGTTGCCCACGATGTTGGCACAAGGCAGCGGCAACATAATCAACATTTCATCTGGCGCAACGCAAGGTGGCTCACCCTACGGTGGAACGAAGCGGGCCGTTGAAGCCATGACTGAAGGCCTGGCAGTGGAGCTCAAAGATCGGGGGATCACCGCAAATTCTCTCAAGCCGCTCACGGCGATTGAAACACCGGGATTCTTGTTCGCGGAGGTTCCGCGAGGCTCCGGTCAAAATCTAGAGCTGCCACCGCCTGACAGCTATGTTGAGGCGGCCGTGTTACTGGCATGTCAAACCCCTGATTCCTACACGGGCAACGTGAATGATGATGCACAAGTGATCGCGAATCTGGCCGATGCGCAGACCCAGCAACGTCTATGCGAGTTGAACCCAGACTATTGGGTCGAGGCCCTGCAGGCGAGCCTTTAGCCAGGTGTTGCTTTCTTTATGGCAGATGTTGCTGGGCCCACGTTGCGGCCTCGCCCTGCAGACGCGGACGCTCCTCGGCAAGAACAACGCCTGCGTCGATCGCATTGCTCAATGCGGCATCGTATTTATTGAGAAAGTCCTGTCGGCGCGGATATAGCGTCGTTAGCTCTGCAGGCGCGAAGTCCTGCGCGCGGCCATAGAGGAATGCGAACCGGCTACCCCCCTCTACCGGCCTACCGAAGCCATTATGCGATGCCGTAGGCACCGCGACATCGGGCAGCCGTATGCCGCCCAGCGCATTGCCATGAGCGTCGCGTTGGATGGTTCCATTGTCGCTTGCTGTTTCGATCAAGGGTGCCGTTGGCGGTAGCGTTCCTTTGGTCAGCCAGATATGCATGTGGCGCAGTGCCGCATCGTAAACTGGCGCAAACGACAGCCAATTCGGTGAATCCAAGCCCGGCGCGTTAGCGGCGATCGCTCTAGGCATGCTTACGTGTGACGTTCCAGCCACTTCCCAGAACCGAAATTTCTCGGTGTCGGGCTGGCGGGCGGAAAAATAGGCTTGGGTTTCAGTCTCTGAATTGACTACGAAAACTGGAACGTCTAGATCTGTGCGTATGCTTGTTGGTTGGCTTCGCCCACCCCGCTCGCCACGTTTGTCCGCGTCGAATGAAATCGTGCCTGCAAAGTCAATGTAGGGAATGAATCCGTCGAAAACTTTGGCGTGTAAGTGCACACCATTGATGTAGGTGCGTAGACGGTGTGCCGACTGCGAAGCGCCGGCCGCGATCAGACGGCGTACTTCAAGGCCACCCATTGGATCAATGTCATGGCTTCGATTTGGCCCGACTAGAGCACCGGCTTGAGAAAATATGTCGAATGAGTAGGCGTCCCCGGGATGATTTAACGTGCCATAACGGGCCGTATCCCATTGCTTTAAGCCCGCAGCATCGGGGCCTGGGAAGCCATCGACACCAATTTTCTGGGCGGACACGCCGACCCACGCATAACCGCGCAAGTACTCGGTGTCGGCCACCGAGCCGAGTTCGTAGCCTGCGGTGACGTTCTGCCAATGCACGACAACCGTCCCATTGAATTCTGAATTTGACCGCGGACGCACCACGAGGATTCGCGTAGTAAACGGTTTGGACGCGGTTTCGCGTTCGGTAGCCCAGAGCCCGTCTGTGCTCTGTTCGCCGTCGTCGACCATGCGAAAGGCACGGGCTTCACCCGTCAGGAAAAACTCCTCGACAACGTAGCCTCGAGATTCGACGTCAATGGTCGGTGCAGCGAATGGCGCGCCTTGTGCGCCTTGCGAAACAGGTCCGCTGATTTCGATGGCGTTCGTGTGGTACGCGGCGATGCATGTGATGCAAGCCAGTAGGTATGCGATTCTCAATGTTTGCTCCTTAGCTTTGCTTAAACTCAGCGTTTCTTAACCTCAGGGGGGGCCGGTTCAATATTGATCGCTAGGCCGGCACTGCTTTGCGAGTGAAGATTGATGTGATGAGCGCGAGCAGCGCGCCCAGCAGCCAGCCCGAAGGACTCGCCGTAAGAGACTGCAAGGTAGCTTTCTCGACGATAGGTAAGCTGTCCCCATATGAGGAGACCCAACATGACGAGAATCGCGACCCACTGAGGTGAGATCATATCGAAGAAAAAGAAGGCTATGGTTAATACGATTGTGATTGCAGTGCCGATACCACCATGCTTCGTTGCCAACTTGAACAACTGCATTCCTCATAGCGCGGTTAAAAGAATGGTCTTTATTCAAATAGCATAGTTGCTATGCTTGTTCTCTACAAATTAGGCCCACGGTGTAGTCGGCATGGCGGTTTCGACATAGGGAATCTAAGTATGTACGCGGCGTTGGTAGGGATTTTTTGGCGCACTTACGATTGCTGGCGGCGGCCGGTTCGCGACCGTCCTAGAAAACTGCGAGAGTCACCCTGAATATCGTTGAACTCCTCATAGGCATTGCTGGGATCGCGACCGCATTGGCTGGCTTTACTGGCGTCGTGGTTGCCTTTGGTAGTCGGAGTCAAGGGTCGTGGCATCCCGGAGATCGTCTGCGGCTCGTCTTTTTATTGGAAGCAAGCCTGACTGCCGCTGGCTTTTCGTTGCTCGGCCTGCTCGTCTTTTCGATCGCCGGCGATGGGCCGTTGACGTGGCGCCTTATGAGTGCGCTGTGGGCTGTTTTCACCGGGGTTTCGCTGTGGCTCTCGCACCGAAAAATTCAGAGCAATCTGCATGAGCATGAAGACATAGACAAGCTGGCGAACCAACTCACCACGACTTTGTTCATCTCCATTGTCCTTTTACAGCTAGCCAACATCGTTTTGTGGCAGCAATCCCCAGCCTTTTTGGCTGCGGTAACTCTTAACCTTGCAGGTGCCGCGATGCAGTTTGCACGATTAATTCGTTCCGCTTTTCGAGAATAATGAGCGGGTGATGTCGCAGCTTATCGATTCAGAGAACCTGATTCGGTTTGCCGTTTTTTTGGCGGTTCTCCTGCTCATGATGATGTGGGAGTTGGCCGCTCCGCGACGTGCACGCACTGCACCGCAGGCGATCCGCTGGTTTTCGAATCTTGGCGTATCCTTGTTGGATCGGGGGGTGTTGCAGTTCGCCGTTGTCATGGGCATGGGTGTAAGCGTAAAGGAAGACGGCTGGGGCTTGATGAATTGGATAGCGCTCCCGGAGTGGGTGGCGCTCGTCAGCTCGATCGTTATTTTGGACCTGGTGATCTATCTACAGCACCGGCTTTTTCACGCGGTCCCCATATTGTGGCGACTGCACCGAATGCACCACGCCGACATCGAATTGGATGTCAGCAGCGGTATTAGATTTCATCCCGGCGAGGCTCTCGTGTCGATGCTGATCAAGGTCGTGGCCGTAATCTTGCTTGCCCCGCCAGTTATGGCGATCGTTGCATTCGAAATACTGTTGAATGCGACATCACTTTTCAACCATAGCAATATGAAGCTTGCGCTACCGCTGGATCGGGTCTTGCGTTGGTTTGTTGTGACGCCGGATATGCACAGAGTGCATCATTCTGTGCGGCAGGAAGAATTGAATACGAATTTCGGCTTCAATCTGCCTTGGTGGGATCGGGCGTTGGGCACGTATCGCGATCAACCGAAGGATGGTCACGAAAAGATGCAAATTGGTTTGGAGCAATTCAGATCCAAGCGGGACATGCGTTTGGATCAAATGCTGATGCAACCGTTTCGCTAGCGCGCTAGAGACTACACCGACGGGATTGGAGATGCCGTCGGCGTACAGGGCTCTCTAACCCAACGAAAACAGGTCCAGCTCGGCCAAGTCCAAGCAGCGCTCGAGAACAATGTCGGCACCAGCGGCCACAAGCGTTTCCCGGTCGGCGCTGCCGGTCAGCACACCAATACATGTCATGTCGAGTGTACGGCCGACATGCATGTCAAGCGCACCATCGCCTACGATTGCCGCCCGGTCGGGTGCACTCTTGAGACAGGTGAGATTAGTCAGAATATGACGCTTGTCCGGCTTTAGGAAGTCGGTGTCATCGCGCGCGTGAAGGGCGTCGACATGTTCGAGTAGATCTGGGAAGACGGCCAGTACCGCAGCTCTGCAATTGCGCGTAACGATGCCTGTTTTTATACCTTTC